>Ga0316205_10005237_pt1 | contig 10866 bp, 9 predicted proteins | sample 3monthpyrite_MG_FD_204941 | JGI IMG/M metagenome (GOLD analysis project Ga0316205, IMG submission 204941) | Microbial mat bacterial communities from mineral coupon in-situ incubated in ocean water Damariscotta River, Maine, United States -... | ecosystem: Environmental > Aquatic > Marine >...
ACAGTCGCACCGCTTCTAATTTAAATTCTTTGCTAAATGTTTGTATCTTTTTCATCGTACACTCCTCGAGGGATTATCCTCTTATCTACGTGTACGGAAAAGTGGGTACCTTCTAGACCGGTTTTTTTAGAAATGTAGTTTTTTATTATAAGGAGTCGGAGTGATTTAATTATATAATATTACTATGATACACAAGAGCATAGAAAGACTAATTAATCTGGTGTAAATGAAGATTTAATTTTGAATCCCAGGCGCACTGGGACGATTTGACGCATACAGAAAAATCAACCATGCTTTTTGATTAATACAAGATTTACAGGCAATAAACGACATTCTGGTGTCATTGGTTTTCAATAAGAGGTAAGTGTCTCATGACAGCACGCTTGGTGATGAATCCAAATCCGGCAGTACTTCAAAACACCGATAAAATAAGTCTTGCCGCAGATTACGTTATGCAACAACGTTGTCGCCGCCTTCCTGTAATCGATAAGGATGGCAAATATGTTGGTGTCTTCGGCATTAACTGTCTGTTGCGACTGATTCTACCAAAGGCTGTACTAATGAAAGATGGCCTGGAAACGGCCCGGTTTGTGAAGAGCTCGTTGTCTGATTTGCATCACCGTTTTAACGAAATTATGGATGAGCCGGTGACACTTTGTATGACCGAGGAAGCAACCACAGTAGATCCTGATACCCCATTGATTGAAACCCTGCGACTTCTTTATGGCCATATGGGTAGTATGCCCGTGGTCGATTCGAAAAATGGAAAATTACTCGGCACAGTAACCTACTGGGATGTGGGTCGAGCCATTTTAGAAGCCAAGGTGTAACTAATGGAACACCATGCCAGCCAGGCGCAAATCATATTCGGACTCGATCCGACCTGGGTCGCGGCCACCCTGTTTTTAGTGACTTATGGGTTGATTATGCTGGAGCGTGTTAATCGGGCAATTATTGCTCTACTCGCGGCCGGTTTGATGATCTTAACTGGCGTGATTTCCCAGGAAGCAGCGATTGATGATGGAGTAGATTTTAATACCATTGGCCTGCTTACCGGCATGATGATTATTGTTTCAATAACACGCGGTTCCGGTGTGTTCCAGTTTTTGGCAATCTGGTCTGCCAAGCGGGTTGGTGCCAACCCATGGGGCATTATGGTAATGCTGGTGCTGGTGACCGCCGTATTTTCGGCGTTACTGGATAATGTGACCACTGTTTTATTAATTGTCCCTGTCACGTTACTGATTACGGATGAACTCAAACTTAATCCCTATCCCTACCTGTTTTCAGAAATCTTTGCCTCCAACATTGGCGGCACAGCAACCTTAATTGGTGATCCCCCGAATATCATGATCGGTTCGGCGGTGGGTCTGAGCTTTACCGATTTTATTATTAACCTGGGGCCTGCAGTAGCCGTTATTCTGCCGTTAACACTCATTCCCATTTATCTCATTTGGGGCCGTAGCTTACATACGACTCAGGAGTTGCGCATGCGCGTGATGGCCTATGATGAGAAAGAAGCGATTACAGACAAGGTCTTGTTATATAAATCCACGCTGGTGCTTGCTCTGGTGATTACCGGTTTTGTCTTCGCCCATGATTTTAACCAGCAGCCAGCCACCATAGCCATGTTTGGCGGTGCCTTGTTGTTGTTGCTGGACAATCTCCCTCGTGCTTTTTGTGATCAGGCCGATGCCTGTCATAAGACATATAGTGAAGTGGAATGGACTACGATTTTCTTTTTTATCGGCCTGTTTATTGTCGTCTATGGTGTGGAGTCAACGGGTATTCTGGATAGACTCGCGCATGAAGTCCTTGCCCTAACCAAAGGTGATCAGATGATTACGGCCATGTCCATTCTATGGGTGTCGGCCATTGCTTCAGCGGTAGTGGATAATATCCCGTTTGTGGCCACCATGATCCCGCTGATCAAAAGCATGGCCGGGCCAATGGGAGGTAGTGAACAGTTAATACCGTTATGGTGGTCATTGGCGCTGGGTTCGTGTCTTGGCGGTAATGGTAGTCTGGTTGGCGCCAGTGCTAATTTGATTGTTGCTGGATTTGCAGAACGTGCTGGTCATCCGATTCGCTTTTTACCCTTTATGCTCATGGCGTTTCCTTTAATGATTTTTTCCATCGCTGTCAGTACTGTGTATGTATATTTTTGGTTTTTCTAGCGATAAGCCAATATGAGATAGGTTTGTCCTCTATTACTCTTGTTTCTAATATAAGTGTTAAATGTTCTCTGAGCCTGTTTTTTTACGTACTAGTTAAACATCACTACTAACATAGCAATGATAGCGATCACAGTTGAGATAGTTGATAAAAATCGATTATTTCTAACTGCCAAAGCCATATTACGGTTATTTATGGCCAGCTCTTCAATGACTATTGCTTGTTGTTCAATTAACTCAACGAGCTCTTGAGTTTTATCTTTTTCTGGGGGCGATTCAACATTCTTTTTTCGATCCTTGATAACGCGAATTACATCTGCTGCTGCTGAAATTAAACCCGGTGCTGCAGTTAATACCGTTGCAAGAGGAAAAGCCATGCGACCTCCTTATATAAGGTTAAGTTATAGTTTATATTCTAAGTGTTGTTAGTCTATTATTTAATTACAAGCCTGATCTTAAATACTTTACTTGAGTCGCCCCGCGAAATCCAACACACTATCCAGATGCTGACACTCTCACACGTATCCAAACACTATGGTGAAACAGTGGCTCTGGCAGCGACCGATCTTCAGGTGCCGGTCGGCGAGACCCTGGTACTCATCGGCCCCAGTGGCTGTGGCAAATCTACCTTGTTACGCCTGATAAACGGTTTGATTCAATCTGATTCCGGAAGTATTTCGTTCGACGGCACCGTGATCACACCAGCCAATGTTCTCCAGGTACGACAACGCATGGGTTACGTCATCCAGGAAGGCGGCCTGTTTCCCCATCTCACCATATACGACAACGTGACTATCATGGCCCGCTATTTGAAACGCGATCCAGCCTGGATCGACACTCGCGTTGATGAGTTGGCTGAACTGGTGCGCTTGCACCGGGATTTGATGAAGCGCTTTCCCTTTGAGCTTTCGGGCGGCCAGCGTCAACGTGTCAGTCTTATGCGCGCCTTAATGTTAGAACCTGAGCTGTTGCTGTTGGACGAACCATTGGGTTCGCTTGATCCTATGATCCGTTATGAATTGCAACAAGAACTCAAACAGATATTCGGTAAACTCGGCAAAACAGTCATCATGGTGACACACGACATCGCTGAGGCTGCTTACTTTGGTCACTCCATAGCACTCATGCGAGATGGACGTATTTTGCAAACGGGATCATTCAAGCAACTGGCCCAGACACCCGCCGAGCCGTTTGTAGAACAATTTATTACTGCACAACGCGAACCCATGGAACAGCTCGCCAGGGTACTACGATGAATGTTAGCCGCCAGTTAGTGAAAGTGTTTTTAGTTCTGATCGTCATCTCTCTGTTGCATCCAGTGCAGGCTAAGGAATCGGCAGATAACATCACGGTCGGCTCGAAAACGTTTACCGAGTCGGTCATCCTCGGGGAAATGCTGCGTCACCTGGCACAGCAAACGGGCATCGAGGCCAGTCATCAACCTCAACTGGGTGGTACACAAGTTTTGTGGAACGCATTAATCAATGGCGACATTGACGCTTACCCTGAATACACCGGGACACTGATGCAGGAAATCCTGCTCAAAGAAAATCTCCAAACTGAAGCACAACTTAAACAGGTTCTGGCTTCTCATAACTTACGCATGACTCGCCCATTGGGCTTTAACAATACCTATGCGATAGGGGTGAAGGATCAACTTGCTGAACAGTTAAAGCTGCGAACCATATCCGATTTACGCAAGCATCCCGAACTCGTACTTGGTTTTGGTAACGAGTTTATGGATCGGGCGGATGGTTGGCCCGGTTTGCAGCAACGTTATCAACTTCCACATCGAAACGTCAGGGGGCTCGATCATGACCTTGCCTATCGCGGTATTGAGTCAGGCACCTTGCATGTAACGGATTTATACGCCACTGATGCAGAAATTGACTACTACAATTTGCGTGCGCTTGAGGACGATCTGAATTATTTCCCAGTCTATAATGCTGTGATCCTGTATCGCGCCGATCTTGAGCAGCGTGCACCGGAAGTACTAGCGATATTCAAGCGATTGGCCGGCCGAATTAACGCTCCGACCATGAGTGAAATGAACGCCCGGGTAAAATTGCATGGCGAGGCCGAATCCCTGGTCGCTGCCGATTACCTGGAAAAAACCTTAAAGCTGGATATCAATCTTCAAGTAGAAACAGCATGGCAACGGTTTTGGCGGCATACCGTTGAGCATCTGGTATTGGTCGGAATCTCTTTATCTGCAGCAATAATTTTCGCCATTCCGTTAGGCATCTTAGCAGCGCGTCGCCCGCGTATCGGTCACGTAGTTCTCGGTGTCGCTGGCATACTGCAAACAATTCCCTCTCTGGCATTATTTGTCTTCATGATTCCGTTACTCGGCATTGGTGGTCCACCCGCAGTTGTCGCCCTGTTTCTTTATAGTCTGCTACCGATTATTCGTAACACCTATGCAGGCCTGAAAGATATTCCCTCTGCCATTATCGAATCCGCACATGCTCTCGGATTACCGCCGCGAGCAAGATTACGCATTGTCGAGTTACCTTTGGCAACACGCGCCATTCTCGCCGGCATTAAAATCTCGGCGGTAATCAATGTGGGTACTGCAACACTAAGTGCGCTCATTGGTGCCGGTGGTTACGGCCAACCCATCCTCACCGGAATACGGCTCGATGATATCAGCTTAATTTTGCAAGGTGCTGTACCCGCCGCTGCATTAGCACTAATGGTGCAAGGTATTTTTGAACTTATCGAACGAGGCTTGCTACCAAAAGGACTTCGTATGCAAGGTAATGAATTGAGATCGTGAAGTTAGAAAGAGTAATAGGGGACAAATGATTCAACATCGGAACCCGCAGAGAGGATGTCTGATTCCTCTCTGCGGATTAAATAAGTGCGTACTATTTTTTGGTTTGACCAAGTTTAAAGACTTCAACTAGCTTCTTCGTTTCTGGCCTTAGGTTTTCAATGCCTCCATAAGGCACGCCATGAGTCGGTGGTCTGTTCGGGTATTTTTTCTTCAACGCCATATGACGCTGGATCATGCCAGCGAACTGGCCGCCAGCCCACGGACCTATTTTGATCGAATCAATGGGACGTGACTCTCTCGGATCGCGGTAGAGATCGAAAAACTCTGCACTTGTGATGGGGTTGGCGCCTTCAGGAGCCAAATGCATCTTGTATTTGTTTTTTATAACAGACTTAAGTTCGGTCCCTTCATAAATATGCAAATAATCACGTCGACCATGCGTTTCACCCAGCAGCAGTACACCGCTTTGATCCAGACCATCGATAATTCTATCCCTGGGTATTTCATCCGTAGCATTGGCCAGGCGGGCGAAGGTCGTATAAAGGTCACTGACATGAATCATGTCCTCGGCATAACTTCCAGCCTCAGTTACACCTTTCCATTTCACCCAGGCATTAACCCTTACACCACCTTCAAGATGATCCGTTTTTCCACCACGATAGATTCGATCAGATTGCCCTGTAGGCCCGGCATACTGCATAAAGGGACCATTGTCCCCCATCACCACAACAATTGTATTTTCGGCAATACCTAACTTTTTTACTTCATCTAGAATCTGGCCAACCCACTCATCCATCTCAACGATTGAAGCGGCGATTGTTCCGCCGTTAAGGGTGTTGTATTGACTTTTATGTTCCTGCACAAAATTAATGGGAAACATCGGCCAGTAATTAAGAAAGAACGGCTTGTCCTGCTTGGCAAGAGAGCGTAGCTGGTTTACAGCATTTTTCTGGTAAAGCTCATTCATTTCGCGGTATTTTTTCTGGGTCCAGGTTTCGCCAGCTTTGATATTAACTTCATAGAGTTTTCCATCGCGCTGTTCGACACCGATTACCATATGTGCAGGGTTGACTGAGAATTGCTTATCCAGAGTGAATGATTGTTCTTCCCGGCCCGCGTCGACACCTCGAATAATATCGGCATCGATGCTTTCCGTCCCCATAAGGGCAAGTTGCGCTTGTTGATGGATTGGAAACTCGGCGTGCATGAACCCCTGATTACTGGCATATGCTTGCTTAATTTCACCCATGTGCCACTTGCCGACATGGGAGGTGTTATAACCTGCATCCCTGAGCACTTCAGCAAGGGTGACCTCTTTGCCAGACAAACCCTCACCAGAGAGTGTCGTTTTTGCTTCCGTCAAACCGGTACGTGTTGGATAGCGACCGGTCATCATTGCCACACGGGTCGGTGTACATGAAGGTTCGCTATACATGCGTTGCAGGCTGAGGCCTTCTTTTGCAAAAGCTGATAAATTAGGTGTCTTGTAGCCGCGAATAACGCTCAATTCATCCATACCGATTTCACCAAAACCCACGTCATCCAAAAGGATATAAACAATATTCGGTGGCTTGCCTCCATTTTTCTTACGGATATCTGCAAGCTTTTTGTTAACCGCCTTATCATCTGCAGCCCATGCCTTACCATTCTGGGCTTCGAGAATGGTGTACTCGGCATCATGCTTAATGGGTTTAGCGGCATAACCGACTGTAGTGATTAAACTGATTACGAGCAAACCTGTGATTGAAAAAATAGACTTAACCATAATATTTCTCTCTGATTTTGATGGGATTCTTGGTGTTGTAAAGTAAATAATTATTGTAAAGAAGAAATACGAATGCGGCAGTCCCATTTGGGACACTATTGTTTTAAGATGAGGATGTATGCGTTATTAGCTCACGAGCTTTTATCTTGGTGAATGGAGAAACCATGTATTTTGATGACCCTTCTGAATTTGAGGAATATCTAGCGCCCGTCGGTGGGGATGTCTTTATAAGGCCGGCGAAAGGCTCAGTATTCAATGCTGAAATTTGTATGAATAGGCTTAAGCATGCCGGTTTATTTGAAGTATCAGCTAATTCTTTTAAGGTTGAAAAAGAGCCACAGGGAGAATTTTACGGTTTATCGATACCACTAAGTGCATCTTTTACCGTATTGGAGTCTGGACGAAATAACGTATTCGATTCTTCATCAGCGCATTTGCTATCGCCGGGCCATTCATTTGATTGCACTGCCAAAAGAAAATGCCATTTTCTAGTAACTAATTTTTTTGTCGAGCCAATAATTGATTATTCAAAAAAATTGCTGCAAGCAGATTCTCATAATTTACAGCAATTAAATTCTAATATTTCTTTCCTTACTCAGACTGGCAGTGATTTTCTGAGATCTGTCGCTAAGACATGGTCTGCTCTAAATAAAAAAGTTCCTGCCAGTGAAATTATATTGAAAGAGCTTGAAGATGAGTTGCTTGCAAGCTTTGTTTTATATGTAAGCAAAGATATGTATGTTGGAAATTCTTATACTTGTGATGACCCGTACCATATAAGTCGTGCTGAAGAGTTTGTGCGCGAAAATTTAAAAAACCCTATTACACGTGATCAACTGGCAGAGGTTTCTGGTCGTTCAATCAGAACATTGTCTCGTGCATTTGAGAAAAAATACGGGATTGGCCCTATGGCTTTTATAAAACAGCGTCGTTTAGACTCAGCTTATCTTGATCTGCTCAGCGCAAAATCTGATGTTACCTCGGTGACAGAGGTTGCTTTCAATTATGGCTTTTCACATGCTGGGAAGTTTGCCATCGAGTATGGAAAAACTTTTGGCGAATCACCGTCAACCAGTCTTTTAAGATAAAGAGCAGTCGAGACCGACCCCTTTAAGCTCTTTAAGTTTATGTTCACAGCATTTCCTTTGGAGTACACATAACATGAAGTCTATGTATTTCACACTTATCGCTGTTATGTCATTCATATATGTTGCCCCAGTGCAGGCGGCCTATGAACAAATGCTCTATTATTCCGGGGTGAGCTGTTCCAAGGTGCAAAAAGACAGTATTGCCAGCCCTTCCAATGAAATATTTATTAACACCTACGTACTCCAATCTACTAATGGTCAGCTTTTTCAAAAGCAACTTCCTTCCCGTAACAAGGTATACACAAATGTGAAAAACGGATTTGTTAATCGCAAAACAGGTCGACTCTTATGGCGTGGCAAGCCACAAAACCTAACGTTGAGGGTGGCAATGTGGGAATATGACAACGGTGGCCAATCCATCGATGTGGCAAGCCAGGTCTTATCAAAAGCCATTATCGCCTCACTTGCACGAAAAGGACAACCAAGGCCAAAGGGGGTATCATTTAAACAGGAAAAAGATCCGCTGGCCAACCTGTTTTCAAAAGGTTACCGTAGGTTACTTGGCGCAAATAATGATCTCATAGGCTATGCGATAGTCAAATTGAACAAGAGTAAATGGTCAGATAAGCCATACAAAAAAGCCTCGGGCATTGCGTATCACTTTGTCACTAGACATCGAAGAGCGGGGGCCGACTGCAAAAGTTATTTTTTCTTTAAGCGTGGTAAAAAATATACCGAACAACCCAAAGAAGATAATCAGAAAAATAATGCGGGGACAAAAAATAAAACCATCTCGAAGAACAGGGCGACAAACCAGAGTCCTGCTGAGTACTACCCGCACCCAATGTTGCCAGGCCATCGTGTTTCCATCCATAATCACTGTAAAAAGAAGACATTAGTTGCCTACTCATATCGATCACTGCAAGATCAATGGATCATAGTTGGGTGGTTAAGTTTAAATCCAGGTCAAAATAAAACATCCAGCACCGTGACAAAGGCCAGCGTCATGTTTATATCCGCAACGGTTGGTAAATTAGTTCCAGTATCGGGCAGGTACAGTCGGCAACACCTGCCAGTGACTGACACTCATTTTAAATATGATTATAACCAGAAGGAAAAAGTAACAGGACCCGGATTACGTAAAGCCTACTTTTATCCTTTCGCATATCCAGAATCAAAGAGAGATGTAACTGCTAATATTGTTTGTAAGTAACTTATGGCTGCTACTCTACCTAGAGGAAAGAGAGGACAGACTACGTTTATTAGGCGTTTAGTCATTTACTGAAATCAAATTTATACTAATCCGATTATCAGAAAATGGTCGTTTTAAAGAAGATATAACGAATAGGTTAAATCGGCGAGTTTTTCCTGGTAAAGTTGGAAGAGCGGTTAAAGAGAGTGTAATTTAATCGTGGTCTGTTCCCTGTTATTAAATTTTATGGTTATTTGTACATAGAACAAAAGGATGTGACTTTTGATAGCATGAGCAAAGATGCATAAATTTAAGATGCTTTGGAATAGTCATCCTGATGATAACTTACTTTGTGATAAACATTTCGTGTAAGTGTTGTTTAACTAAGCCAGGTATAAAAACTACAAATTTTGTTAAACACTACGTTATTTTTGATTCTATAATGAGACAGATTTGATCATATAAAATTGAATAACCCATAACCAATAGAAAAAGTAACATCAACAAATTATCCGCAATAACATTGAAGAATTAGCCGAGGACAGCCAAATGAGTAAACGGACAATTATTTTTCTTAGCTTACTTCTGCTGGTTATTGTGGGTTTAGGTTTTATTAAATACCAGCAAATAAAACAGGGTATGGCAATGATGGCGGCAAGTGGGCCTCCACCGAGTAGTGTTGAAGTTATTGCGGCAAAACATCTACAGTGGCAACCAAGGGTTTCAGCAGTGGGCACTCTGACGGCCCATGAAGGCATAGATGTGAGTAATGAAGTTGAAGGTATCATCGAAAAAATCCATATAGAATCCGGGCAGCAGGTAATGAAAGGCGAGCTGTTAATATCATTAAATGATGATGTTGAGCAGGCTGACCTGGCCAGCTTTAGAGCGCAGGAAGATCTTGCCAGTTCACTATTTAAACGTAATGAAAATATGTGGAAAGCAAAAAACATTTCTGAAACAGATTATGATAATGCCCATTCTAATTTGAAAGTGGCGCAGGCCAACGTGGAACGGATTCAGGCTCGCATTGCAAAAAAGTCAATCCGTGCACCTTTTAGTGGGGTGCTGGGTATTAAGCATATAAGTACCGGGCAATACGTGGCGCCAGGCACTATGCTAGTTAGTTTGCAGGATTACAGTTTGTTGTACTCTGACTTTGCTGTGCCGGAAAAATATTTACCAGACATTTCAGTTGGTCTGAATGTCAGTTTACATGTAAGTGCATATACCAAGAGAAACTTTAATGGAAAAGTCAAAGCAATAGATGCGAAGGTAGATGAGACAACACGTAATATAAATGTTCGAGCTCAACTGGTAAATGAAGACGGTTTATTGCGTCCGGGTATGTATGCGGATATAGACTTAATTTTAAATCAGCAAACTGATCGTATTGTCGTGCCTGCAACTGCAATAATTTTTAGTTCTTTTGGTAATGCTCTGTTTGTCGTTGAAAAAAATGAAACGGGTAATTTAATTGCAAAACGTGTTCAGGTTGAAACCGGTGAACAACGTGCTGACCAGGTTGCAATACTTTCAGGCCTGAAAGGTGGCGAACTTGTTGTGCAGGCAGGTGTGAATAAGTTGCGAAATAAAAGTCCGGTTGTCATAAACGAACAGGTACGACTTAAGGAATAAAAAATGAAGTTCACTGACTTTTTTATTCGACGTCCTGTATTTGCAATTGTGATTAGTCTTTTGCTGCTGGTATTTGGATTGCGAGCATTGACTGATTTGCAGGTACGGCAATATCCTGAAATGGAAATTGGACAGTTAAACATCTCCACTGTTTATCCCGGCGCTGATGCTGAGCTAGTACAGGGTTTTGTGACCACGCCAATTCAGGAAACCATTACCAGTGTCGAAGG
>Ga0316205_10005238_pt1 | contig 10862 bp, 13 predicted proteins | sample 3monthpyrite_MG_FD_204941 | JGI IMG/M metagenome (GOLD analysis project Ga0316205, IMG submission 204941) | Microbial mat bacterial communities from mineral coupon in-situ incubated in ocean water Damariscotta River, Maine, United States -... | ecosystem: Environmental > Aquatic > Marine >...
CATATTAGCGAGGGGCAGTTCCCTGGCACAATGGAACTTAATGGGGTCACACTCAAACTGGATTATCATTTTGAACCGGGGCATGCCGAAGATGGTGTGACGGTAATTGTGCCACTGGCCATACTGAGTCAGTTTCATGAACAGTCGTTTGATTACCTGGTGCCTGGTTTGTTGCGTGACAAAATTATTGCCTTGATCAAATGCCTGCCGAAGACACTACGCAAGTTATTTGTGCCAGTGCCTAACTACGCCGATGCTTTTCTTGCAGCAGGCTGTGACCGAAGCGTATCTTTAATTGAAAGTTTAGCTGCGCATATGCAAAAAGTTAATCGCACTTCTATCTCCGCCCCCATCAATCAGGCCGACTGGCAACTGGATAACCTACCCGAGTTTTATCGCATGAACTTCCGAGTGATTGATCAAGAAAACAAAGTACTCGGCGTGGGCCGGGATCTGTCGGCCTTGCAACAGGAACTGTCTGGCAAGAGTGCGACACTCGTGTCGGCATTACCCACTTCGGACATAGAAAGAGAAACGATTACCGAGTGGAACTTCGGTGACCTGCCCAAGGTCGTTGAGTTAGAACAGCATGGCCTGGTTATTCGTACTTACCCGAGCCTTGTTGATGATAGTGAAACGGGGGAGAGTGTTGCCGTGCGCTTATTCACCGATGAAGCACAGGCAAAGGAAAATATGCGCCCGGGTTTGCGCCGTTTGTTTAGGCTGGTAGCACGACAAGAAATGAAGTACCTGCGCAAGAACCTGCGTCATCTGGATAAAATACAATTGTATTATGCCTCCATTGGTAATAAGCAAAGCCTGCTCCAAGATTTGGAAGATGCCATTATAGATGCTGCACTGTTTAGCGATGTTGAGGATATTCGTTCAGAAGAAACCTTTAATGAGCTTGCCGAAGAGGCTAAAAAGAAACTGCAGACAGTTGCGAATGAAACTTGTGACAAGCTCCATGCTACGCTCATGCAACATCATAAAGTCGGCAAACGCCTGCAGGGCAATATTCCCCTGACCTGGTTTGATGCGCTCAAGGATATACGGCAACAACTTGGCTGTCTGATCTATGAAGGGTTTATTAATGCCACACCACGCCAATGGCTTAAACACCTGCCACGTTATATCGAGGCCATTAACCTGCGGTTGGACAAGCTAGAACGTTCACTGGATGCCGACAAGAAACGACAGGCAGAAGGGCAAAAACACTGGAACAAAATTTATCTGCACATTAGTGCTGATCCCGCGCAAAGGCTTGGCCCGCAATGGGAGCTTTATCGTTGGATGATGGAAGAAATGCGGGTGTCGCTGTTCGCGCAGGAGTTAAAGACTTCAATACCGGTATCGACAAAGAAACTGGATGCGCAGAGTGGCTTGCTTTAGAGAAAACGGTGTTCTGACCCTACTTATATAGCTTTAAGAAACATTATGGTATAATTAGCCGCCAATTTTCGCTTGAGATATTATCATCAATTCCAAATCAAATTCTGCTGAATCTGTATCAGTAGCAAATACACAGTTTAAAATTGCTACTTTCAATTTATTTAACTACCTTGAGCCACCCAATGCTTACTACGATTATGATCGTATTTATAGTGCTGAGCATTGGCAGAAAAAACAACGCTGGGTGTCTGAATACTTGCGTGAATATCAACCTGATATTATTGGGTTTCAAGAGGTTTTTAGTCCTGAGTCATTAAAAGAGCTCGTTGCCTCGCAAGGTTATGGTTATTTTGAAGTGGTTGATCAACCTGAAGTGATTGATGATTTTATTTATACGCAGCCTGTTGTCGCCATTGCATCTCGTTTTCCTATTGTTGATATTAATTCGGTCAAACCAAACATTGAACTCGCACAAACATTAGGGTTGACTGATGACTTCTCTTTTAGCCGAAAAGTATTAAGGGCAACGATTGACGTTCCACATGCGGGCAACTGCGATTGTTATGTTGCGCACTTTAAATCGAAACGTCCAATGATTGAAATTGATGAGCACGATACAAATCGATCGGCAGAGCAAACGATTATTGAAAGCTTAAAAGCCGATGTGGCGGGTGGTTGGGGCTCAACCATACGACGGGGCAGTGAAGCGACGTTGTTAATGATTGATATGATTGAGCGGCGTGAGATGACGGGTTACCCCATGGTATTAATGGGGGATTTTAATAATACCTTGGCTGATGGTGTGTTAAGCCATTTATTGACAAGCACCTTACGTTTTGTTTCTGAGATTGACAGCGAGGCCTATCTTGCTAAGTATTGTTTAAATGATGTTTGGGATTTATTTCAAGTGGCTCAATCTAATGACGCCACTGAAAACTATGACGCAAATGAAGTTGATGACCATGATGTAGAAATAAATCAAAATAATAAAGTCGTGCGTAGCCCAACACATTATTTTGGCGGCCGTGGTTCGGTGCTCGATTACATTTTATTGTCTTGTGAATTTGATACCCGTTATCAGGACAGTCTTTTTGAGGTGAGCGCTTATCATACATACAATCGGCATTTAATTAATCCTATTTTCGAGCGTGATGGCGAAAGTACAGATCATGGCATTGTGTTAGCGACATTAACCTTAAGATCATGACGAAAAATAATGGACAATAAAAGAAAACAGGGGTTAGAGTGAACCACAACTTATTTTCACGCATGATAAATTAATGAGTAAAAAATATGAGTGTTATTGATACATTAGTGGCTCTGGTTGAGCAGTTGTATGTGGAGTCTGAAAATTATTCCGAAAACACATCAGATGGTCAGCCTTGGTATAACCGCGGATATGCCAACGGTATCGTGAGTTTTTTAACCGCGCGGGGCTATACGGATGAAATTAACCACCTTAAACTGGATGCCGAAAATTTATATCATGGTGAGCAGGTGATGGAATGGCATAAAGCTTATCATCACGGGTTCGAGATGGGGTTGCGTGAATCGGGTGAGGTTTTGTCTTAAGTGAATATTAAAAATAAAAAAATAAAAGTAAAGTATAAGGGTCGGTGATAACTGATAATCATTTCCTTTAAAAACGATTTCGTTCATTTAGAATGTTTGCACGATGCTTTTAAACGCTACCATGTGAATGGTTACTTATTATAGAAATTTTTTATAATGTATTAATGATTGTATAGCCGGACACGCCAATAATTATTGCAGTTAATAGTTGAATTCAAACCCTATAGGTCTTAATTGGTGAAGTTGGAAAATAAACGGGCATCGATCTAAATAAATAATGACAACTATCAAGCCGACATCTAAATCAAACTGTGAACAGCACTTTAAATACGCTCTATGGTGGTATGTTGCGGCACTGTTGGTTATGTGTTTCGGTTCATTTATGGCCGCACAATATTATCCGGGTGGGTTCAATTGGTTTTATACTGTAGCTTCGGCTCTGGCTTCACAAAAACATAATCCAATCGGTAGTGTTTGGTTTGCAGGTAGCTTGAGTTTGTCGATGCTGTTGCTATGGTTATACGTGACATCTATAAAAGCAGGCCTGAGTGCAATGCTTCCTTCGGTTGGTTTTGCAATTACTGCGATTCGTTTTGGTTTAGTTTGTGGCTTCTTGTTGGGCGTGGAAAAATTGTTTATTCACGATTTATCGCATTGGATCTACAAAGCGCATGAAGTCCTCGCGTTACTTACTTTGCTAGGTTTGTATGTTGGTATTCTTAATTTGCTGTTACAGTTTATACACTATAAGAAAGTTAATATATTTTATGTGTTTCTGATCGTAAGCCCCCTAGTAGCCATTGCCATTACCGAGTTGTGGCTTTATCTTGAACAGCGCGATCTAGGCTGGGTGGATACCCATTGGCGAGAGAAGGGGTTACCGTTTTGGTTAAGTTTTGCTTTTTGGCAATGGTTATCTATCGGTTTATTATGGATTGGACTGGGTATGTTACATATTTTTGTTAAGGTTAAAAGGGTCGGTGACAATTGTTAATCATGCCAAGAAAAACCCTTATGATTATGGCGGGTGTGTCTAGCCATGTCATTGGTTAATTATTATTGAAATATTTTATAATGTATTAATGATTGTATAGCCGGACACGCCAATAAGTGGGGCTGAACACAGTTTTTACTAATATAATAAAAGGTGACAGATCCCTTTTGTTATATATCGATTTATAAAAAAGGTTTAGCTTGCCTTGAGGTTACCATGTTATTTCAACTTGCTGCTGATTTTATTATTGTACTCCATTTAACTTTTATTGTATTTGTTCTTGTTGGTGGCATTCTAGTATTAAAATGGCGTTGGCTAATTTGGCTACATCTGCCTGCTGTAATATGGGGTGCGTTAATTTCATTTATGGGCTGGGTTTGCCCACTCACTCCCCTTGAGAATATGTTAAGGCAAGCTGGAGGAGGTGAGGCGTATTTAACGGGTTTTATTGAACAATACATTGTTCCATTAATTTACCCGTCCGGTTTCAATCATGAAATGTTTGTTGCTATAGGCCTTATTGTCATTGTTGTTAATGTTATTGTGTATGTAATATTTTTTAATAAACGGGGTAAGAGTAAAAACTGACTGCACGTTGCCATGCAGTCAGATATAGGAGTGTCTTTTTAGCAAGACGCAGGATTAGCTTACTTTATTTTTTAACTACTGTTTGTGCTGTATAGTCTGAGGGCGCTGTGCCGAAGGGCGTTGGAAAACCAGCCGTCCTTACGTCTTGTTCAACCGCTATGCCATCGAGTGTTAGTGTGCCGGTATCAACTTCATAACTGGCAGGATCTGCATCATTGCCGGAAGTGCCTGTACCGCTGAAATCATACAGGTTTATAGTTCGGCCATTAATACTGCTCAAGTTTAATGTAAAGTCAGTTGATTCATCTGGCATAGCGATAACACTCCCACGCAGAGATGACAGCGCCATACGCGCATAACCGTTCGCGGCAGACATTTGCAGATCGGATACTTGATCGTTTGTAACCGTACCAAATATTCTGATGCGTTGACCAACAGAAATATCATTAATATTAAAAGTACCAAGGCTTAATTGTTTTAAAACGGTTGTACTGTTGTCTAAGCTAACGGTAACTGAATCGTTAAACACAACCGTACCATTGGTTCGAAATATCGTAGCACCACGGATTATAATTTGATCACCATTGCGTGAAGTAACCGTACCACGAACAAGATCAAGATCACCGCCAGGCACGCTACTACCGGCATAAACTTCACGCGCTTCATAGCGTAGTGGTGAAAATTTTAAATCACCTTTAACGATAACGCCGGTATATTGCGCAACGGTTTCCAGTACTTGTAGGCCTTGTGCACCTTTATAAGCAATGCCGTCAATTTCATAATATGTTTCATCATTGGTTTGTACTTGTAAGGTTCCAAATATACGTTGACCTAAACCGATACGATGGAAAAACGGACGGATATAAATATCAAATACACTGGCAGTAACATTAACCGTCTTTAATGGACCACGTACACGTTGGCGTTTCGGTGTTTGCGAATCCACTTCGGCAATTAAAATGGGCTCAACCGTTACCTTAACCTGATCACCATCAAACACAACGGTATTGGATTGTTCTAAATCAAAATCCAGCATCAGGTTTTTTGGAATACCCGGTGCAACCGGTAAAACACTACGGCCTTCTAGTGTGACTTTAACGTCGAGTGTTGTCACTGCGGTACCATTACTATCCACAATATCGGTAACCGCTTTTGCATTACCTGCATTATCTTCTACCTGTATGTCTGCGTTGGAATAATCCAACACAATACTGCCTTTTACATAGCGGCCATTGGGTATGGTGGCTGCAGTTAGAAACTCGGTAAGCTCAGTATACTGTGCAAAATCAACTCGAGTTGTGATTGGAAGTGTTTCAACCACATTACCATTCGCGTGTATTAACTTAATTGAAAGAACGTCAACAGTGTAGGTGACAAAATCACCTGGTGCATCGGTTAATGCCACCAGTACCTGACCTTTATCACTATTGTTAGTCTGACCGCTGTCGCTACTGCTACCACCACCACAGCCGGTTAGGTTTAAAGCTAAGATAAAACTGGCTAGCAGCATAAACCAGCTGCCGCGTTTTTGTTGTTTGGCCAATTGACCAGTGTATGTACTCATCATGAGAGAAGCTCCTTTGGTTAGAAAGTTTTGCAGACTTTTGTGTCTGCTAAGGACTTTAACGCGGTGGCTGGAATTTGGTTGACACAGTGTTGGGGTTTTTTGAAACAAATATAAATGTTTCTCTGTTGTGGCATTCTGCGCGCTAATGGACGTCTACTAATCAATAACTTACAAATTAAATAAGGATATTGTCAACCAATAGCATTGTTATGCGTTGTTTCTAGTAACCATCGTAAAAACAAAAGGATAAGGCTATGAAAACAACTTTAATACTATCGACCGCTGTATTTTTACTTTTAAACAACGCAGTTGCTGATGAGCTGGGTGAGCGAGTAGAAAAACGGTTTGATAACAAAGGTGACCGAATTGACCAACGTTTAGATAATCGTGGTGAGCGAATTAATAATCGTTTAGACCGGCGTTCGGAGCGAGCGTCAGAAAATGGTCGAGACCGGTTAGCGAAGCGTTTGGATCGTCGCGGGGATCGGATTGAACGTCATCTGGATAAACGTGGTGACCGAATGAATAATCGTTTAGATCGTAAAGGTGAGCGGGCACATAAGCGTATTGATCGACGACATCCTTAATAAAGTGTTGGTCAGCTTTAGGCTAATGAGTAAATAATAGTTAATATGACAATGTTATTTTTAAATCATGTTTATCTAAAGCTGATTACGTGCTTTGTTTATATTATAGTGAATTATGCCGGATAGTATTCCACAATCTATTGATGCTTTTTTAGCAAGCGTAGAGCTGCGAGCTTATCGTATGGCATATATAGCAACAAGTAATAAGGATGATGCGCTCGATATTGTTCAAGATGCGATGATAATGCTCGTCAATAAATATTCTCAACGACACCACAGTGAGTGGCCACCCTTATTTTATCGTATAGTGCAAAATACAATACGTGATTGGTATCGCAGAACATCGGTTAGAAACAAATTTAGACAATGGTTTTCGAATGCCGAGTCGCAAAATACAGAGATTGAACAAGACTGGGAGTCTCAAGCTATGTCACAAGCCGTTAACATTAAAAAGAATCCGACACTTGAGCAAAACCAAAATGACAAGGCCATGGTTCAACTTATGACAGAGTTAAATCATCTACCTATAAGGCAACAGCAAGCTTTTTTACTGCGTTGCTGGGAAGGTCTCGATACAAAACAAACTGCTCAAGCAATGAATATTTCACAAGGCAGTGTCAAAACACATTATTCAAGGGCGATACATGCATTAAGAAGTCAACTAGGTGAACATTATGGTGAATGAAAGTAAGAATAAATCAGATACTTTATTAGAGCAAAGCCAGGCTAGGCTTGAAGAAAGTATTGCTAATATTGATTCTGATGTAAAAGATAAACTTTACATGGCGAGAAGAAAAGCTATTGCGCAATACTGTAATAATCAACAAGAAAACGCAATAAGTAAACGATTAAAAAAGTTACTACCGATAACCAGTGTTGCATTAACGGCTTCTATTGTATTGGCTATTTTCATACAGGCAGGTTTATGGCAAAGTAAAGATATTACTATAGATAATGATTTAGAACTTGTTTCCACGCTGGATAATATAGAATTGTATGATGATTTGGAATTTTACCAATGGCTGGCAGAAGAAGACCTACAAACAGGTTAATGCAGTTTTAATTTTAACGGGTTTATTATTCAATATGAGTTATGCAGGTGAGCAACAAAGAGTAACAGAAACTGATGATGCACCATCATTGGAGCTACTGGATTTATTAGGGCAATTTGAACAGCAGGATGAAGCCTGGTTTGATAGTGAAGTGAACATGGAATCTCCTGACGCTTCAGAATCAATCATAGATGATAAAGTTAATGACTAAAAATACTTTTAAACTATTTATGTATTTAATGATAAGCATGTTTGTGCTGCTATCGGTAGTGCCATTGGTTCTTGCTGACAATGATGTTGTGCTTAACGAAACACCTGACATGAGTTGGCAATCTTTATCCAAGAAACATCAAAAAATATTAAAATCTTTTTCTGGACAATGGTCAGAGTTAAGTATTAAAAGAAAACAACGTTTAATCAAAGGTGCCAGTCGTTGGGAGGCAATGACACCGCAACAACGAGATGCTGCACGTAAACGACTTAAGCGCTGGAAAAACATGGATGCTGATAAACGCCAACGTGTACTCAAGCGTTATGAACGCTTTAAAAATTTACCCGAGGATGAACAAAAAGCAATTCGTAATAAAATGCATTGGTTTAAATCCTTACCCATAGAAAAACGCAGAGTATTGCGTGAAAGATGGGATAGAATGACACCGGAACAACGACAACAGTTTAAACTGAGAATATTAAAAAGAAAAAATATTCGCCGTGAAATAATGCAACAATTAACGCCCGCTGAACGACAACGTGTACGTTCGATGTGTCGTTCTGAACGCGTAGAATTTTTGCGTAAATGGAGACTAAATCAAGGGGGCGGTGATAATTGATATAAGCTAACAGGCTCGGACCAAGCTAACTCTTAATCTTCTTTAGGTCGCTTATACCAAAAAGAACAAAAGTGTTTGAAAAAGACCGCATAGGGAAAGACGGTTAGCATAATTAATAACAGTAGTTGTTTCCAGGGTCCAAACCATTCAAATTTTCTGCCAGATGAAATAACAGGGTGTTCTGTAATAATACGAAATGTTTTTGTCTTGTTTGACTCGAGTCGTTTAATGTTTCTTGAAAACCAGATTTCTTCACTGGCATAGACGGCCTCGCTAAAGCCACCAATGGTTTCAAAATCTTCTCTTGTGCAATACAGGAAACTGCCCGCGCCCAGTTTTAAACGCGTGGAAATCCATGTCCACACCGCCAGTCCTCTGGCTTGCCATGGCGTAACATCATGGTCAAAGGTAACGACTGAACCACCTCCACAACAATGACCGGATTGAAGATTATCCAGAGCTGTTTTTAAAAGTTCGGGATTAATATGGGTGTCTGCATCCACGAATACGAGGTATTTGCCAACCGCTATCCGGGCAGCAGCGTTACGTGCGCGTGATATCTGATTAACCGGTTCGAATACAACTTTTGCACCCTGTTGTTTTGCCAGTTCTGCAGTGTTGTCAGTTGAGTTATTATCGGTGACGATGATTTCGCCCTGCAATGCATAGGTAGACATTGCTTGATTAATGTTTTGTAGCGTGTCGGGTAGGTATTTTGATTCGTTATATGCGGGAATGATGATGGAATAGTCTATAGCCATAGGACCAGTGTAGTACATTTTGAATTGTGTGAATTTTAAGTAAGAGTAAAAGCTCTTAAGCTAGTCGTTTAAAATAGTTATTTGCTCTGTCCAAAAATTATTAATGAATATGCTAAAAAATACTGGGCGGGTGAAGCTAGCTTGTTAACTTGGGGACGGACCAAGATAACTTAATGAAAGATATTGTTTAAAGTAATAAAAAATGCCTACCTTAATGCTAAGAACGAATTTTTTACACAGCAAATGGCTACTTTAAGGATGAAGTAACATGGCTAGAGCAAATCGACATTACCTTCCACAAACGGGATAAGATTAGTATCAATTATTCTCTGGTATCTGTTTATTTTAGATAAATTTTAATTAAAAAGAATTTGCTTTTTTAAACGGTTGTGTCCATAACACATGCGGGTGAACCACATCTTTTTGCACAATTATTTCCAATTGAAGCATTTCAATAATTTTCTGCATAGACATTTCATTATTAAATGATAATTTTAATTGATTGATGTGCTCATGATTTAGGTAAAGTAACGTTGGTAAAATACCGTGTGCTTTTTCAAAGTTATTAACCAGTTTGTACAAATGCGATAACATGTTATTTCTCCCTAAAATTAGGTCAATACCATCAGTTGTAATTTGGAGGAGATGGTACTGACCTAAGTAATAAAAAATTTAGCTTTCATAGTGGATTAATCAACAAGCCATGCTTCCTTTTCATTGAGGTTTAATGGTTCTTGTCTGGTGAATATTTCAGGCTTTTTACCTCTAAGCCCATTCGTATTGTCATTAGCCGATAGTCCATAAGGTTCATAGTCATCGTCACTTCTGAGTAAAAGGTCGATGAAATTGCCATAGTTTACAGATGCGTTCATGTTGGTTCTCCCTTGTCTCTAAATCGATGTTTATTGTCAGTTCACAATAGTTATTACAAGTATTGTGCCAATTGTTTAAATCGCTGTATTTTCATAAGGTTAGTTTTTTTATAGAGTATTGAGTAAGGCGTGACCGCACTGTTTTGGTGAAAAAGTTTATTAAACTTGCACCAAATGAATGAATAAAATAACTCAATTAAAGACGACTTCTAACAGGGTTTTAATTCAACTATTACCTGTGACAATGGTTTTTAAATTTTATAAATTTAGATTGATTGAAAAAAAGTTAAATACGAAATTGTATTTTTGCGTTCCCATTCATTCATAGCAAAAGGAAAAATCAGCCCCATTCATCATATTCCTTCACTAAGTAATAAACGTCTACTTGCATTAATTATTGTTTATTTAATGGTGCATCAATCTTTTTCTGGCACTACTGCGGTGCACGCTTGAAGTATCTTTTTATTATCTTGTTTTTATTTTATATAAAAAACAATTATTTATAGCAGGGATAAAATATCTATTGTTTGGCATATAACTTGAAGAGGTAGTTTAAGTATTTAAAAAATTAAACAAAGGGATCTTTATGTTGACTGTATCCGGTGTGCCACGTAGACCTGTGATTTTAATTATTCTTGATGGAGTGG
>Ga0316205_10005239_pt1 | contig 10862 bp, 14 predicted proteins | sample 3monthpyrite_MG_FD_204941 | JGI IMG/M metagenome (GOLD analysis project Ga0316205, IMG submission 204941) | Microbial mat bacterial communities from mineral coupon in-situ incubated in ocean water Damariscotta River, Maine, United States -... | ecosystem: Environmental > Aquatic > Marine >...
GTCCTTGGCACCGTGCAAAAAGCGCGGGACACTCCGCAAAACCTTGCGTTCAAACCCCTACGCCCTCGTAACTTGACGTGATCGGATTCCTCCGTGCCTGAGCGCGCTAAGTCGTTGACCGAGTTGTCCCGACGGCTGGACGTTTCGGCGTCCTATCTGTCGCGAAAACTCAAGGAACGAGGCGCTCCGAAGAAGGGCGGCCTCGGCTACGACGTGGACGCGATCCGGCAGCACCTGGAGGACACCCGCCAGCGACGGCCGAAGGACTCTCCGAAGCCGGCAAAGAAGCCGGCGAAGAAGCCGGCCTCGAGGCCAAGGACTCCGCTCGACGCTGACGCCCCTGGCATTGATCCCGACGCGACGCCAGTCGAGGTCGCCCGAGCTGCGCTGCGTATCGCGGCCCACTCTCTGGGCCAAGCCGCAGAACGCGGAGAGGTGCGGGCTAAGGACCTCGACGGGATGAAAAAAACCCTCGACGGCCTTCGCATGGCCGAGAAGGACTATTTGAAGCTCCAGCAGGACAAGGGGAACATCGTCACACGAGACCAAGCGGCCGAGGTCGCGGCGTGGGTCGCCGAGCGCGGCGTCGAGGCGCTGCGCTCTATGACGGCTCGGCTTGTCTCTCAGGTCTCGATGTGGTTCGCCGACCCGGCGTTCGTCTCGGCGGATCAAGGGGAGCGGCAGCGGTTGGTTGAGGAGTGGGCAGAGAAGCGCGAGCGACAGGTGCGCGAAGTCGCGGCGAGGAAGTTCGAATCGTTGCTCGGAGAGGTCGCGTAGTGGGCCTGCTCCCCGAAGCTCTCAGCGCCGCGGGTCATGCATGGCGCCCGCCTGAAGACTTGCGCCCTTCCGAGTGGGCTGCTCGCTACCGCTACCTGAAGCCCGGTACGACCGACGAGCCGGGATTATGGAGCAACGACCGATTCCCCTACCTCGTCTCGATCATGGACGCTGTCGACGAGGCATTGCGAACCGGAAAGCGCGGCCTTGTCCTCATGAAGTCGGGCCAGGGTGGCGGATCCGAAGCGATGATCAACGTCCTTTACTGGCTTCGGTGCCGGTATGCGGGCGCGTTCCTCTACCTGATCTCGAAAGACGAACTCGCGCGAGAGTTCGGCCGCGAGCGGTTTAGCTACGTTGACGAGACCAGCCCGCCAGTCAAGGAGATCGCGCAGCGTGGGCGCGCCGCAGGCGAACTCACCCACATCAAGCGATACCGAAAGGGCAAGATCGCCATCCACGGCGGGCAATCGGTGCTCAACATCGAAAGCACGCCCTACCGGTTCGTCTTCGTGGACGAGGTCGACTCGCTGCAATCGGAGATCGCGGGCCGCGGCGATCCGCTGGCTACCGCTGAGGTACGTACCGATGCGTTCTTCGGGAAGACGCTCATCATCGCGTTTGCGCACCCAACGGTAAAGGAGCACGGTGCCGGCGAGCTCTACTACGAGCGCAGCGACCAGCGACGCGGCCACGTCGAGTGCCCCCACTGCTCTGAGTGGTTCTGGCTGAACTGGGAGCGGGACGTGAAGGTCTTGCCGCGGGGCGGCGAGTCGCTGGCTACAGCCGAGCGCGACCCGACACGGTACGCCTACGTCACGCCGTGCTGTGGCGTCGAACTCACTGACGGTGAGCGGTACTCGGCGTGTCGGAACGTCCAACAAAGATCTACCATCGATCCCGAGGAAGCGGCGAAGAAGACATGGATGGGTGTCCACTTCTCGCAGCTCTACATGGCGAACAAGCCGCTCGCGTTTCTCGCCTCGAAGCACATCGAGGGGCTCGACGATACGGGCAAGTCGCGCGTGTTCACTAACAAGAGACTCGGTGACGTGTTCGTGCCGAAGGTCCTCGAGACCCGCGCGGACGACTGGCGCGCATGCGTGGTTCTTCCGCGCGATGCGGACGACACGAGTGCATACCGGCTCGGCCAAGTGCCGCCCGCGGTCCGCTTTCTGACTGCGGGTCAGGACAGCCGAGCACGCGAACTGCACTACTCGGTATGGGGCTGGGGTCTCGTCGCGACGGAGACGGGCGGAACGCTGCTCTGCGGTTGGCTCATCGACTGCGGGGTGATTGAACGCGAGGCGCCGACGCCTACGCTCGACGTAGAAGACCTGAGGCCGCTCGAGCAGGTGATCTATCAACCGCAGTGGGCACGGACAGACGACACCGGCTCGCTCGGCGTCGAGTCCTGCTACCACGACTCGGGTTGGCAGCCGATCGCGGTCTACGAGTTCTGCCGCGGTCGAGGGGGCCGCGCGGTGCCGTGTAAGGGCGCCGCGGAGACGAGCGACAGTACTGCGCCCGTGCATCGTTGGGGAGCGTCTCCACGCTACCGCGTGCGCGGTGTCGAGGTGTCGGACACGTCGCTGAGACTCGCCCGACTCAACACCTACCGACTCAAGGAGCAGTTGATCGCGCTGGTCGGCCGCCGGTTCGTCGATGGTGACGGCGAGCGCCGACCGCGCATTCATCTGCCCGTTGACGTGCCCGACGAGTGGCTCGCTCAGTCGTCGGCCGAGTACCTCGCAGAGACCCGGAAAGGGCTCGTCTGGAAAGCCCGCGGCCCAAACCACTGGGCCGACTGCAACGCCTACGCCTACGCCGCTGCCCTGCAGCTCAACCCATTCACGAGAGGCCGCACCCGTGCCGAAGTCCAAGCAGCCGAAGCAGCGCAGAAGGAAGCACGACGCAACGTCTCCAACCGACGTGCTGCCAAGCCCGCCAAGCGACGCATCCGTCGCCGCTACTGACCGACCTGTGGTGCCGGATCGGAAGATCGGCGTGGGCGAGGAGTGCCCGCGGTGCGGCTCGAGGAATACCCGGGTTCGAGATGTCAAGCGATACCCGGGGTTCCTGATCCGACGCCGCTACCACGAGTGTGCGGACTGCGCAAAGGCGGGACGCGAGTACGTGTTCAGGACGGGGAGGTAGAGAAAACCGTCGGAGAAGTGGGACAGTATCTTCGCCTACCCTTATTGAACGTCGTTCAATAGCGGTAGAGTGCCTATATGGCGCTTTCATCGTCCAGTACCTACGCCGAAGCAATTGGCCAGTTGAACGACAACCTCTCCTACGAGGGGTCGGCGTCGAAGACGAATGCGTACCTCGAGGCCGCACGGTGGCTGCTGTTCAATCGCGGCAACTCGAGCGCCGATAGCGCGACGTCGCTCTCGTTCGAGTCGCTCGAGTCGAGCATCACGAAGGCCGAGGCGCACCGCCGCGCCCTGAACCGCACGACGCGATCGCCATTCACTCGCGCGAGGTCGCGATCATGACTGCGCGGCCACCCAAGACGCTGCGTCAACCCGCGACCGGCGAGCGGTACTCCCTCCTCGGTTACCGCGCGGCGCAGCGCCACCGGGAGAGCGGCAGATCTCAGCCTCTGCGCGGATCCGCTGACCTTCACGCGCGCTACGACCGCGACCTCCTGGCCCGCCTCGGGACGGAGTTCGATCGCGACAACACGATCTTTGAAGCGATCGTCAATCGCATGGTACAGGGCATTGTTGGCGTCGAGGGGTTCGCGCTCCAAGCGACGACCAAGTCAAAGCGCCTCAACCGGATGATCGAGGACGATTGGCGAGAGTTCGCCAAGGCGCCCGAGGTGCGCGGCCTGTTCCCGTGGGCGGAGTGCCAGAAGCTGGTGCTCCGCAGCGTCGTGTCGGCTGGCGACGTCGGGCAACTCGCGACCGAGCGACAGCGGTTCCAGTATTTCGAGAGCGAGCAGATCACATCGAGTCGAGTCGCGGTGACGAAGCCGTGCGACTGCGTCGAGCGGGGCGCCGCGGCCGAAGAGTGCCCCGAAGGACACCGAGTAGTCGACGGAGTCGAAACCGACTGCTACGGCCGGCCTGTCCGCTTCTACGTCGCGCCGTATAGCCGCGACGGTTCGATCCGTGTTGGCGTCGAGGAGCCCTATGGCTCTGACGTCATGCGACTGATCGCGCACCGCAAGCGATTCTCGCAGACCCGCGGCATCCCAGTCGGCGTCCCCGCGTACCCGATGCTTCACCGGATCAACGACGTTCTCGACGCGAACGCCGTCGCGTGGCAGATGCTCTCGAAGTTTGCCGTCGCGATCACGCGCGAGGGCGCGGCGGATGCGGCTTTCAATGAGTCGGAGGCTGATGGCGACGGTCGCGAATCTCCGCCCGACCTTGCCGACCGCGTCGTCGAGCTCGACGAAGCGATAATCTTCCACGGCGAAGACGGCGAAAAGGTCGAGGGCGTCGCCCGCAATCTCCCCGGGGGCGACTTCGGCGAGAGCGTTCGGATCTATCTCCGATTGATCGGGATGCCGTTCGGACTGCCGCTCGAGGTGATCCTGCTCGACTGGAGCAAGACGAACTACACCGCGAGCCGCGCGGCCCTCGAGCAGACATTTAAAGGATTCGTCGGCTGGCAGCGGTTCCTGAAGCGCGAGCACTGCACACCGACCTACGAAACCTGGCTCGGTTGGCAGCTCGCCTCGAACCCGCGATACGCGCCGTACCGCGACCGCCAGGACATCTACGCGCACGGCTGGGACGCTCCCGAGTTCCCGTGGATCGACCAACTCAAAGAGGCGCAGGCGTGGGGCGAGCGCATGGATCGCGGACTCGCCACGCATACCGGCGCGCTGCAATCGGTGTCGATGGACCGCGAGACGTTCTTGCAGACCCGGTCGCGCGAGATCCAAGACGCGATGCGGACGGCTCGCGAGATCAACGCGGCGAACACCGACATGCCGCCGCTCGACTGGCGCACGCTTGTGGGTATGCCCGTAGGCAAGACGGAAGCTGCGGCCCGCGTGAACGACGGAGGCGGCGATGCCAACCCTGACGAGTAAGCGCGCGCGGATCTGTTTGCGCGCGAAGCCCGTGCGACTCGAGGCGAAGACGCGCGAGTTCGAGATGGTCGCGTACACCGGAGCCGAGGTCGATCTCGGGTTCTTCGATCGCGACCCGTGGATCTTCGACATCGAAGGGATCGAACTCGGCGAACGAGTCCCGATCCTGCGGGATCACGACCCGAGCCGCGTGGTAGGGCATGGCGCCGCGTCACGCGGAGAGGTCGGGGTGCTCGCTTCTGGCGTCGTGATCGACTCGGAGCACTTCCCCGACGCGCTCGCAGTAGCGGCGGCCTCTGACGCGGAGTTCCCGTGGCAGGCGAGCGTAGGCCTCGAGACGCTCGAAACCGAATACCTCGGCGAAGGTGCAACCGCGACCGTGAACGGTCGCGAGGTAGTCGGCCCGATCACGATCGCGCGCAAAAGCCGGCTCTTTGAAGTGTCGTTCGTTCCGCTCGGTGCGGATTCGTCGACGTCCGCGCGCGTTCTCAACGACAGAGGAGGCTACCTCATGGAAGAGGAGCACAACGAAGACGACGCCCCCGAGGTCACCATGGCCTCCGTCGCGTCGTTCCTCGGCATGACCGAGGAGGAAGTCAAGGGGCTCATGGAGCCCGCCGAAGATTCCGTCGAGGAGGAGCTTGAGGAGGTCGAGGCCTCTATCGCTCTCTCGCAGGTCGCGGCGCTCGCCGAGGCGTTCCCGGACGACGCGGCGCACGCGCTCCAGGCGGCTCGGAAGGGCCAGACCGTCGAGGCTGCGAAGGCGGCCTACACCGACGTCCTGCTCGCGCGGACGAAGTCGCTCAGCAACCAGCTCGCGGCGGCGCAGAAGCAACTCGCGAAGCAGCCGTCGGGGGCGAAGGCGCTCCGCATGACGGACGGCGGCACGCCGAAGCGTGTCGACGGTGAGACGGACGGCGAGCGGAACCACCGACTCGCGAAGGCGTACCAGGCGAAGCACGGCGTGTCTTACCGCGCCGCGCGGAAGCACATCGAGAAGGAGGTGGCCTAAATGGCTGTCTGGACTCACGGGCCGAAGACGTTCAGCGTCGCGTCGGCGATCCCCCTCTACACCCGCGTGAAGCTCTCGAGCAGCAGCGGTACGCAGGTCGAAGCCGCTGGCGACAACGAGGTCGGCATCGGCGTCGTCTGCGGGATCGAGCAGGGCAAGGGCACGAGCGCGTCGGGTGACGTCGTGACGGTTCACCTGCACAACCTCGGCGGTACGGTCAAGGTCATCGCTTCGGAGGCTTTCGCCGCCGGCGCGACGCTCTTCGGCGCGGCGGACGGCGAGGTCACCGACACCGACGGCGGGTCGGACACGCAGATCTACACGGCGCTCGAGGCCGCCACGGCGGACGGCGACATCGTCGAGGCTCTGATCGCCTAAGCGGCGAAGAAAGGTAGGTAGGACATGCCAACTTCCGGCACTCGCTCGACGGACCGCGCCGACCTCGGCGAAGCGTTCCACGAGTACATGTACGAAGCCGATGGGTTCATCGGCGGGCAGGCGTTCGGGCTCCTCGACGTCCAGAAGAAGAACGCGACGCTGACGAAGATGCGGCGCGAGTCGCTCCTCCGGGTCCCCGACTCGGCGAAGCTCGCGCACGCGCCCAAGTCGAAGTTCAACCGCGACGACTTCGATCACGAGGACCTCGAGTACAACTGCAAGGACTACGGTCACGAGATCCAGCTCTCACGCGAAGAGATCGAGTTCTTCGCGAACGACTTCGACTCGCTGGCGACGGCGAACGAGGTCGCGTGGTTCCGCCTCATGGCGGCGCTCGACCAGCGGGTCGCGGCGATCCTGTTCGACGGCTCCACCAACTTCACGACCGGCAACGGGCGCCGTACCGACGTCGCCGCGGCGTGGGGCACGGCGTCCACGGACATCATCGGCGACGTGCAGACGGCGAAGGAAGCCGTCCGCGGTCGGACCGGCGTCGAGCCGAATACCCTCGTGATCGGCGCGGGTGTCGTGCCGTTCTTCCTGAAGAACGACGGGATGCGGGACGCGATCAAGCACACCGAGATGGCGAGCATCGAGGCGATCAAGAACGCCCTGAGCGCGCTCCTCGGCCTCGACCGCATCCTGATCGGTAAGGGCGTGACGAACACGGCCAAGGAAGGCCAGGCCGCGACCGTCACTGACATCTGGTCGAACATCTGGGCTTCGGTCTGCGTCACCGCACCGGCCGGCTCCCCGCTGTTCACCCCGAGCGTTGGCCGCACCGCGCTCTGGACGCCGATGTCCCCGGGTATCGCGCAGGTCGAGGAGTACGACGAACCGCAGACCGACTCGGTGGTGATCCGTTCGCGGCACTACACCGACGAGCTTCTCTGCGACGTCGACTTCGCGCAGCTCCTCGACATCGCCGCCTAAGGGGGCGAGTAGGTGACCCGTCACGCCGACATGTGGGGCTTGCACGGCATGCCCGCGCAACTCGACACGTTCGGCGCGACGGGAACCTATACCGTAACCGCGACCGCGGCGGCGTCCTCGATCTCCGCGCGACTCACGGAGATCGAGGGCGACGAGCAGGACCGATGGGCAGAACTCTCGATCTACGACGACGCGACGAACGGGATTGCGGACCCGCAGCCCGGCGATACGTGGACGGAGGCGGGCGGCACGGTCTGGACCGTCCACTACCCGCGCAACCGAACAGGCGGGCGGCATCTCCTCGAGGTGCATACCCCGCGCGAGCAGGAAAGGCCGATCTTGTGACGGTCGAACTGACGGGCGATCTGTGGAGCGGGGCATTCGCGGGGCGTGTCGCTCGCGAACAGGCCCGCGCCATGATGTCGATCGCTCGCCAGATGGAAGAGAGGGTCATTCGCTACACGCCGGTCGACACAGGCGAGATGAAGCGCGGATACGTGATCGACGCGGACGTATCCGAAAGTTCGATCGTCGTTGCGTTGGCGAACCGCGCAGACCACGCCGACGAGGTCGACGAAGGCCAGCCGGCGCACGCGCCAAACCGGGCAACGATTCGCCGATACGTCGAGAGGAACATTGACAAGCGCAAGCGCAACCTGACGCGCCGGAAGCGGTGGATCAAGAAGCAGATTCGCATGCGCCGAGGCCGGAAGCGTAGGTCTGGAGAGGACCGCATGCGCGAGCGCGAGCAAGTGGTCGATGCGGTGACCACGATGACCGTCCGTGCGATTCGACGTAGTGGAACGAAGGCGCGGGCGCTCGGAAAGCGGGCGATCGGCGTTGCGAAGAAGACATATCGCCGAGCACACCGTGACGCTCTGCGACGCGCTGTTAGGCGCTCGAGTGATTGACGTGCGGGGCGTCCTAATCCTCGCGCTCCTGCTCGCCGGCTGTGGCCAGCGGCTGGAACTTCGGGGCGAGGTCGGGTTCGGGGCGGTCATCGGCGAGTACCTGCCGAAAGTGAAGGGCGAGGTGATCTATGAAGCGAGCGACCCTCTTTCTGATCCTCCTCGGAGGTGTCTTTAGCTGCACGGGCTGCCAGACGATCGGACAGGTTGCGAAGGCCGCGGCCGTCGAGGCGTTTGAACTCGCCAAGCCGCAACTCGTCGAACTCGGGCGCGAGACCGCGGGCAAGGCGGTGCTCGCCGCCGAGCGGGTCGCCACCAGGACCGCGGCCGCAGGGGTCGAGCGTGTCGCCGACCGAGTGGGCGACGCGATCGACAAGCTCCCCGGACCGATTCGAGACGCAGCCGAGAAACTCGAGAGCAAGGCCGCGGCGGCGCTGCTCGAGCAGCGCGAGCGGATCGCCGCCAAGCCCGAGGACGAGCGCACGCCGTGGGAGCTGCTGCTCCTCGCTGGGCTCATGGGGGTCACAGGGGTTACCGAGGGGCGGAAGTGGCTTCGAGACCGCGACAACGCGGCCAAGCGAACATAAGCGAGCTTCGGGACGTTACCACTCGCGGAGACCCACCAGCTTGGTGGGGGATAACCCGGAGCGGGAGACCCGAAGTTCGCAACTTACACCCGGCGACGCATACGCGCTCGAGCGCGCTCCGTCGCCACCGCGGCACCCGGCGCCGCTGAAGCCGGGAACATGGACCGAGCCGCGCGGACGGGCCGCGCCGAGCACAGGTGGTGAGCCAGTGCAGACGATGGGACCTATCGAACATGTCCAGCTATGGCTAGTCGGACGAAAGAAGAGCGCCGAGAAGGCAGACGCAGCCGAACTTGCTCGCAAAGCGCGGATGAAGCGAGTCGAACAGGCAAGGGACCGATACCAAACGAGGACGCAACAGAGCTATCAGACAAGGTTGCTCGTTGCGCTCGAGGCGACCGATAGCGGGGACTTCTGGCCTCAGCCAGAACGAGCGGGGGAGTAGGTCATGGGGGCCGCGTGTGACGCCAGACGAATGGGTCGAACGGCTCGGGCCAGTCTTGTTCGCGCGGTCGGTAGTCGGGGTGACGCTCGTCTCGCCGGATGGGTATTTCCTCCGGCCGAACCGGGCCTATTGCGAGATCCTCGAGCGGCCGGAGGCCGAACTCGAGGGATTGACGTTCGTAGCCCTTACGCATCCTGCGGATGTCCTGATCGACGAGCAGGAAGCGGCGCGGGTTCGGGCGTTGACGCTCGACGGCTACGCCATGCGGAAACGCTACAAGATGCGGCAGCCGGATGCGGCGGGGAACCCCGTCTATCGTTGGGTCACGATCTACGTTTCTGCGCTGACGAACGACGACGGTTTATTCGAGTACTACCTCGTGCAATGTGCGCGAGCTCCGGTAGACCAGATCGCGAGGCCCGACGCTATGCCTCCCGGTGACAATAGCGCGGCTATCCGCGCAGACCTCCAGGCCGAGATCAAGCGCATCGGCTGGGAACTCGATCGCGACGCCAAAGACAAGGCGGACATCTCGGCGGCGGTAGCGGACAACGCGGCGAAGACCGCGGAGGTTCTCGCGATCGTGGAACGCGGCAAAGGGGTGCTTTGGGTAGGCGGCATCCTCGGGGGCGTTGCGGTAGTCGGCCTGTTCGCGTGGTTGGCAACGGTGAGCGAATCCGATGCGCGCTCGACGAAAAACGAGTTTGACATCCAAGTCATTCGTCGAGACGTTGACAGGATCGAACGCGCGCATGGGCAACGGAACGGAATCACGGAGGGCGATCGGTGACCGGCGCGACACTCCTCCGAGCCTGTGACCTCCCCGACGACGTGCGGCGCGCGGTCTGCAACGGTGGCGGCCCGGCGGCCGGCGCGGGCGCGTGGCTTGTGCCCGACCTGCTCTCGCAGTGGACCAAGGCGTTCGACGACCACGACGCCGCATACACCGCGGGCGGCGATTGGGTCGACCGACTCGAGTCCGACCAGCGCATGCGTCAGGACCTGTTGCGCGGCGCGTCGGACTGGGCGAGCGAGGACGACATCGCGTACTGGCGCACGGTCCTGCGCGGCTTCGCGCTCGCGTTTCTCGTACTTGCCGCGGTGTGGATCTACTACGTCGGCGTGCGGCTCGGCGGCGGGTCGCGCTGGCTCGGCTCGTGGAAGTACCGGAGCGTGCCGGCGACGGCTGCGCACGTGGTCGCCGAGGTGCGCGCGCAGCTCGAACAGAAGCGAAGGACGGGAGAACGATGAACCTGCAAGCCCTCAAGGCGCTGATCGACGGCGAGCCCGAGAACGCCGCGCGCACCGACGCGGAGGTGGCCGCGTGGTGCAACCAAGACAGTGGGAAGCCGCTGATCGGATTCCGCAACCTGACAGCCCCATTGATGGGATCCGTGATCGGAGCCTTCCGCGCCGCACAGGTGTTGGACGAGGTCGCGGCCTTGGGTTCGGCTCAAGCGCGGTGGGTGAGCTGGGTCGAGGGACCGACGCCGGTCAACGTTGGCGACGCGGAGACGCGGGCCAGTCTCGACACGCTCGCGGCGCTCCCCGTCGAGACGGTGAGTCTCACGGCTGAGGAGGCCGCCAAGATCAAGGCGCTCGCGGAGAGGTCCCAGACCCGTGCCGAGGCCGCTGGCGTCGGCCGTGTTCTTCCCGGCCACGTGAAGAAGGCGAGGGCGTAATGGCACTTCCAGACACGATCAACCTG
>Ga0316205_10005241_pt1 | contig 10856 bp, 7 predicted proteins | sample 3monthpyrite_MG_FD_204941 | JGI IMG/M metagenome (GOLD analysis project Ga0316205, IMG submission 204941) | Microbial mat bacterial communities from mineral coupon in-situ incubated in ocean water Damariscotta River, Maine, United States -... | ecosystem: Environmental > Aquatic > Marine >...
TCGCAGACGTTATGTGTAACTCAAAATTGGATGCTCGACTGATAATGCGTTTCTTGATTTTTACATTATTAAACATACTTGCAATCACAGGTTGTTCGAGTAACTCAGACTTCGTGTTAATGGGTGAAGATGAATCCACACGCTATTTTCAAACGTATTTTGGCGAAATTAGTGGATTCATATATTTAGAGGGTCGAAAAGAAATCAAGGATGGTGAGCCATTTTATGAGCGAAGAGATAGAATACTAACTTTTACTCTTGATAATTCTTTGGCACCCTCCGATTGGCTAGAGCACCTGAAGAATGAACATAATCGAAAATTTTCTGGCTCAGCCAATTTTCTAAAGATGGAGATTAAATCGGAAAATAATTATACTTCTGAGTTAGGAAACGCTTTTTTATACCTAAAGTATATCGAAGGTATTAACATGTATGAGTTTAAATACGATTATCAAGAATAATGTGATCTTAAAGTCGGTGGTAATGCCACACATAACAATAACATCCAAGGGATTTTCGGCAGCGTGGTTTCTTTGTGTTGCGCTACGCTTATAACACAAAGAAACCACGCTGCCGAAAACCCCTGATGTAAAACGTTAGACTCTCAAGAATTTATTTAAGTAATTTATTTTTTTGACCGACAAAAAAATATTTTCAGTTCAGTGTTTTTAATTTTTTGGTTTAGCTCTGGTATCATGATGCGAAAACAATACTAATTACGACTACCCCGCTGATAATTTCTACCCAGATTATTTTTCCTTTTTTAAATATTGTTTCGCCCCCTTCGTTCAAAATGATTCAGATGCGCGAAAATCATAAACCAAAATAGTCCTTGGCGTTCTTTTAAAATTTCAAGATTTCTCTACATGTTCGTGCTTGTAGCTTGGTGGCAAAAGAAAGTTTAGGTTCTCATCAAAATTACATTCATCAACCAAATACACTTTTAAACCTTCTGTAGCACGGGTTTCTGGTAAATTATTAGATAAATATCAATGAATATACTAATTTTCGAGTGAATTGTAGCCAGCAATGGTGGTTTTGTTAAAGTTTTCACCTTAAAATGAGAAACAACACAAAAAATGTAAACCTAAAGAGTGCGAATCAAAGGTAGTCCGTGGGGCAGCGAGTCTAACAAACGCTTAAACTCGACCCACTACAGCGTTGCTTAAATATGGCATTCCGCTACGCTGCATTTTGCCACATTTAAGCAACGCTGTAGTGGGCAAGTTAAGCTGGACGTTATGTGTCACTAGAATTACGTAATAGAACTGTTTTTAATCGTTAAATGAAAGGATTGAAGTAGTTGAAAAAAATAATTATTTATCAAGTCTTTGTTCTGATCATTTTAGGGATACTATGGGCTCAGGGCCCACTCGACAATATTCCAACATGGTTGAAAGAATTCGAACTAGCAATTAATTGCATAATTGTAAGTACGCTTGCAGGTGTTTTGTATTGTATGAGAGCTATATATTTGAATTATAGCGTTCAAAAAAACTGGGACACTCACTGGGAAGTTTGGTATTACTTAAGACCGATTGCCAGTTCAATTACTGGATTAGTTGCCTACATTTTCTTGAAGGCAAGTATTATAATATTAGAAGCAGATCAAGTAGAGAATGCTGGCAATTACGGATACTTGGCTTTCGCTTTTATTGCTGGTTTTAATGTTGACCAATTTCTAAAGAAAATTGAAGGTCTAGCAAAATCTTCGTTTGGAGTTGAAAAATCTAGAGCCTCAAAGGAAGGTGAAAATGACAACTGAACTTAAGATATTTGATGTGAGGCACGGTTTTTGTGCGGCATTACTTAGCGAAAATAATTTAATATTAATTGATTGCGGGCATGACTCAGAAGGTTTTCGACCTTTGGAGTGGTTATATGATAAAGGGTACCGTCATATTGATTCACTTATTGTAAGTAATTTTGATCAAGATCATATTAGTGATATTAAAGCCATTAGAGATAACTTTACCGTTGGAAGCCTTGCGCTCAATCCTACTGTGAGCCCAGAATCACTAAGGAACATAAAAATAAACGGTGGTCCAATTAGCGATCAGATGGAGATTCTAATTCGCAGCATGGCTGATCCTGAGCTCAATCCCGTTAGTCGTTTTCCTTATAATGTCAATGATACTGAAATGGATTTCTATTGTGTATATTTTCCACATGAAACAGACACTAATAACTTAAGTTTAGTTACTTTTATCCAATTTGGCACCAGTTACATCATCTATCCCGGTGATTTAGAAAGAAGTGGATGGCTCAAACTTTTGGATTGTCCTGATTTCGTCGCGAAACTACGTAGAGTCAATGTCTTTATTGCCTCACACCATGGGCGAATCAGTGGATATTGTGAAGAAGTTTTTGAATATTGTACGCCAGAAATTGTAATAATTTCAGACAAAGAACGTACATTTACAACGCAAGAACACGATAAATACTCAAGGCATACTACGGGCGTTAACTTTGGAACGGCACTGGCTCCAAGCATTAGGAAAGTTTTAACAACTAGAAATGATGGACATTTAACTTTACACAAGATTGGTGAAACCACATATGTAAAGAGTGGACTCTAAGTACCACATTGAGACACATAACAAGACCATTAAACGCGGACATTTTGCAGCTTTGCTTGGGCTGCGTAAGTCGCTACCGCTCCATTATACGCAGCCCAAGCAAAGCTGCAAAACGCCGGTTAATGGCGACGTTAGACTCTCAAGAATTTTTTTAGTAATTTATTTTTTTGACCAACAAAAAAATATTTTTGGTTCAGTGTTTTTAACTTTATGGTTTCGTTCTAGTAACATGATGCGAAAACTACTCTAATTACGACTACCCCGCTGATAATTTCTACCCAGATTATTTTTCCTTTTTTAAATATTGTTTCGCCCCCTTCGTTCAAAACCATTCAGATTCTCGAAAATCACAAACCAAAATAGTCCTTGGCGTTCTATTCGAATTTCAAGTTTTCGCTACATGTTCGTGCTTGTAGCTTGGTGGCAAAAGAAAGTTTAGGTTCTCATCAAATTTACATTCATCAACCAAATACACTTTTAAACCTTCTGCAGCACGGGTTTCTGGTGCAGTATTGGATAAATATCAATGAAAATACTAATTTACGAGTGAATTTTAGCCAGTAATGGTGGTTTTGTTAAAGTATTCACCTTAAAATGAGAAACAACACAAAAAAATGTAAACTTAAAGAGTGCGAATCAAAGGCAGTCCGTGGTGCAACGAGTCTAACAAACGCTTAAACTCGACCCACTACAGCGTTGCTTAAATATGGCATTCCGCTACGCTGCATTTTGCCACATTTAAGCAACGCTGCAGTGGGCAAGTTAAGCTGGACGTTAGACGTCTGAATTATTTTAAATATTTTATTTTTTAACGACCAATAAATATATTTCTTATTTCGCAATTTTAATTTGATGGTTTTTTTCTAACAACACAATACCAAATTACTTTTTGGTTTCAACGATCCCGCTGATAATTTATCCCCAGATTATTTTTTCCTTTCTTAAATTTTCTTTCGCCTCCTTCGTTGAAATTTTCCGTGATGAAATAAAAACTGTATTTAAAAATTCCTTGGTGTTCTTTTCTGATTTTGTGTTCACTTCACATGTCCGTGCTTATCGCTAGGCGGCAAAATGAAAATTCTGCTAATATCAAGATTACATTCGGTGAGTTAACAGGGTTCGATATAGCTTCGTCATTCATTTTTCTGTTAAAATTATCTTTAATACAGATTACGAGTCCTTTTCGAACAATAATCAGTCAAGTTCCGAGGTTTTGTTAAGCTTTTTCCATTTACATGAGAAACAAAACATTTAACCGAAAGAACGATAAACCAAAATAGTCCGTGGGGCAGCGACGTCTAACACCAACATACAAGGGATTTTCGTCAGCGTGGTTTCTTTGTGTTGCGCTACGCTTATAACACAAAGAAACCACGCTGACGAAAACCCCTGATGTTAAACGTTAGATGGCGGTCAAAAAAATAATTTTAAATTTTATTTTATTATTCAGAGTTAATAGTTGGTTTTTTTTGGTTCGTCGTCTTCGATGAAATCCATTAAAAATAGTATCGACGTGAAGTTTTTTATTATCACATTATTCGTGTTAATCAATTTTAGTTTTTACAATAACGCGTTAGTGAATTCCCTTCGTTTGAGTTAACGGGGCTGAGTGCTTCGGTGTATTCTTCGTTGAATATTGTCTAGCCTGAAAGCTCTCCTTTACTGGTGAGTTTTATTGAAAGCATTCACGGGCTTCGTTCTAATATTGCTTTTCGTTGATACTAAAATTGTTCAGGTTCATCATTTTTTTCTAAATCATCAATATTTGATCTTTTTTGTTCCAAAAATGATCTACAAACGTGTGATATGGCGTTTTCTTCCACTAATCAAGCCATTTAGTTGAGTTAAAATTCATGGTAAAGTGGTTTCAATAAGTGCCCACCAAGCAGCAGCTGAGTTATCGGTGGTTTAGTTTTGTTACCGAGTGCGCCGTTCTAACAAGACAAATCAAACGGACAATTTACAGCGTTGTTTGACTGCGCCAGTCGCTATCGCGCCATTTTGGCACAGCCAAACAACGCTGTAAATTGCCGCTTATTTGCGACGTTATACGTATTATTAAAGTAATTAAATTTCCCTCAGTACTATGAAATATTTGAAGAAACAACAGAGATGATTATTAATCAATAATGGCAAACTTAGATCAAGTTAATTTAATTAGAAAAAGCCGCCAGTCATGGAATGAGTGGCGTGAAAACACCTCTCTTGCATATGTTGATTTAAACTCTGCCGATCTTTCTGGGTTAGATTTATCACATACAAATTTAAGGTTGGCAGATTTACGAGGGGTTAATTTTTCAGGAGCCAACCTTACTGGGGCAAACTTCTCTGCATCATCTTTGATAAATGCAAATATGGAAAATGCCGTTTTAGATATTGCAGATTTTTCATTTTCCGATCTCTCAAGTGCGACACTTACTGCTTGTAGCTTACGTAACACTTTGTTCGTGGCATCGAACTTATATAATACTGTTCTAAATGAAAAAACACTTCTTTCTAACACAGTATTCAGAAATGTACTCTTTGATAAAGTAATAGGACTTGAAAAGTGTGTTCACATAGGAAGAAGCAGTATTGATGTAGCAACTTTGGAGATGCAGAAAAATATTCCCTTACGTTTTTTACAGGGATGTGGAATACCTGATAAGTTTATACGACTTTATGAAAATGTTCCTGAAACTACAGTACCTCAATACTACTCTTGCTTTATCAGTTATAGTCATTCTGATAAGAAATTCGCTACTTTTTTACATGATTATCTTCAAAATATGGGTGTACGTTGTTGGTTAGATGAGCATCAACTCTTACCAGGTGACGACCCGCACGATAAAATTCGCGATGGAATTCGGCTTTGGGATAAAGTTCTACTATGTTGTTCTAAAGAATCAATGAAAAGCTGGTGGGTAGATAATGAGATAGAGACTACCTTCAATAAAGAAAGAGAATTGATGAAAGAGAGAGGAAATAAGGTATACAAACTCATTCCAATAAATCTTGATAATTTCATTTTTGGTGAGTCTTGGGAAAGTGGTAAAAAAGAGCAAATATTATCTCGAATGGCAGCTAATTTCGTAGGCTGGGAAAAAAGTGTTTCTAATATAGAGGAACCTCTTAGCAAAGTGTTGGGGGCATTAATTTGCGATTCAAGTGCCAGAGAAAAACCACCCATTCCAAAATTGTAATTGAGTTAATAAATTATGATATTTATGCATAGAGCTCTGAGTTAACATACGTATAACAAGACGCATTAACTCTGACCCACTACAGCGTTGCTTGTTCGTGCACCATTACGCTACGCTACATTTTAGCACAAACAAGCAACCCTGAAGCGGTCAGGTTATGCGCGACGTTATACGTTAAAGGAGTATTCATGAGATTAGTTACGCCACAATTAATAGTTGAAGAAAATGATTCCTTTAAAAACGATGCGTTAGATAGAAAAGGTTATGGGGAGGCTTTACTAAATGTAATAACAAAATCAAACGACGAACTTGTTATTTCCCTTGATGGCAAATGGGGCGAAGGAAAAACTACCTTTGTTAAAATGTGGCAAGGACTTTTGTCGGAAGCGGATATCCCCAACATTTATATCGACGCCTTTTCAAATGACTATCTTGATGATGCGTTTATATCTGTAGCGAGCGCTATCACTAACTACACGGAAGAACATATTCACAAAGACCATCATGATAAACTTGAAGAACTTATGGAGAAAACTAAAAATGTTGGTGGTCAGCTCATTTCATGGTCCACAAAAATTGGGATTAAGGCTGCGACACTCGGAATAATCAAAGACGCCGAACTAGATGAATTAAAAAATATAAAGGGAGACATAGCAAAAAGTACATCCAATTTGGTTAGTAAGTTAGTTGAAGATAGGATTACATCTCACTCCAAAGATATAGAATTAATTCAGTCATTTAGAGATATACTCTCTCAGCTCCCTCAAAATTTAACAGACAATGGTGATAAATCGTTGGTTATAATCATCGACGAACTTGATAGGTGTAAACCAACTTACGCTGTAGATATTATCGAGAAAGTAAAGCACCTATTTTCGGTCAAGAATGTTGTGTTCGTTTTAGTGATGAATAAGTCACAACTAGAAGAATCAATTAAAAGCGTTTATGGTCAAAATATTGATGCACATTCCTACTTACAGAAATTTATAAATTTTGAGGCAAAAATTCCTAAAAGAACTAAAGAACACTACATAAATGATTTAAACACGTATGCAAGCAGACTTTTAGAGTTGCATGAACTTGAAACATGGGGAGACAGTCGAAATATAATTGAATGTCTTGAGCCTTTTTCTAATCACTTCAATATATCACTCAGGCAGCTCGAAAGAGTATTTACGAATCTAGCGGTTTTTTATGCTACAAGTGCGGAAAATCAACTCAGACTCGTACCCATCATTGTTTTTCTCGCTGTTGTGAAAGTTGTTGCCCCACGATTGTTTGATGACCTTCTTCATCAAAGAGTAAATTATAATGAAATGACTGATCAATTGAAATTGACCAATTTGAACGATGAAAATGAAAGAAATAGAAAGTTGTTGTGGTCAATGGAATGGATTAGATACGCATTGCTAAGTGAGCAGGAGTTTAATGGCCTGCCGGAAGAAGACGAAATTAAGGGTTTTGGTAGATCATTATGGAATTATAATGTAGATAGAGAAAGTCTTATTCCTATATTTTCTAAAAATTTAGCCATGTTTGAGGTCAGGTGATATATACACGTATAACAAAGGCATACAACGGATTGGCGTCAGCGTGGTTTAACTGTGCATTCGCTACCGCTCATTTTATCACAGTTAAACCACACTGACGCCAACCGCTGATGCCAGACGTTATATTCACAAGGAAATTAATCATAATGCCAAATCACGAAGCTGCGAAACGCGCATTAGATGTAATAAATAATTTAGGTGGCTCTGCCGAAGAATTTCGAGCCAAGTGGCTAGCTTTGCATGCATTTAGTTCAGAGTTCGAAGGGAACAATCAACGTAAAGTTTTGTTACGTTCGATTGAGCAGGCAATTCCCAATGACGAAGCGGGAGAAATTATTGATAAGTTAGAGGCTGAAATAGAATATCTTTCAAAAAATCCAGTTGGAAATCTAGAGCTTCATGATACTCACCCAGATTTTTATCAACATGCTAAACAAGATATTACCCAAGCTCAACTTTCAAATCGTTCACCATCAAATCGTCTTGGCCATATAATTTGTGTTGTTTACCAAGTTCGCTGTAATGTAGAGCACGGAAGAAAAAAGCTAGGTACTGAACGTAGTCAAAAGTTATTTTCAATATCTAATGAAGTTCTTGATTTAGTAATGCCAATACTAACCAGGGTGTCAGATGCAGCGTGAATATAACAAGGCGCATTAACTCTGACCCACTACAGCGTTGCTTGTTTGTGCACCATTACGCTACGCTACATTCTAGCACAAACAAGCAACCCTGCAGCGGTCAGGTTATGCGCGACGTTAGACAGCGCTTCCCTTTTTTGTAAAAAATATTTTTCGCTTTCTGTGGCAACTAATTCAAATAATTATTGGCTCCGTTTAAATTTAATTAAGAAAGTATTTTCTTTCTTGAACCCACTCCTTCTTTTTCGAATTCATACAAGATAGCCTCAACAAGAACGCGTTGGTTTATTCTCTGCGTTAAAAGACAATGGGCTGAAAGCATCGAGAGCTGATTTGTCCGCTTACTTTGGAAGGGTTGAGGTTTCAAACAGTTTTTTAGAAGCATTGTTGAGTCCGGTTTCATTTATCACTTTCTGTTGGCTCTGATCGAATCGAGGTTTCAGTTAAGTCCTTTAGAAGCACTGGGTGGTTTTGTTTCAGGTTGTTCCTTCGTTCAAAATACGAATTGATTTTAAATTGATCAATTTCTGCTAGATTTTGCAAAATTGTTGTTCAATTACTTTGATGGTTTTGTGGTTTCAAGTAAACTCAGTTAATGAAAATGGTGTTTACGGTGGTTATGTTTGAAGTTCGGTGGCGCTTGGTCTAACAATCGGGTAAACCAGACCAACAACAGCGGCGTTTAAATGGGGTCATTTCGCTGCGCTGCATTCTACCCCATTTAAACGCCGCTGTTGTTGGCTAGTTACCCAAGGCGTTAGATGTTCAACAATATTTTTAAAATATTTTCATATATTAATTTTTTTTAAAAAATATTTCAGTTATCTACATTGAACCCACATCGCTATGTTATTTGATATTTAAAGTTGAAGGTAAGGTTAACATCTCATGAATTGGTTAAAAAAAAATAGCAGCTGTAATTTGTCTTCTAAAAAACACACTAATTTCGTTATATTACTTTTTTCTATGTCTTTGCTCGCAGCTTGCGATGAGCACAATGAAAGCAACAATTGCGATTCAACTAAATTTGTTGATACAGGATTACAAGAAAATTTAAAGGTAACTTTAGATACATACTTAGATGCCAATCAAGATAATAATGAACCAGGTTTAAGTATAGTCATTAGAAAATATGGAGAACTTGTATATAGAGGGAACCGAGGAATGGCAAATAAATTGTCAGCAGTGGCAATAACGAATGACACTGGCTTTCTATTAGCATCTGTGAGCAAACCCTTTACCGCAGTGGCAGTTATGCAACTATATGAACAAGAATTATTAACTTTAGATGATAAATTAATTAGTTTTATTCCCGAGCTGTCTAACACATGGAAGGATATAACTATTCATCATTTGCTCAGTCATCAATCTGGAATTCCCGATTACATAAATGACGATAGGGATTTTCAACGAATTAATGAATGGACCAATCAAGATTTGATTGATTTCTTTACTACCAATATTGACTTAGAGTTTACTCCTGGTTCGCAGGGAGATTATAGTAATACTGGGTATGTGTTATTGGCAGAAATAGTAGCAAGAGTAAGTGGGGAGTCGTTTGGTGATTATATGCAAACGCATATTTTTACTCCCGCTGGTATGATAAATAGTTACATTACCAGCGAGGAGGTGGCATTACGTGAAGACGATGCACTTAACTTTGCAGACCGTGATACCTATACAAACCACGGCATTAAACTATATACCTACGGTGGTGGTGGGCAAGTAAGTTCTGCAAACGATTTAAGTATGTTTGCACAGGCCATGTCAAACAGTAAATTGCTATTGGAGGAAACATACACTTTAATGAGACAGACACATTCGGTTCTATCAATAGTAGGTGTTGAATATCATTTTGGTTACGGAACTTTCTCCACTCCTTTAGGTGAAAAATTTAGCCATGGGGGTAGATTCGATGGATTTGCAACACTAATGGAAATTGATACATTGAGTGAAACTGAAATATTTATTTTGAGCAACGCAGGCTGTGCTCCACGGGTGAATAACATTAAAAGGCTAACACTGGAGTATTTTAGTAAGTAGTTTGGTTACGGGGCAAAAACATCTAACAAGACGCATCAAGTCTGACCCAGTAAAGCGTGGTTTAAATGTGAATTCGTTTCACTCATTTTATCACATTTAAACCACACTTCACTGGTCAGCTTATGCGCGACGTTATGCGTCTAATAAAGAAAACATTGCTTGATACTAAATATTGAAATATATTTTTATCATACATTAAACTAATATAGTTTTAACTAGGGTCATATACTATGGAGTTTATCTATAAACTGATAGAGATTTTAGCGGGGCTCTCAATATTTGGAGGAACATATCTTTTTACGTGGTTTCTAATATATATGTGGTTAGTAAAATATAATAGAGATGAAATTTATTATCATAAAAGTATATTTCCTTTTTTTGATATAAAGATTGGCGGGGAGTTTATAGATGATAATCCTTGGGGGTTAGTGTTAATACTTATTGTTTTTTTGCTTTTATCAGCTGCATATATTCAACTATCAAACTATTTGTAGAATGAAAAATAGGTTAAGATTCTCCAGTTACCTCAGCTTTTGTTAGTTTGTCTTAATTTTTTGTTGTTTGGCTTTTATTTACAGAATAAAGTATGGTTTCGAATACTTCAAGTTATAGAGTTCTAAACACGCATAACAAGACCAATAAACTCGACAATTTACAGCGTGGTTTTTGCGTGCTATTTCGCTGTGCTCAATTGTCGCACGCAAAAACCACGCTGTAAATTGCAAGTTATTGGCGACGTTAGCGCGCCAAGCGAAGCTTGGTGTGCCTTGCAGGGTGAAAGTCCCTGTCCGGTAAGGTCTAGCCAACCACCGGTATCGAGTGTTGCATCTGTGGCGGAGTAACGGATAGTGAGTATACCAG
>Ga0316205_10005243_pt1 | contig 10853 bp, 10 predicted proteins | sample 3monthpyrite_MG_FD_204941 | JGI IMG/M metagenome (GOLD analysis project Ga0316205, IMG submission 204941) | Microbial mat bacterial communities from mineral coupon in-situ incubated in ocean water Damariscotta River, Maine, United States -... | ecosystem: Environmental > Aquatic > Marine >...
CTATCAACCACTTTTAATCCGGTCGCATCACCAAAGCCCCATACCATGCGCTCTGGGTTGGTTGGCATCAGTTTGCGATGTTTATTTAGTAACGTGCCGTCCGGACCAATTGTGACCACGGTGTTATAGAGCGTTGCCTGGCTTAGCTTGCCATCACGTTCTTCAATCCCGCAGACGATGGTGACGTTGTGCTTTTTTGCCGCCGCATAGAGTGGTGCCAGATCATCACTATCGACATTCACGGCATTTTTCAGCAGGTGATGATGTAAGGCTTCGGACGTATTCCAGTCAGCCCCTGGTCTGAGTCGCCATACCCAGGCGGGATAACCAGGGATAAAGGCTTCGGTGAAGACCACCAGCTGCGCGCCGTTAGTTGCGGCTTCCTCTACCATGGCAACGGCCGATTCGATGGTTTTTTCTTTATCCAGAAAGACCGGTGCCTTCTGTACGATGCCGATTTTTTTCATGTCGCTGCTCCAAATATGTGATGACTTGATTAATTATCAGTCTATATTGATTATTTTTACTTACAATTGGCAATAAAACGAAACATAATGTGCAAAAATGCACAGAATCAAGGATATGTGGTGCCGAGATGAACTGGGATGATCTGAGACTCTTTCTGGCCGTGGCCCGTACTGGCTCCATCAGCGGGGCGGCCAAACAACTGGGCGTTCAGCACTCGACTATCTCCCGGCGTATGCGGCAATTCGAACTGAAACTGGGTGCTCGCCTGATTGAGCGCAAAACCGGTGGCTACGAACTCACCCAGGCTGGTGAGCATGTCAAAGAAGCCGCGACCAATATTGAGCGTGAAGTACTCGGCGTGGATGGTGCGCTGATCGGGAAAGATACCCAGCTGATTGGGCCCTTGCGCGTCACGGCGATTAATAATATGGCCTCTACCGTTCTGATGCCCATGTTTGCTCAGTTCAGCAATCAACATCCATTGGTAAAACTGCATATTGTCGTTTCCAACCTGGATGCCAGTCTTTCCCAGCGCGATGCGGATGTGGCCATACGCCTGACCAATTCACCGCCTGATACCTTAATCGGTAAAAGGATTGTTAGCGTAGCTTCAACGATCTATGGCAGTCGTTCCTATATTGAAAAACTCCGACAGCAAAATCGCGAACCTAAATGGATTGGTGTGGATTGTTGCGGGTTTCATAAAGCCTGGACTAAACAGGCATGCGGTGAACAACCACATAACTTTGTTAGCGATGATACATTATTAACAATCGCAGCAATAAAAGAAGACCTGGGGGTTTCCATCCTTCCCTGTTTTATGGGTGATGCTGATCAAGACTTGGTGCGCTACTGTGAGCCAGACCCCGCTTACGACTTAGGACTCTGGGTTTTACTGCATCCGGACTTGAAACGTACCGCAAGAGTGCTGACATTTCGCGATCATATGATTAGCGCAATCAATGCAAAGAGAGATTTGTTTGAAGGCAAGCGCGCAAAATAAAGAGATCATGGGATCTATAATTGTTATACTAGTTTTTCCCTTCTATTTGGCATGGGTATATTCATGGCCAATACAGTCTCCGGAGTAATTTACATTGGTTGGTAAAACAAATGACAAGTCGATGAAAACCGTCGACAAAATAAAAAACAAAGGGCAAATAATTAAAGTTGCTGATATCGACATCGCACTCCAGATGCTCAACACGTATCTAGATAACCAGGAAATCAAACCTTTACTATCTGCCCTGGAAATACTAAAAACAGACACACAAAATGAAGACTATCAGCTACAAGTAATAGACGCCTTCGATAACCTGGGGTTCATGCAAGGCGCTGTATTAACCTATGCACCCTATCTCAACATCTTTGTCTCTGATGATCCGTTCGCTGATCACTAATCTTTTTTCGACTTAATGAAGTTCGTATGTTACTCCGACTGGGATCATCTACCCGACAGTGCTAATGCACTCTTTGCGCAAACAGAGAAAGACAGTCTCTTTTACTCACGCCCGTGGTTTGAGAATTTACTCAGGGCACTTGATGATGAGGCTATAGTACTTGCCTGTGTAGTTGATAGTGTAGAGGCAGAAAATAAAGTACTGGCAATTCTGCCTCTGATAAAGAGTGCAGGGAATAACTTTGCCTCGCTCAAGCACCGATACACCACCCATTATAGTCTTCTGCTTGCGGAGCCAAAACATGATCAAGAGCAGATTCTTACTTGCCTGGTGCAGGGTTTAAATCAATTGCCCGTTGGTTCATTGCTATTGGAGCCGGTCGCTGACAATGACAATAGGATAGTCGGTCTGCAACGAACTCTGGAATCCGACGGATATCGCTGTGAACGATATTTCCGTTTTTATAACTGGATTTATCGCGTCCAGGGTCAATCATTTAAGGACTATATGGCAGGCCGTCCTGCCAGGTTACGTAATACCATCTCTCGCAAAAAGCGCAAACTTGAGCGTGAGCATGGCTATGAGATTCGTCTTTTTACTGGCGACGAAGTACCAGCGGCCATGTCGGATTATTATGCGGTCTATACCGCTAGCTGGAAGGCGAATGAACAGTATACAAGCTTTCTGAATGGCATCATTGAGGGCTTTTCTGGTGCTCATTCTTCTGGATCGGGTTGGTCAAGACTCGCAGTTCTTTATGTCAACCAGCAACCTATCGCGGCACAGCTCTGGTTTGTACTTCACGCTAAAGCTAGTATATTCAGGCTGGCGTATGATGAGGCGTGGAAGCAATATTCACCAGGTTCCATACTAACCAGTTTTCTGATGGAATACGCGATCGATACTGAAAAGGTTGAGGAGATCGATTTTCTGACGGGTAACGATAGTTACAAACAGGACTGGATGTCTGAGCGCAGGGAACGTTTCGCATTGAGTTGTGTGAAAAGGGTGAAGCCCGCAGGGTGGCTTGAACAGTTGGTCAAATTATTATCCCCCGTGGGGATCATGAGGAAATTAAGAGGTATATAAGATGAAGCAATTCGTACTTGTTTATCTGGGCGGTAATCAGCCATCCAGTCCAGAGGAAGCTAGTAAGCATTTTGAAAAATATATGGGCTGGCTAAAATCGCTCGGTGACTCGGTTGTCATCCCTACTATCCCATTAAAAGATACAAATACAGTAAGCTCTGATGGAACGGTAAGAGAAGGCGGAAGTAGTGCAATGTCTGGGTTCTCGATTCTTAAAGCAGAGTCCATTGAGGCCGCGCTCGCAATTGCACAAGAATGTCCCTTTCTTGAGATTGGTGGCTCACTAGAGGTGTCTGAGATGATGGAAATGCCTGCTCAGTAACAAGTAAGGTATCCATCATCAGCAAACAAGAAAAAGTTACGCTTACAGATAGAATTGCGGTTGCATTCTTATCTGCCTTAATTAGTTTCTTTACCGGGCTTGTTATATGGTTATTGGTCGTGGCCGCCTTTTCTTTCGAAGGGCCTTATATATTTTCTTCTTTCAAACTAGTTTATATTTTTACAGTGACAATGACGTTATCAGGGTTTTTCATGTTAGAGAATTTCTGCGCAACCGTTATTGGACGACTATGGCACGTCATTGTTGATTACATGAAGTAGTCGCTTACCAGGTCAAATCATCGGGGATCTTGAACTCGGCATAAGGGTCATTTTCATCTTCGCGCTTTTCTTCTTCTGTGAATAACACTATTCGCTTTTCGTTTCTTTGCAGGATTTTCTCTGCTATCAGTTTGGGTACAAGTTCATAACGTCCCTCTATGCGGGCGATACCTAACTCACCATTTATAATTCTCTGTTTTAATTCTTGATTTACATATATCCGCTTTACTTTACCTCGGTGTTCGAAGTTATAAGCTATTTCATAATCGTCACTGCGTTTTAATGCATTTTTAATAATAAGATCATTAATCTCGGCAGAAATTGCTTTCTTGCGTGCCTCCTCTTCTTTTCGTTTATTGAGTTCACGATCACGCTCGGCTTTTTCTTTTGCCGCCTGTTGTGCCTTTAGTTTGGTCTCATCTACTTTTTGCTTTTTAGAGCCCTGTTGTTTTTTCTGATTGCTCTTATCTTTTTTAGCATTGTGTACTTGCTGCTTGCTGGCTAAACCAGCTTTAATAAGTTGCTCTTGTAAAGGATTAGCCATTCTATTGATCTCGCTACTTCTTGCTTAGGGTGTCGTATTTTACATTCTCAATTGATGTCGTTTTTATGCCTTTATACAAGGCTAAAAGTGTCGCACGTGTTTCTTTATCTTTTTCACCAATTGTCTCTACCATTTCATAAAACTTTTTTAAATCACCGTCTACGGAATCAAGCATATTAATAAACGTTGGGACCAGGTCCTGATAAGTGGCAATCAAGGCCAGGTGTGAGTTATTGAGATCTCTTTGCATCCAGTTATCAAAGGCATGATATCCACGGCTTTCACTCCAGGTCTTATATTCCTGCTTGAAGGCAGTATAGATTGCCTTCTTTTGCCATTGCTTTTCTTCTTCTGACTCTGATATCTCGAAAGCATCTTCCAATGCTTCTCGGGTGCGTGTAATCAACGCATAAAATTCATGGCGGAATTGTTTCTTCTGCAAATATTTTTCATATTCGTCGGGATTACCCACTTTATTAAACCAGCGACGCAGTCCTTCTTGTTCGACCGTAGAGGCAAAGGCTTCATTAAAGGCGGTATCGCTCTCGACATACACCGTTTGATGGGCAAGCTCGTGGAAAATCACACCAATCAAATTCGCATCGCCATGGCGCATCATTGTGTTTAATAACGGGTCATCAAAATAACCCAAGGTCGAATAGGCTGCGCTACCAAACACCGAGACATCCTGTCCTGCCTGTCTGAGTTCTGCGGCAAGTTGTTCTGCTTCGGTTTTATCAAACACGCCACGGTAGCTTAAGCAACCAACGAATAAATAGCACCACTCTTGGGGCTTGATTGAATAAGGCGGGGTAGCAACCACATTCCAGACAACATAGGGTCGTTCAAGATCGGCATATTGTGAATAACTTTCGTTATCGGGTAAATGCAGCTCTTGCGTGGCAAATTGTCTTGCGCGCAAGGATAAAATGAGTTTTTGCTTTAATGCCGTTGCTGCGGTTTTGTCTTCAATGACATCTTCGATCGGACGCTGTTTGGAGATTAAATCCATATGACCCGAAATTGCCTGGCCATAATAGCTAAGCGTAGAGCAGGCTGGAAGCAGCACTAATAGTGGTAACAGATAAATTAATTTAAATTGTGCTGCCGATCTCATCATCTAAATAATTATTTACCGATACAAAATTCACTGAAGATTTTTCCCAACAGGTCATCACTGGTTACTTCACCAGTAATCTGACCTAATGCCTGCTGCACGAGTTTCAGTTCCTCGGCGATCAGCTCGCCCTCATTTTGCTGCGCCTGCTGTTGCGCCAGTTCCAAATGGGTTTGTGCGTTTGTTAACTCTAGCAGATGTCGGCGGCGGGCCATGTAAGCACCTTCCCCCGTCGCCTGCATACCTGCCAGCTGTTTGATACAACTAATCAGATCATCCACGCCAGCCCCGGTTTTGGCTGAAATCGCCAGGCTGGTATGTTTTGCCAAATCTGGATCAAGCTCAGTCAGCACCCCAGGCTGCTGGCCAGACTGATCGCATTTATTGAATAAAATGACAATAGACACCGAATCCGGGCATTGGTCGATGATATCCTGCTCGACACGGCTAAACCCATCGGTATCGTCGATAAGAAGAATCATCACATCGGCCTGTGAAATGGCATCCCAGGTACGCCGCATACCTTCTTTTTCGACCACATCTTCGGTTTCGCGCAATCCCGCCGTATCCAGTAAATGCACCGGCAGGCTATCGAGCATAATGACTTCTTTGACGATATCCCGGGTTGTGCCTGGCACATCAGTGACAATCGCCGCTTCCCGCTGGGCCAGGGCATTCAGTAGTGAGGACTTACCTGCGTTAGGCCGGCCGACTAGCACCAGATTTATCCCTTCCCGAATCAAACTGCCCTGTGCTGCGCGCTCGAAGATGGAGTCCAGGGTTTGCTGTTGCTCAGCTATTTTTTCGCTGATTTTGCCCTCGGAGATGAAATCAATCTCTTCTTCGGGAAAATCCATCGCCGCTTCGACATAAACCCTCAATTCGGTCACTTGCTTGACCAGATCATGGACTTCGGTGGAAAACGCACCTTGAAGCGAGCGCATCGCAGTCCGGGCAGCCTGTTCAGAGCCGGCATCGATTAAATCGGCTATGGCCTCGGCCTGAGTCAGGTCCATTTTGTCATTTAAAAAGGCCCGTTCGCTGAATTCGCCACTGCGTGCCAGCCTTGCACCAAAATGGGTCACTGCATGCAGGAGCATATCCATGACCACGGGCCCGCCATGGCCCTGTAACTCCAGGACGTCTTCGCCGGTAAAAGAATGAGGGCCTTTGAAAAAGAGGGCAATACCCTGGTCGATAATCTCGCCCTCGGTATTTTTAAACGGTAAGTACTCTGCCAATCGTGGTTGGGGACAGCGTCCCAGGACGGCTTCGGCTATTTTTGACGCCTGCTGACCTGAAACACGGACGATCCCCACGCCACCACGGCCAACCGGCGTTGCCAGGGCAGCAATCGTTTCTGAATTTGTCGTCTCTGGTTGTTTAGCGTTAACGGTCATCACTGTCATACCTAGTTAGCAACAAGTGTAACAGTTAAAAAGAGGGGCTCTCCTCCCTCTTATTTGAAATTCATAAGAGGGAGAAAATGCTTATTAGTCTCTGGCTCGTTTCTCGTCCATCACCACGCGCGTGATATACCATTGCTGCGCGATAGAAAGCAGGTTGTTAACGACCCAGTACAGAACCAATCCTGATGGGAAGAACAGGAACAAGACGGTGAAGACAAACGGCAACATCATCATCATTTTTGCCTGCATCGGATCAGGTGGCGGTGGGTTGAGTTTCTGCTGGAAGAACATCGAGGCACCCATGATCAACGGCAGAACAAAATATGGATCTTTTAACGATAGATCATTCAACCAGAACATAAACGGTGCCTGGCGTAACTCGACGCTTTCGAGCAATACATAATATAGTGCGATAAAGACCGGGATCTGGATCAATATCGGTAGACAGCCACCCATCGGGTTGACCTTTTCTTTCTTATATAACTCCATGATCGCCTGACCCTTACGTTGGCGATCATCAGCATAACGTTCACTGATCTGTTTCATGCGCGGCGCCAGTTTCTTCATGCGCGCCATGGATTTATAACTTGTCTCTGAAAGCTTATAGAACACTAACTTAATTAAGAGTGTTAACAGGATAATCGCCCAACCCCAGTTGCCAACTATGCCGTGAATTTTATCGAGTAACCAGAACAGTGGTTTGGAGATAACCGTTAACCAACCAAAGTCAACCGACAACTCAAGACCAGGTGCAAGGACTTCGAGGTCTTTCTGGATTTTAGGGCCAACATAAAACTGTAAACTTGTTGTCAGTTTTTCTCTTGGCTTGATCGTCTTTTCTGTCGACATCATGCCAATCCAGTAGCGTGAGTTTGATTTTCTGTGGGTAAAATAACGATAAACATCATCTTTTGGTGGAATAAATGCACCAACAAAGTAATGTTCGATCATGGCAATCCAACCACCAGGAAATTCGCTATTAATCGCATCGAAGTAACCTTTTTGTCCTGGTGCACGACTATCATCGATGTCATCAAAATCGACTTTGTCATATTTATTTTCAGGGCTGTAATACACCGCACCCGTGTAGGTTGGCAACATTTCCAAACCACCACCTTCATCTTCAGATGGTGAACGCTCCAAACGTACAAACGAATGTCCGGTCCAGGTTAAATCAGTTGGGTTGTTGATCTCATGGCTCACCTCAATGGCATAACTCGCCCGGGTAAATTTGAAACGCTCAGTAAAGGTCATACCAAGCTTATTCGTCCAGTTTAAATCAACAACTAGCTCATCACCGTCCATTCGGTAACTATCCTGCGCGGTAGAATAGACCGTGCTTGAAGTTGGTGTCAGTGACTTAAGCTGTGGATCATTGCGTGAAATGTGAAAGCCTTGCTGGGCATTAAAATTACGCTCGCGCGATGTGTCCATTAAACGGAAGGGCATGTCAGGTTGTTCTACAGAGACAGGATACTTCACCAAGTCGACCTGTTTGATCGTACCGCCCTGCGTGTCGATTAAAATTTTAAAGACATCGGTTTCAACGCTAATGATTTTTCCACTTGATGTCGTGGTTACTTCTGGTCCCGGTTGACTGGTTGCTGTTTCCGGTCCTGATTGTGTCATCGGAACCGGCATTGCCGAATCATCACCTGCATCTTGCTGCTGTCCAGGTGTCGGCGGTAAATCTGTAGCACTGGTTCCACTCTGCGAAACAGTTGTTGCTGGTTTCGGAGCATAATCTTCCTGCCACTGGAAATACATCATGACAGTAAGCATACCGAGAAGAAGAATGAGAAAAATGCGTTGTTGTTCCATAATTTTTTAACTACTTATTTATTTATCTTTATTCTGGTTAAGTTCATTTTGATTGGTCATTGATTGAGGGATGTTTTGTGCACCTGCATTTTCAGGCACAGGATCCCAACCACCGGTATGAAAAGGATGACATTTTGATAAACGTCTCGCTGCCATCCAGCTTCCCTTCAATGATCCGTACTGTTCGATTGCTTCGGTCGCGTACTGTGAACACGTTGGCGTAAAGCGACAATGTTGACCAATGAAGGGGCTCAACGTAAAGCGATAAACCTTGATAAGTGCTATGAGTATTTTTCGCATTATTTAAGTTTTTTCTTAGTCAGACTATGCCAGTGTTTTGTTAAACTTTGGCGAATCGTTTCGTTATCCAGTCGACTCGCATCTTTGCGTAAAGTGACAACGATATCAAAACCGGCTAACAGCTGCTGATTTTGTCGAAAACTTTCTCGCGCTAAACGTTTTATCCGGTTTCGGCCGACGGCTTTTTTTATATGCTTGCGCGCAATCGCTAAACCAAGTCTCGCCACTGGCTTATTATTATTTTGCCCGAGAACCGAGAAATAATCATCGCCCACACGAATAGGCTTGGTAAAAACACGCTTGAACTGTTCTGGCCGAATCAGCCGTTGGTGCCGAGTGAATCGTCCCGTTTTCTGGCTGACTGGTAATTGCCTATCAATGGCTGATTATACGCTTAGGCGTTTACGGCCTTTTGCGCGCCGGGCATTCAGTACTTTGCGACCACCACGAGTGCTCATACGTGCACGGAAACCGTGGGTGCGCTTACGCTTAATATTACTTGGCTGAAATGGTCTCTTCATGGCCGCTACCGCTATTTATCTCGTTAAAATGGTCCACCGGAATCGTGCCCAATTAAATTGGCTCGGCTCTGGCGGAAAAGGCGGCAAGATTACTGTCTTGGCGGGGTCCTGTCAACATAAATTCTGCGCCAATAACCATTAAACCAAGGCCAAACAGAGGCTTAGCGAAGAAGACGCAAAGTTGTGGATAACTTTAAAAAGAAGGCGTAGACTCTCCGTCCGCGTTTAAAAATGTTTAATAAAACGTATCTGGCTAGACTGCAAATGTGTAAAAACCAGGCCGCGGAACCTTCAACCTAACCAAATTTTTACAAGAGGTCATGCGCGTGTCGCAAGCGCTTTGGGATCAATGTCTTGCTCACCTGGAGAGAGAACTTTCTCCTCAGCAATTTAATACCTGGATCCGTCCCCTACATGTTGTGGGTGATAATGACGAGCTACGCCTATTAGCCCCCAACCGATTTGTAAAAGACTGGATAGACGAACGTTTTTTGAGCCGTATCGGCGAAATACTCGATAACATCCACCAGCCTCGCCCAAACCTGACGGTTGAGATTGGCGAGCATCAAGCTGAAACTGTTGCACCGGCCAGGCCACAAACCGAGACAGCAAATCCGGGAATCGCCACAGCCAGCACAGGCCAGAATACACAGAATAGTAAAAACGTTAGCCTGAATCCCAATTACACCTTTGAGAGTTTTGTCGAAGGTAAATCCAACCAGCTAGCCAGGGCAGCCTCCAGCCAGGTCGCAACTAATCCGGGTGGTGCTTACAACCCTCTCTTTATTTACGGTGGTGTTGGTTTAGGTAAGACCCACTTGATGCATGCGGTCGGTAACGAGATTGTCAAAAACAAACCCAAGGCCAAAGTCGTCTACCTACACTCCGAGCGTTTTGTGGCAGACATGGTTAAAGGTCTACAGCACAACAAAATAGACGAATTTAAGCGCTATTACCGCTCTGTTGATGCCTTACTGATCGACGATATCCAGTTCTTTGCTGGAAAAGAACGCTCCCAGGAAGAATTTTTTCACACCTTCAATGCACTGCTTGAAGGTGAACAACAAGTGATCATGACCTGTGATCGCTACCCGAAAGAGGTCGACGGCCTCGAAGAACGTCTCAAGTCGCGTTTCGGCTGGGGTTTAACCGTCGCCATCGAACCACCCGAACTTGAAACGCGTGTCGCGATTTTGATGAACAAGGCCCAACTCTCCGGTGTCGAACTGCCTAATGAAGTTGCCTTTTTTATTGCTAAAAGGATTCGCTCAAATATCCGCGAAATTGAGGGTGCATTAAGGCGAGTGATTGCTAACTCACAGTTCACCGGCAGACCGATTACGATGGACTTTGCCAAAGAGGCGTTACGTGATCTGCTCGCCTTACAGGACAAACTGGTAACGATCGAAAATATTCAAAAGACAGTAGCCGAGTATTATAAGATTCGTGTTGCTGATTTATTATCAAAGCGTCGCAATCGCTCTATTGCTAGACCACGCCAATTGGCGATGGCACTGTGCAAAGAGTTGACCAACCACAGCTTGCCCGAGATAGGTGATGCCTTCGGTGGTCGCGACCATA
>Ga0316205_10005244_pt1 | contig 10853 bp, 11 predicted proteins | sample 3monthpyrite_MG_FD_204941 | JGI IMG/M metagenome (GOLD analysis project Ga0316205, IMG submission 204941) | Microbial mat bacterial communities from mineral coupon in-situ incubated in ocean water Damariscotta River, Maine, United States -... | ecosystem: Environmental > Aquatic > Marine >...
CGTGTAACCGCTGCTTTTGTGTCGAAGCTTGTTGTTGGCTTGAGCCATCCCCTAATAATAGAGCCAGACTATCTGTCAATTTATCCTGATTAAAATCTTGCATGGCGATAATATGACTGGAATAAATATCAACCTGCGCGCGCATTGCTTCCAGATCAGCTGACCATACCGGCGGTTGTAATCGTCTTTGTAATAAATTAACTTGAATGGCAAGCGGAGAACCCGGTTGTAAATGCTGTAAATATGCATCTAACAGGGCATAAGTGACGGCATGGTAGGCACGCTCAATCTCTGACTGGTGCTGTTGAAAATCCACCAGTACATGCTCAACCTGCTTATAGATAACATCACCGGCAGGTAAGCTCTTGATTACTTCCAGCACATACAGTGCCTTTTGCAAACCAGCGTGAGTCGATGTTTGAGGATTACCCAACATTCACCCCCAAAATCCCCCCAGATTTCATAAAGAAGTTAATTATCATATGTTCATAGATAATAACAACTACTAGTTGCTAAACACAACTTATCTGGGGGTTTAGATACGCTACTGTGACCTGAGTCAAACAAATGCCCGACCCAGGTTAGAATATATAGATAGAGCTTCTTAAAGACTGGAAAAAATACTGTCTCTGATACTTTCAACCGATCCTACGCCTTTAATTTTCACGTATTTCAATGAACTATCAGACTCAGCCCATGAAGAATAATAAGCGACCAAAGGCTCGGTCTGTTCATGGTAAATTTCCAGGCGCTTGCGAACAGTTTCTTCACTATCATCATCTCGCTGAATCAATTCTTCACCTGTGTCATCGTCCTTACCTTCAACACGCGGCGGATTGTATTCAATATGATAGGTTCTACCCGATGCAAGATGGACGCGTCTTCCGGCCATACGCTTAACAATTTCGGCATCATCAACATCAATCTCAACCACTGCATCAATAACCACACCCTGATCCTTTAGGCCATCTGCCTGAGGTATGGTGCGCGGAAAACCATCCAGAAGAAATCCATTGCCGCAATCATCCTGACTGATGCGCTCCTTAACCAAACCAAGAATAATGTCATCAGATACCAGGCCACCCGCATCCATTATTTTTTTAGCTTCTAAACCCAACGGCGTACCTTCCTTAACCGCAGCGCGCAACATATCGCCTGTCGAGATTTGCGGAATATTGTATTTGTCCTTGATGTAATTAGCCTGTGTACCTTTGCCAGCCCCAGGGCCTCCAAGCAATATTATTCTCATGAATCTCTCCTTTTAATGGGTTTATTATAGTTTTACTCTCAGACAATATACCTAGCCACCGTCACCAGTACCAATCAGTATATGTATACGGGAATGAATATTACTTATGGTTTGTGCTCAATTGAGCTGTATACGTTGTCCCCAGGGTACCTTGGCCTTGCCCTTAACCAGCCAGATGACAGGAAATGCCGGCTCCTGCGCGGGAAATGTGCCTTCGGCATCAGTAAAATAGAGTACGCAATCAGGCTGTTTGCCTTGTTCTTGCAGCCAGTTAAACACCGGTACAAAATTAGTTCCACCGCCACCATTGAATTGCTTGGGTGCTGCAAATGTATCCCAGGGCTCAAATTCCCATGGTGCTTCTTCATCTATTTCCTGGTCACAGGCAAGTAACAGAATACGCGCCCTGACCTGCGCCTTGATCGCATCTACCTCGGCAATAAACTCATCAATTTCTGTGGATGAAATTGATCCGCTGGTATCCAATGCCACCAAAATATCTACCTGGGAACTACGCATGCTGGGTAAAATTGCATTACCCTCGCGCCGTGACGGGCGCGAGTAGTTATAATCATCGCGAGCAACTGCGGTCATATATCTTGCCAGCATCATGCGCCATGGCAATTGTGGTTGTAACAGATGATCAACCAGTCGCGCCAGTGCACCGCTCATTTTTCCAGCCTGCATAGCCTGCTGGGCAGCCCCCGCCATACGCTGCCGCCACTGTATCGATAATTGTTCTTTTTCTTCACCCGTTAAAGGTGGTGGTTGAGCATCTCCGCCGCCACGGTTTTCATCCAGCTCGGCCTCGGAACCTGCCCCCTCTCCGGTAGGCGTTTGTTGCTGCTGACCACTGCCTGGCTGAGGATCCTGTTTGTCCTGGCTGTCATTTTCATCATAAATATGTTCATCTTCGGTTTGCTTATCCTGCAAATCATCAAGCAATGGATAAATTTCCTCTGCAGTCATTTCCTTGAAGTTTTCAAGATACAGGGCGTCCGGAGTAGGATGTAAACCATCTGCAACCAGCAATGGATTGATAGCAAAATCACAAGCCAGATCCCAACGATGCTTTACTCTATGTTGTCGACGTGAAAAATGGGACAAGGCACAATGCAAGGCTTCATGTGCAAGCACAAATTGCGTCTGCTCAAGACTGAGTTCGTTTATATATTCTTCGTTGTAGTAAAAAGTTTTAGCATCAGTAGCCGTAGTCTTGCACCACGCAGCACTACCCTGTCGCATAGGCAGACGCAAAACCAACGCACCCAGAAAGGGTTTATCCAGAATCAGGCGCGTGCGCGCAGCACTTAGTTTAGTGTCAGTTTCTTCACTCATTAATTAAGCAGAGCTTCTCTAAAATAACATGACATCAGCAACGGCCTTGGCCCAGTTATTAAATTGCGGCACACTGAACAAATCCTGTCCAATAGCGCGATGCATATCAGAAACTAACATGACACCCATTTCACGCTGCCTGAAACGACCTGCATAATCCAGTATATGCCCCATTACTTCGATAGCATCACCTTCCTGACTGGCCTTTATTGCCCGACCTACCAAGGCTGATGCCACTGCGTATTGCAGATCAATTTCTTTTGGCACCTCTGCATCTTTACCATTCACAATAGCTTCAATGTCAGGCAACTTATCCATATTTTCGACAAAAGCTGATAGTTCAATACCTGCTGCCGGGCCAACACAAGCCTGTAATGTACCCGTAAGCATTTTCGGATTATCGGCAAATTTATTCAGTGCACGGTGAGCGAATTCCCATGACCGAGGTGAAGGGAAGGCAACTGGGTTATGCGATGGATCAAAATCAAATAACAGTTCAGGGCGAAAACGTAAAAATGCGATAAGGCGTTCATCAATACCATGCTGATATGCCCAGGCAACCCAATCATCCAGATTTACATCAACTTCAAAATGTGAGAATCGATTAGCCAGTGGTGCGGGCATACTATAGGTAACACCGCGATCCCCCTGACGATTGCCGGCAGCAAAAATTGCCCAGCCATCAGGTACCTCATACGCGCCCAGTTTACGATCAAGAATAAGCTGATAGGCCGCAGCAGAAACACTGGGAGGAGCTGAAGTGATTTCATCCAGAAACAGGATACCTTGCTCGCCGTGCCGTTTGACGTCTGGCAACATTGAAGGGACTGCCCACTCCACCTGATCCTCAACCCTGAACGGAATACCGCGCAGGTCACTGGGCTCCATTTGTGACAAACGAATATCAACAATGGGAGATTGGTGTTTTTCTGCAACCTGGGCAATCATTTCTGACTTACCAACCCCTGGCGGCCCCCACAGCATGACTGGCGTATGATAGCCCTCACGGGTACTAAGAAACTCTTTTTCCAGAATTAATGACAATTGCGCCGGGCGCATACAACCTCCAACATGGTACGACTGGGTTAAAAGGACGGTATCATAGCAAAAAGGTAGGATTTAACACAAAAAACTCAAGAGTTTTCAATGCTTGCCGCCAACTATTTGTAGAAATCACAGTATATTTAATAGAAACATATAAAAAGCAACGGGATAGAACTTTTAAGAGATACGACTGATCATGACTGAAAATAACTTACCCAATGTGCTGCATATAGAAGATAATGCTGATATATCATTGATTGTAGCTAAAATTCTGGTTAATCAAGCCAATATCACCCATGTTGACAACCTCGCCCAGGCACGGGAAAAATTGGCTGAGCATGATTATGACCTGGCTTTACTGGACCTGGTATTGCCTGATGGCTCGGGGTTGGATCTGGTCGATGAGCTAAAATCACGTGAAAAACCCATCCCGGTAATCATACATTCTGCGCATGAAGTATCTGACAATATAAATGGCGTTGATGCGGTATTGTCGAAAAGGCATACGCAGCACGACAATTTGCGTGAGCTGATTACCAAATTAACCAGTAGTGAAGTTAAGCAGACCGGCTAGTATCCAGCTAACCTCATATAAAAGAAGACGGCGAACCTTTCAACAGGAAACCTTCTAGTATAATTTTGGCAATTCCCCTGTCTGCAGATAATGTCCATAATCCTGCAATACCCTGGCATGATCAAAAGCCAGCTTCGGTAAATTATCCAGGGTAAAAATCCCCGCATCATTCGCATCATCCATGCCTATTGGTATACCAGTCGCGGTCGCGATATAAACAGCTGTAACTGTATGACCTCGATGGTCGCGCGTGGGGTCTGAATACATTCCAAGCAGAATTTGAAGTTTCACTGTCAACCCGGTTTCTTCCAATGCTTCCCTTACCGCAGCCTGTTCCAATGTCTCGCCTATATCGACAAAGCCGCCGGGAATGGCCCAGCCAGGAGGTGGGTTTTTTCGCTCAATCAAAACAAAAGGCCTGTCTGGTCTATCGACTAGCTCAATAATAGTATCGACGCTGATAGCAGGTGTTATGGGAAGTGGCATTGATATTCCTTAACAATAAAAATTAATCACGTGATTTTCGAGTAAAGCGAATAATGTGTCTGCGATCCCGCTTACCTGGACGTTGCTGTGGTGTTGGGTGCATCTGCGCCAATAATTTCCGCTGTAGGGAATCATTCTCTCGCTTTTCCAAACTTTGTTCAGTCTCAGTATAGAGCAATTGTGCTTCGCTAGCCGGCCGGCGGTGTTTATTAATCCCGTTAACCGTCACCACAAATGCCTCCTGACCACGGGTAATCTGTAATTCGTCTCCAGCTGATACTGGCCTGGAAGGTTTCACTCTGTTGCCATTAATATGGACCTTTCCCCCGACCACGGCTTCTGCCGCCAGGGCGCGGGTTTTGAAAAATCGCGCTGCCCACAACCATTTATCGATTCTTAAGCTGTCTTGTGGATCACTCATAGTAAATTCTTATTAAAATCTATGTCGTTGAATATAATACATTTAGCTGACAAAAGTGAATTTTTTATCGGCTGATTCATTATTCTTGCTTGCAGTATCTGCTTGAATTATATACATTTACGATCCTGAAATTTCCACCTATCCGTTATTTAAAGAGAGAATGCAGATGAAACTGATACTACTTGGTGCACCTGGTGCTGGTAAAGGCACAGTAGCAAAATTACTGACAGAACTTGATGGTTCTGTTCAAATTTCCACTGGCGACATCCTTCGTGGTGCAGTTAAAGCTGGAACTGACCTGGGTAAAGAAGCACAGGGTTACATGGACCGCGGTGACCTGGTTCCTGATGAACTGATCATGGGTATCATGGGTGATCGTCTGTTAGAACCTGATTGTGAAAAAGGTTTCCTGTTAGATGGTTTCCCACGCACTATTCCACAGGCTGAAGCACTGAAAGAATTAATGGCCAAACTGGGCATCAGTTTTGACTTCGCTGTTAACATCGATGTTGCTCGTGACGTTATTCTTGATCGTCTGACTACACGCCGTACTTGTGAAAACTCTGATTGCCAGGCTATCTACAATGTCAAAAGCAACCCAACCAAGGTTGAAGGTGTTTGCGACAAATGTGGTAGCGCTACTATCCAGCGTGCAGACGAAACAACTGAGGCGATCAGTCATCGTTTGGAAACATACAATGAGAAAACTGCTCCATTGATTGGTTTCTACGAAAATGAAGGCGCCCTGCTGACAGTTAATGCAACATCAAGTGATGCTGTTATTGATGCTATCAAGGCTAAACTTGCTGAGTAAGTAATTTCTGCAAGTGAAAAAAAAGCCCGGTTAAAACCGGGCTTTTTTTTGTTCTTATGAAGATGGATACTAGTATCCAACACAAAACAGGTAACAATTTTCAATCAATCCCCAAACGGATGATTTAGGACAATCGTCTCTACACGATCAGGTCCTGTAGAAATAATATCAACCGGACAACCAATCACTTCTTCAATGCGCTTTAAATAAGCCTTGGCATTTTCAGGTAAATCATCATATGACTGTGCACCAACTGTAGATTCGCTCCAGCCAGGCATATCTTCATAAACCGGTTCACATTCTTCAAAAGCATCAGCACCTATTGGTGGCACTTCGCAGCTGTTACCGTTGTAATTGTAACTGGTACATAAACGCAGGGTTTGCATTCCATCCAGTACGTCCAGCTTGGTAATACACAAGCCACTGATACTGTTTACACGAATTGAACGACGTAACGTAACTGCATCGAACCAGCCACAACGACGAGCACGCCCTGTAGTCGCACCAAACTCATGACCCTTGGTAGCCATGTGCTCACCGTCTGGGTCACGCAAATCCTCTCCATCAAATAATTCAGTCGGGAATGGGCCTGCGCCTACACGGGTGGTATAAGCCTTGGTGATACCAAGCACATAATCAACATCCATAGGACCACTGCCACTACCGCAGGCAGCTCCACCGGATGTGGTGTTTGATGAAGTCACATACGGGTAAGTACCCTGATCAATGTCCAGTAAAGTACCCTGGGCACCTTCGTACATGATGCTGTCACCACGCTCACGCGCCTGATATAACAACTCGGGAACATCACCAATGAAAGATAACAAGCGATCGCGCATGGCCAATGTGCTGTCCAGTACTGTCTGGAAATCCACTGTTTCATATTTAAAATAATGTTCCAGAGCGAAGTTATGATATTCCATAACCTCCTTCAGTTTGCTGGTGAATTTTTCTACATTGAGCAAATCACCCAAACGAATACCGCGTCTGGAAACTTTATCTTCATAACACGGGCCAATACCACGGCCGGTAGTTCCAATGGCTTTCTTGCCACGAGCAACTTCGCGTGCCTGATCCAGCGCAATGTGATATGGCAGTATTAGCGGGCAAGCCTCGCTGATTTTTAAACGACTGCTGGCAGGAACTCCACTGACTTCAAGTTCATCCAGCTCCTTGAACAGGGCTTCAGGAGATAACACCACGCCATTACCAATCATGCACTGCACGTTATCACGCAAAATACCTGATGGAATCAGATGTAATACGGTTGTCTTTCCATCGATAACCAATGTATGCCCGGCATTATGACCACCCTGAAAACGAACAACTACCGAAGCGCGGTCAGTCAATAAATCAACGACCTTACCCTTACCTTCATCGCCCCAATGTGTGCCAATTACAACAACATTCTTACCCATGATAAAACCCTATTAATTTAAATTGATGAAAAATTCTTTATACAGCGACAGGCTTCCACGCCCCGTTCACCTGTTTTAATATTCGGTCACATCCCATCGCCTGTGCATCACCAACTTGATTTGGCAATTCAACAATGACTCGTTCACCTTGCTGACGCAGAGTTACAATGGCCTCACGCAGGGATTCATCAGTATCAATAGCAGGCGCGAAAATTCCACTAATCGTTTGATCGGGTAATTTCGATGATAAACGCACCAGCGTTTTCAAGTCTGCACTAAACCCTGTAGCCGGGCGTGCACGACCAAAGATACTGCCAATTTCATCGTAACGACCACCACGTGCTATCTCTTGTCCATAACCCGGGATAAATGCCGCAAATACCATTCCGGTCTGATAGGCAAAACCACGTAGCTCTGCCAGGTCATAATGAACAGACAAATCAGGGTAACGCGCAATCAACAAACGCGACACACGCTGCATGTCATCGAGTGCTTTTAATACTTCATCGCTTGCATCTGCAAATATCTTGCTGGCACGTTCAAGTGTTTCAGCACCACCATTAAGATCGGCCAACTGTGCAAACCAGTTTGATGTTTGTTGATCCAGTTCCAGGGTCTTCAGGAATGACTGTATTTCCGGAACCGCCTTGCGCTGTAATGCATCAAACAATGTCTGTTCATCAGCTGCTGACAAGCCAGCACTGACAGACAAACCTCTAAAAATACCAACATGACCAAGATCGATGTGGACATCTGCTACTCCGGTCAAACCAAGTACTTCCAGCATTAATTCCAGAATCTCTAAATCACTTTCTACACCACCATGACCATAGAGTTCAGCACCGACCTGTAAAGGTGCGCGCGAACCGGCAAATCCAGCCTGATGAGTTCTTAATACCGTGCCCATATAACAAAGTCTGACGGGTGAATCGAGCTTGATCTGGTGTGCATCCAGTCTTGCTGCCTGCAAGGTCATATCTGCGCGTACGCCCATCTGACGACCGCTCAGTGCATCGGTGACCTTGAAGGTCTGCATGTCCAGTTCCTGACCGGTACCCGCCAGCAATGAATCCAGATACTCAATGAACGGAGTCATCACCATGTCATAGCCACAGGCAGAAAAATGATCAAGTAAATGGCGACGCAGGCGTTCAAATACCGCAGCCTCGGCAGGCAACGTCTCTTCGATGCCTTCCGGTAACATCCATTTAGCCATTTTTGTAGTATCTTCAGTCGCCATGCTCAAACCCTATAAAATTCCAACTACCCTGAACCCGCACCGTACCTCGGGCACAAAGCAAGATATTTTACCTGTGCTTTAAGCCTGACACCAGCACGAAAAATCCGCAAATCGATATTTTGCAGCTCTTTTTATATCTAAAGATACGCCGGACACATTATTAGGGTATTAATTTAGGGGGAATAGCCGCGCAAGCCAGAATTGATCATTTAAACAAAAATAACATGCCCAGACCAAATAACATCATCACCAGACCTGTTACTCTCAAAATCTTATCGTCCATTTCTGACATCTGCTTCATATAACTGCGCATACCGGCAGGGCTTAAAAAAGGCAAGATGCCTTCGATAACAAATACCAGGGCAAGAGCCGTTAGAAAATCATTCATTAATGGTCAACCTCGGACATAACAGGCATAAAAATGCCGGGCTGAGTGCCCGGCATTTTCAACCTTGACAATTAACGCTTACCTGCTGAATTTCCAAAATATTTGAAGAATTCAGAGTCTGGCTCCATCACGAACACATCCTGTTTATTACTGAAGGTGCGCTGATAAGCCTGCAAACTACGGTAGAACTCATAGAAATTGGTGTCTTTTCCGTATGCTGTTGCATAAACTTCGGTTGCAACCGCATCACCCTGACCCTTGATCTCTTCAGCTTCCTGACGAGCCGTGGCTATGGTTTCCTTAACAGTACGATCTGCCTGAGCCTCGATAATCTGTTTCTCTTTTTTACCTTCAGCACGATATTCCTTGGCCTGACGCAAACGTTCTGTACGCATACGATCATAAACAGATTCACGCGCGTCTTTTGGCAATTCGATCTGCTTGATTCTAACATCAACGATCTTGACCCCAAACTGCTCCATTTCAACATTGGCGCGCTTGTTTATGTTATCCATTATCTCGGCTCGTTCGCCAGAAACCGCTTCACGTAAAGTTCGGCTGCCCAGTTCCTTTTGCAAACCATCTTTGATAATTGCATTCATACGTGCGGCGGCCTGCTCTTCTACACCAAATGCACGATAGAATTTTTTCACATCAAGAATGCGCCATTTTACGAAATAATCCAGATCGACATATTTCTTTTCGCCAATCAGAATACGTTGTGGCAAATCATCCAGCGTCAGTATACGTTTATCAAATTTCTTAACGTTATTGACGAATGGTTTCATTATGTGAAGACCGGGTTCAAAATCATATTTTTGAATACTACCCAGCTCAAAAACTGCCGCCAGTTCTGTTTCGTCAACAGTAAACAGGGATGACCAGATTAAAAATGCTGCAATCATTGCAACAATCGATCCTAACAATGTTGAAGTTTTCATTTAACGCCCCCCCCTGTCACTGGAATCATTATTGAAACGCGATAGATCTGGAGTAGTTACACTTGAAGATATTCCGCTTTCAGGAATCTGACCAATACCGCCGGGACTACTCGATGCAGTTGCGCCGCTAAGAATTTGCTGCAATGGAATATACATAATGTTATTGCCCTGCTTCATATTAACCATAACCTTGCTGGACTTGCTCAACACATGTTCCATAGTTTCTATATAAAGACGTTTACGAGTAACTTCTGGCGCCTTTTTATATTCTTCCAGAGTCTGCAGGAAACGACTGGTATCACCCTTTGCCGCAGCAATTTTTTCCAGCTTATAGGCCAGAGCATGCTCGGTCAGACTACGCGCCAGACCTTCAGCTTTAGGAATAACATCGTTGAAATAGGCTTGCCCCTGCTTCTTGTATTTATCCTGATCTTCCTTGGCCTTTTGCACATCAATCACAGCCTCATCAATTTGAGCTGGTGGTCTGGCATTTTGCAGATTGACACTAACAACGGTCAGACCTGTTTGATAGTCACTGAGCATAGCCTGAACTTCTTTGGTGGTATTAGTTACTAATTGTTGCCGACCATCAGCTTTATCAATCATCTGATCCATAGTACGGTGGCCCACTACTGTACGCAATGCACTTTCAGTAACTTCTTCCAATGTTCTCAACGGCTCTGCAACATTAAACAGGTAGCTCTGCGCATTATCTATACGGAACTGCACTTCAAGTTTGATATAAATTATATTTTCGTCGCCGGTGAGCATTTGATACTCATGGTTGTAACGCTGCACCTGAGTAACATTAATCTTGTATTCTTTTTCTATTGGTGCGGGAAAACGCCAGTGTAAACCAGGCAAGGTTTCTTCTTTAAACTCGCCAAACTGCAGTACCACAGCTTTTTCCTGCTCGTCTACGATGTAGATGCCGCTTGCA
>Ga0316205_10005245_pt1 | contig 10850 bp, 12 predicted proteins | sample 3monthpyrite_MG_FD_204941 | JGI IMG/M metagenome (GOLD analysis project Ga0316205, IMG submission 204941) | Microbial mat bacterial communities from mineral coupon in-situ incubated in ocean water Damariscotta River, Maine, United States -... | ecosystem: Environmental > Aquatic > Marine >...
GCTGTATGCACAGGGTATGTACAGCTTGTGTACGGGGTGTGACCGCGCAAATCAGGCCTCTTCGAGCTGTGCCATCACGTCATCGGAGATCTCGAAATTGGCCGTCACACGCTGCACGTCGTCGTCATCTTCCAGCGTGTCGATCAGCTTCATCAGCTTCTGCGCGCCCTCCAGATCCAGCTCGGTCGTGGTCGAGGGGGCCCAGATCAGTTTCGCGGTTTCCGATTCGCCCAAAGCCGCCTCAAGTGCCGTCGAGACCTCGTTCAGATCGGTATCGGCGCAGGTGATGACATGGCCCTCAGCGCTCGATTCGACATTCTCGGCCCCGGCCTCGATCGCGGCTTCCATCACGGTGTCCTCATCGCCCGCATCGGCCCCGTAAACGATCTCGCCCTTGCGCTCGAACATGAACGAGACCGATCCGGTCTCACCCAGATTTCCGCCATGTTTCGTGAAGGTTGACCGCACCGTCGAGGCGGTTCTGTTGCGGTTGTCGGTCATCGCCTCGACAATCACCGCGACGCCGCCGGGGCCATAGCCCTCGTAGCGGATTTCCTCGTAATCATCGCCCTCGCCGGCCTGGCTTTTCTTGATCGCGCGGTCGATCACATCCTTGGGCAGCGATTGCGATTTCGCCTCCTTGATCACCATGCGCAGGCGCGGGTTGTTGTCGGGATCGGGGTCGCCCATCTTGGCCGCGACCGTGATCTCCTTGGCCAGCTTGGAAAAAAGCTTGGACCGCAGTTTGTCCTGACGGCCTTTGCGGTGTTGGATATTCGCCCATTTTGAATGGCCCGCCATGGCGCCTCTCCCTCTCAAATCACGCAAGTTTCATGGCTTCTACTGCATCGCGCGCGACCGGCGCAAGGTGGCGCTGTTACGCCGCTGAATGCCGCGCCCGTGCCGCTTTCAGATTACCCACAGGCGCGCGACTCGGGTAATGATACCGCTCAGCAACCCGGAGGGCACCGCCATGATGATCTACCCCACCATTGAATTGCAGAACGGACGCTGTGTCAGCCTGAACCGCGGACGCCTGGAAGAGCCGCAGATCTGGCACGTGGACCCGGTCGCCAAGGCGCAGGGCTTTGCCGAGGATGGGGCCGAATGGCTGCACCTGACCGATTTCGACTGGGTCGTGGGCGATGATGGCAGCCAGGAGATCGTGCAGGACATCATCCGTCAGGCCGGTATTCCGGTGCAGCTTGGCGGCGGCTTTCGCACCCTGGACGGCATCGCCAAATGGATCGACAACGGGGCCGGGCGGATCGTCGTCGGCTCGCTTGCCGTGCAGAATCCCGATCTGGTGAAACAGGCCGCCAAGCTCTATCCCGATCAGATCGTCGTGGCCGTCGATGTGTATCAGGGCGGCTTGATGAGCGATGGCTGGCGCTCCACCGCCGCGATCACGCCCGCCGATTTCATCGCGGCCTTTGCCGAAGACCCGCTGGCCGCGATCATCATCACCGATATCGACGCCGATATCGCCGATAGCGACGGCTCGCTCGGGTTGGTGTCGCAGCTGGCCGATGGCGCGCGCTCGCCGGTGATCGCGCGCGGGCTGTCGCGGTCGCTGGATGATATCGCGCGGCTGAAATATGTGCCCCATATCTCGGGGGCCATTATCGGGCGGGCGTTGTTTGACAAATCCATCGCGCTGACCGACGCGCTGGCCGTTGCCAACGCGCGCCCCGGCCCGACGGCGGAATTCATCTGAAGCCCCCCCCGTGACGCCCTGCCACAGGCAGGATAGAACAGCGTCATGACCAGTGATCAGATCCTCCTCTTTGCGCTTTTTGGCGCTGTCTTTGGCCTGCTGCTTTGGGGCCGGTTTCGCTATGATCTTGTCGCCTTCGCGGCGCTGATGGCCGGCGTCGTTCTGGGCGTGGTGCCGGTCAGCGATGCGTTTTCGGGGTTCGGCCATCCCGCAACGCTGGTGGTGGCGCTGGTGCTGATCGTGTCGGCGGGTCTGGTCCGGTCGGGGGCGGTGTTCCTGATCACCCGCACATTGGTTGACAGCACAAGGTCGCTTGGCGGCCATATCGCCATCATGGGCGGCGTCGGCGGCGTGCTGTCGGCCTTCATGAACAACGTTGCCGCGCTGGCGCTGCTGATGCCGGTCGATATCGCCACGGCGCGCAAGGCGGGCCGCTCGCCCGGCCTGTCGCTGATGCCGCTCTCGTTTGCCACTATTCTTGGTGGCATGGTCACGCTGATCGGTACACCGCCCAATATCATCATCGCCGCGATCCGCGAGGATGCGCTCGGCGCGCCGTTTTCGATGTTCGATTTCGCCCCCGTCGGCGGCACCGCCGCCATTGCCGGGCTGGCCTTCGTGGCGCTGTTTGGCTGGCGGCTGATCCCGGGGCGCGATTCGGGGGTGGGGGGCGATCCACTCAGCGAGCTTGCCCCCTATATCGCGGAACTGACCCTGCCCGAGGACAACAAGCTGGTCGGCCAGCGGCTGCGCGATCTGCTGGAGCCTGCCGAAAAGGCCGATGTCGCCATATTGGGCCTGATCCGCGACGGCAAGCGGCGCTTTGGCACCGGGCGCAACCTGGAATTGCAGGCGAGCGATATTCTGGTGTTGGAGGCCGCCCCCGAGGCGCTGGACGAATTTCGCACCGCGACCCGGCTCGATTTCGTGCCGGAAGGGCACGCGATTGACGATGTCGTCGGCGAAGGCGTGACCCTGACCGAAGTTGTCATCCTCGACAGCAGCCGCATCGCCGGGCGCACGGCACAGTCCATCGGCCTTTCATGGCGCAAACGCACGGTTCTGATGGGCATCGCCCGGCGCGGGCAGCGCATTACCAAACGCCTGCGCCAAACCGTGATCGAACCCGGCGACATCCTGCTGTTGCTGACACCCACAGAGACCACCGACGATGTGATCGACTGGGTCGGCGGGCTGGCACTGGCCGATCGCGGGCTGGCGGTGACGCAGGACCGCAAGACATGGGCCGCCATCGGGCTTTTTGGCGCGGCGGTGGCGGCGGCCTCTTTCGGGCTGCTCTACCTGCCCATCGCGCTTGGGTTGGTGGTGATCGGCTATGTGCTGGCCAAAATCCTGCCGCTGGCCGAGATCTATGACCATATCGAATGGCCGGTCGTGGTGCTGCTCGGCTCGATGATCCCGCTTGGCGCGGCGCTTGAGACCTCGGGCGGGACCGAGCTCATCGCCGGCGCGCTGGTGGCCCTGACGCAAGGCATGCCCGCCTGGGTGGTTCTGACCGTGCTGATGGTGGTGACCATGACGCTGTCGGATGTGCTCAACAACACCGCCACCACCATCGTCGCGGCCCCCGTGGGCATCCAGATGGCCGCCACCCTGGGCGTCAATCCCGACCCGTTCCTGATGGCGGTTGCGGTGGCCGCATCGGCGGCGTTCCTGACCCCCATCGGGCACAAGAACAACACGCTGGTGCTTGGCCCCGGCGGCTATGGTTTTGGCGATTACTGGCGCATGGGCCTGCCGCTGGAGATCATCGTGGTTGCGGTCTCGATCCCGGCCATTCTGGTGTTCTGGCCGCTTTAACGCACCCGGCGTTCCGGCGTGGCATAGACATAATCGCGCCCGCTGCCATCGCTGATCGAGACTGTCGCCAGCGGCACCGACGTGCCTTGCAAACCCACGGCCTCCCGGATCTCATCGAAAACCATGCGCAGCGGGTTCGTGCCCGGCTCCATCGCGATAGTGTAATCATAGGCCGTCGAGCAGCCCTGCAAACGGCCCGACCAGCCGCCGCTGGTGCCCGCCGGGCGCGGGCCCTGACAGGTTTCACCGTTTGCCATCCGCACCGAGAGGTTGTTTTCGCTCAGCGTCACCTGGGCCGGACGCGGCGCTTGCGGGAAACTGCATGCAGCAAGCACCAGAATGGGCAGGAAAAGCAATTTACGCATGGCGAAGTCCTTTTCGGAAAGTCACAGCGGCCAGAGCAGTGGGATGACAAGGCTTACCACCAATCCCAGGCTGAGGTTGAGAGGAATACCAATTTTCATGAAATCCGTGAAGCGATAACCGCCGGGACCGTAAACCAGCATGTTGGTCTGATAGCCGATGGGCGTTGCAAAGCTGGCCGAGGCCGCAATCATCACCGCAATCACCAAGGGGCGCGGATCGACGCCGATGGCGGTGCCCAGACCGATGGCGACCGGTGTCACCACCACGGCCACGGCATTGTTTGACACCAGTTCGGTCAGGACCGAGGTGATCAGATAGATCGCCCAGACCAGAAAGAACGGATGCAGCCCGGTCAGCCATGGGGCCAGCGCATCCACGATCAGCGCCACCGCCCCGGTGGCCTCCAGCGCGGCCCCGATCGCCAGCATCGCAAAGATCAGCGCCAGAAGCCGCCCGTCGATAAAGGAAAACGCCTCCTCCGCGTCAATGCAGCGGGTGACCAGAACCACCGCCACGGCCAGCACGGCGGCCAGGAAGATCGGCACCATGCCAAGCGCTGCCAGCACCACGATACCTGCCATGGCGGCAAATGCGATAGGGGCATGGCCCCGGCGATAGGCGCGTTCGGTGGGTTGGCTCACATCGACCAGATCCATATCGGTCGCCAGCCGCCTGATATCGGCCGGGTCGCCCTCGATCAGCAAGGTATCGCCGACGCGGACGATCAATTCGTCCAGCTGCCGCCCGATATTCTGGTTCCGCCGGTGCACCGCCAACGGATAGACCCCGTAACGGCGGCGCAGGCGCAGTGCCCCCAGAGACCGGCCCACCATCTTGCAGCCCGGCGTGATCAGCACCTCGACCGTGGTGGTCTGCACCGAGCTCAACTTGTCGACCGTGCGCAATTCCTTGCTTTGCTGCAGGCCCAGAACCTCGGCCATATCGGTGCGTAACACGACCCGGTCCCCGGCTTGCAACACGATCTGCCCCATGTTCCGGCGCAAGGACGCATCGCCGCGCAGCACGTCGATCAGGCGCACGCCATCGCGGCGGAAAAGGTCCACCTCGGTGACATTGCGGCCAATGAAGGCACTGTCCTCGGGCAGGGCGACCTCGGTGAAAAACTTCATCCGCTTGCGCCCCGACAGCATATCGGCCATCGAATCGCGCTCTGGCAACAGGCGCGGGCCAAGAACCGTGAGGTAAATCATCCCCCAGATCACTACGACAATGCCCACCGGCGTGATCTCGAAAATCGTAAAAGGCTCCATGCCATTGGCGCGCGCCACGCCGTCGACCAACAGGTTCGTCGAGGTGCCGATCAATGTCAGCGTGCCGCCCATGATCGCGCCATAGCTGAGCGGGATCAGCAATTTGGAGGCGGGCCGCCCGAGCGAGCGGGCGATCTGCACGAAAACCGGGATCATCACCACGACCACAGGCGTATTCGACATAAACGCCGAGGCCACGACCACGAAAGCCAACAACGCCGCCAGCGCGCGTTTGGGCCGGGTTTGCGCCTGCGCCTCGGCCATTGCCGTGAACCGCGCCAGCGCCCCGGTGCGCACCAGCGCGCCCATGGTGATGAACATCGCGGCGATGGTCCAGGGCGCGGGGTTCGACAACACGCCCAACGCAGCCTCATAGGGCAAAAACCCCGCCGCCAGCAACACCGCCGCCCCGGCGATGGCCACCACTTCGGTCGGATAGGTCTCGCGGATGAACAGAACGAACATCACGGCCACCACGGCAAGCGTCAGGATCGACTGCGTGGCAGGCGAAAGGAGGTCAGCTAACATCGGCGCACATGCCCCTTGGGTTCGCTTTCCATCATGGGCCGGGGGCCCGCCACTCCGCAAGCGGCAGTTTCGGGGGTGATGGCAACAGGCCAGCCTGGCTCAGCCCACCCCCTCGGGCCCGGTTTGCTGCAACCGCCCGCCAAGGCGCACCGGCGCAACCGAGATCGCCTTGCCGGTCTTGTCGTCGGTCTCGACAAACACCCCCGACAACGTCGCGGGCCCGCGCGCGGGCGTGAACCGGTCCTTGGGCATGCCGGTGATGAACCGGCGCAAGGGTTCGGTCTTTTCCATGCCGATCACGCTGTCGTAATCGCCGCACATCCCGGCATCGGCCTGAAACGCAGTGCCACCGGGCAGGATCTGGGTATCGGCGGTCGGCACATGGGTATGGGTGCCCACCACAAGGCTGGCGCGCCCGTCGCAGAAATGGCCCACCGCCATCTTTTCGGATGTCGCCTCGCAATGGATGTCGAATATCGCTGCCTGCGCCACGCCGCCCATCGGATAGCTGCGCATGACGCCCTCAAGCGCTGAAAATGGGTCCGAAAACGGGCGCTTCATGAAGACCTGCCCCAATGCCTGCGCCACCAGCACCTTGCGCCCGCCCGCCGCCGAAAACAGCTGCGCGCCGCGCCCGGGCGCGGATTTGGCATAGTTCAGAGGCCGCAGGATGCGCGGCTCCTTGTCGATGAATTGCAGCATGTCGCGCTGATCGAAGGCATGATCGCCAAGCGTCAGGCAATCAATACCCGCCTTCAGCAGCAATTGCGCATGCGCCTGTGACAGCCCGTGCCCCGACGAGGCATTCTCGCCATTGACCACCACGAAATCGAGCCGCCAGTCGGTGCGCAGTCGCGGCAGCGTCTCGCAGATCGCGGCCCGGCCCGCGCGGCCCATCACATCGCCCAGAAAAAGAAGTCTCATATCTTGGGATTAGGCGTTCGCGCGCCCGTCGGCAAGGCCCCGATCACGCGGGTTTCGGTAACCACGCCATCCAGAACCTGATCGGTAAGCTCGATCACCAGCCCCGCCATCTCCTGCGCATCATAGGCAAATCCGATTGCGCGGGTCGGGTGCAGGGCGCGCAATCGCTCCAGCGTGCGGTCGTAAAACCCGCCGCCATAGCCCAACCGGTTGCAGCCCGCGTCGAACCCCACCAGCGGCACGATCAGGATTTCGGGCTCCAGCCATTCGCCAGCCGCAGGCACCATCGCCCCGAACGGCCCGTCAACCATCGCAGAGCCGGGCCGCCATTCGCGGAAGGTCAGCGGCAGCCCCTTACCCGCAATCACCGGCACGCAAATCCGGTTCGCACCCGCCAGCGCCGTCATCACCGGCAAAGGGTCGATCTCGGTGCGCATCGGCATATAGCCCGCGATCACGGCCCCGCTCACGGCCCCGATCTCGTCGCGCAATCGCGCCTGCGCGGCAGCATCCAGCCCTTTGCCATGCGCCGTGGCCCGCGCCGCAAAGGCGGCCTTGCGCAGGGCGGCTTTTTTCCCGGTCAAATCCATGGCGCGCAGGTTGATCCCCTTGCGCCCGGTTTGCCAAGAGGGTTTCATCGCCAGACCGAAAATTGTTGGGGGGCCCATGCTGACGCTCGATCATATCGCCATCGCCTGTGAGGATCTGGGCGCGGGCACCGCCCATGTCGAGGCCGCCTTTGGCGTGGACCTGTCCGCCATCGGTCAGCACCCGCATATGGGCACCCATAACCGGCTTATGTCGCTTGGGCCGGATGAATATCTGGAAGTGATCGCCATCAACCCCGCCGCCCCCGGCCCGGATCAGCCGCGCTGGTTCGATCTGGACAATTTCGCAGGGCCGCCACGCATCACCAACTGGATCGCCCGCGCCCCCGATCTGGAGGCCGGGCTCACGCTGGCCCCGGATGGCACCGGCCGCATCTGGGATCTGGAGCGTGGCGATTTCCGCTGGCGCATGGCGATCCCCGAGGATGGCAAGCTGCCCTCCGACGGTTGTTTTCCGGCCCTGATCGAATGGCAGGGCACCGCCCACCCGGCACCGCTATTGCCCGATCATGGCATTCGCCTGACCGGCCTCAACCTGACCCACCCGGCGGCAGAGGCACTCGGCGCATCCCTTGCGCCGCTCATCGCCGACCCCCGCCTGCATATCGAGCCGGGCCCCGCCCCGCGCATCACCGCGACCTTTTCCACCCCAGCCGGACCCGTAACACTGTGATCACCGATGCCACCCCCACCGACGCCCCCCGGATCGCGGCAATCTGGAACGCCGTCATCCGCGACACGGTCGCGACCTTCACCACCGCCGAGAAAACCCCGCAAGGGGTTGCCGACGCGATGACCCGCCAGCCGTTTTTCGTCGCCCGTCAGGGCACCGACATCACCGGCTTTGCCACCTACGCCCAGTTTCGCGGCGGCCCCGGCTATGCCCACACGATGGAACACACGATCCACCTCGCCGACGCCGCCCGTGGCCAGGGGCATGGCCGCGCCCTGATGGCCCATGTCGAGACCCATGCCCGCGCCGCCGGGGTGCATTCCATTTTCGCCGGGATCTCGGGCGAAAACAGCGACGCCATCGCCTTTCACGCCACGCTTGGCTATGTCGAGGCCGCGCGCCTGCCGCAGGTGGGGCGCAAATTCGGGCGTTGGCACAATCTGGTGCTGATGCAGAAATTCCTCTGACATTCCCGCGCGATCCGGGGTAAAAGCCTCCCCATGTCACTTTGGACCCGCATCACCGAAGCCCTGTCTGCCCTTGCCTCTGGCGAGGGGCTCGGCACCATGTTCGACAAACTGCGCAAGCCGCCCGAGCTGAGCGTCGGTTTCGCCATTGCCGTTATCGCGCTTGGGGCCAAGATGGCCAAGGCCGATGGGCACGTCACCCGCAACGAGGTCACCGCCTTCCGTGAGGTCTTTGCAATTCCGCTGGCCGATGAGAAATCGGCAGCGCGTGTGTTCAATCTGGCGCGTGAGGATATCGCGGGGTTCGAGGATTACGCCCAGAAGATCGCCACCATGTTCGAGGCCGACAGCGCCGTGTTGTCCGATCTGATGGATGGCCTCTTTCATATCGCTGTGGCCGACGGCACCTATCACCCCAAGGAAAACCTGTTTCTGGAACGGGTGGCCGAAATCTTTGGCATGAGCCCGCGCGAATTTGCCGCCCTGCGCGCGCGCAACGTGCCCGATGCCGCCCCCGACCCCTACACCGTTCTGGGCGTCGACAGCACCATGACCCTGGCCGAGATCCGCAAAGCCTGGCGCGATCTGGTGCGCGAAACCCACCCCGACCGGATGATGGCGCGCGGCGTGCCCGAAGAAGCCGTCAAGCTGGCCCAGACCCGGTTGATCGCCATCAACACCGCCTGGGAAGAGATTCAATCCCATCACGGGGGCTAGCGGACGCATGCGCATCGTCACCTATAACGTCGAATGGTTCGCCAACCTCTTTGACGATGACGGCGCGCTCTTGAATGATGACGAATGGTCAGGCCGTCAGGACGTCACCCGCAGCCAGCAGATCGCGGCCCTGGCACATGTGTTTCAGGCGCTCGACGCCGATGCCGTTATGGTGATCGAGGCCCCCGACATCTCGCCCCACCGCGACGGCAGCGTGGCGCTGGAAAACTTTGCCGCCTTCGCGGGCATCCGCGCGCGCAAGGCTCTGGTCGGGTATGAGAACGACACCCAGCAGGAAATCATGCTGCTATACGACCCCGATGTGATGGCCGCGCGCCATGACCCGGTCGGCGAGGAAACCGGCAAGAAAGGCTCGCGCACCGCGCCGCGCTTTGACAGCACCTACCGGATCGATCTCGATATCGACGCGACCGAGGATCTGGTCCGGTTTTCCAAGCCGCCGCTGGAGGCCGAGATCGAAACCGCCGACAGCCTGTTTCGCATGATCGGTGTGCATGTGAAATCGAAAGCCCCACATGGAGCCCGCAACCGCGATGAGATGATGCGCCTGGCGATTGCCAACCGGCGCAAGCAGCTGGCGCAATGCATCTGGCTGCGCGAACGTGTCGGGCATCATGTGGCGGCGGGCGATCCCCTGATCCTGCTCGGAGATCTCAACGATGGCCCCGGCCTGGACGAGTTTGAACAGCTCTTTGGCCGCTCGGGCGTCGAGATCGTTATGGGCACCGACCTGGCGGCGGCGGAACAGCTTTACGACCCCAATGCGGCGCGCGCGCTGCAATCACGTCTGGCCGCGCAACCGGCAACGGCGCGGTTTTTCCTGCGCGAAGAAAGCCGCTATCTCTCGGCGCTGCTGGATTACATCATGGTCTGCCCGCTGATCCGCCCGCGCACCACCAAATGGCGCATCTGGCACCCGTTTGACGACCCCGTTTGCTGGCGCGAGGGATCGCTCTGCCAGGCGCTTCTGACAAGCTCGGACCATTTCCCGGTCTCCATGCAGCTTTCCGCCGAACCGGCCCCACAGGATTGAAATTCCGCGTGGTTTTCCCCATATATGTGAGCATGAAACCCGCTCTGCCGCTGATCCTGTCTGCCGCTCTTGCCCTGCCCGCCGCCGCGCAGGAGGCCGAAGAGCCGGGCATCCGCGACGGTCTGGGCATGCTTTCGGAAGGCTCGCGCCTGATCCTCGAAGGTTTGATGGATGAGATGCGCCCCTTCGTGGAGGATCAGATGATCCCGCTCCTGCAGGATCTGAGCGGCAGGATCGACGATATGTCAGCCTACCACGCGCCCGAGATCCTGCCCAATGGCGACATTCTGATCCGCCGCCGGGTCGACCCCGCGCCCGAGGAAGAAAGCGACGCGGATGCCGTGACCGCCCCGGTCGATCTGTAACCCGCCGCTAATTTGTGGCCGCCTCATGTTGCACTTGCACCCGGCGGGTGCCTATCTGTTGCGCAAACACAGATTTGAGAGGTCTTCATGCATCCCACCGCTTTCCCCCTGCCCGCTTTTGACGCCAATGCCCCCCATGGCGCTGAAAATCTGGGCGACCTGCCGGAGTGGGACCTGAGCGACCTCTACGCGGGCGAAGACGCGCCCGAGATTGCCCGCGACCAAAGCTGGCTGAACGATGAATGCGCCGGGTTCGCGGCGGATTATGAGGGCAAGCTGGCGGGGCTTTCTGCGGCCGACATGCTGACCTGCATCCAGCGCTACGAAAAGATCGACATG
>Ga0316205_10005246_pt1 | contig 10848 bp, 7 predicted proteins | sample 3monthpyrite_MG_FD_204941 | JGI IMG/M metagenome (GOLD analysis project Ga0316205, IMG submission 204941) | Microbial mat bacterial communities from mineral coupon in-situ incubated in ocean water Damariscotta River, Maine, United States -... | ecosystem: Environmental > Aquatic > Marine >...
TGATTCCAGCCCATTCTACGGTGGTGCCTAAAGAAGTTGATTTGGGTACGCAGCTGACTAAAAAAATCAGGATGAATATCCCATTGTTATCGGCAGCGATGGATACAGTCACTGAATCACGCTTAGCCATTGCGCTGGCGCAGGAAGGTGGCATCGGTATTGTTCATAAAAACATGACTCCCGCACAGCAGGCGGCTGAAGTTCGCCATGTGAAGAAATATGAAAGTGGTGTCATCGTTGAGCCCATTACTATTGATTCAAGCGCGTCTATTCGTGATGTGTTGGCAATCACTCAGGAATATAAAATTTCAGGTGTGCCGGTTGTTGATGGTGAAGAGCTGGTTGGCATTGTCACTAGCCGTGATATGCGCTTTGAAACACAGCTGGATAACCAAGTTTCTTCTATCATGACACCTAAAGAGAAACTGGTGACAGTTTCTGAAGGTGCCAGTCGTGAAGAAGTGGCGGCGTTATTACACAAACACCGCATTGAAAAAGTACTGGTGGTTAATGATGGGTTTGCACTACGTGGCATGATCACGGTGAAAGATATCCAGAAATCCGATGATTTCCCAAATGCCTGTAAGGATGAACAAGGTCGCTTACGCGTAGGTGCTGCTGTCGGTACTGGTGCTGATACTGAAGAACGTGTCACGGCTTTAGTTGCAGAAGGTGTTGATGTGATTGTTGTGGATACAGCGCATGGACATTCACAAGGTGTTATTGATCGTGTTAAATGGGTTAAAGAAAAATTCCCTCAGGTTGAAGTAATTGGTGGCAATATTGCAACCGGTCAGGCAGCTAAAGATCTGGTGGCTGCTGGCGCTGATGCCGTTAAAGTGGGTATCGGTCCTGGTTCAATCTGTACCACGCGTATTGTTGCTGGTGTTGGTGTACCTCAAATTTCTGCTATTGATAATGTAGCGCAGGCACTGGAGGGCACTGGCGTGCCTTTGATTGCCGATGGTGGTATTCGTTTTTCAGGTGATATGGCCAAAGCGTTAGCGGCTGGTGCATACACCATTATGGTTGGCAGTATGTTCGCTGGAACTGAAGAAGCGCCAGGTGAAATCGAATTATTCCAAGGGCGTTCATATAAGTCATACCGTGGCATGGGCTCTTTAGGGGCGATGGCACAAGGTTCTAGTGACCGTTATTTTCAGGACAATAAAGACGGTGAAGAGAAGCTGGTACCGGAAGGTATTGAGGGTCGTGTGGCATATAAAGGCCTGATGGTTAATATCGTTCACCAGCTAATGGGTGGTGTGCGTTCGAGTATGGGCTACGTTGGCTGCAAAGACATGGATGAGATGCGTAGTAAACCAGAGTTTGTCAAAGTATCATCGGCAGGTATGCGCGAATCACATGTTCATGATGTGACCATCACCAAAGAAGCACCGAACTATCGTATCGAATCATAAAGATTCAAAATGAACGCAGCCTTCGGGCTGCGTTTTTACTTATTCCTTGTATTTTATTTAGCTAACCGGGCAATTCATGACTCAAGCAAATATCCACAGTGATCGTATTTTAATTCTCGATTTTGGCTCTCAATACACGCAACTGATCGCACGACGCATTCGTGAGGCTGGTGTTTATTGTGAACTGTATGCCTGGGATATTAGTGATGAGGATGTCAAAGCATTTAAACCAAGTGGCATTATTTTATCAGGTGGACCGGAAAGTACGATTGGTGATGACGCACCTGTTGCGCCACAGGTCGTGTTTGATTTAGGTATACCAGTATTGGGTATTTGTTACGGTATGCAGACCATGGCAGCTCAGCTAGGCGGTAAAGTCGAAAATGCAGATCAGCATGAATATGGTTTTGCAAAAGTTCGTGCCCGTGGTCATACAGCATTATTAAAAGATATCGAAGACGAGGTTACAGAAGAAGGTTACGGCTTACTTGATGTCTGGATGAGTCATGGTGACCATGTTGTAGAAATGCCGGATGGTTTTAAACTAATGGCATCAACGGATTCAGCGCCAATTGCCGGTATCGCGAACGAAGAGAAAAATTTCTATGGCGTTCAGTTCCACCCGGAAGTCACACATACACAACAAGGTCAGCGTATTATCGAACGCTTTGTGCATGGCATTTGTGGCTGTGAATCCTTGTGGAATTCAAGCAATATTGTGGAAGATGCAATCGCAACAGTGCAAAACAATGTTGGCACAGATGAAGTGATTTTAGGTTTGTCAGGTGGTGTGGATTCTTCAGTAGTTGCGGCCTTATTGCATAAAGCAATTGGTGATCAGCTGACCTGTGTTTTTGTTGATAATGGTTTGCTGCGTTACAACGAAGGTGATCAGGTAATGGCAACCTTCGCCAAGAACATGGGTGTAAAAGTCATCCGTGTTGATGCAGAAGATCGTTTTCTTACCGCACTGAAAGGTGAGAACGATCCTGAGAAGAAACGTAAAATTATCGGTAACCTTTTTGTTGATATTTTTGAAGAAGAATCGAACAAATTAAAAAATGCAAAATGGTTGGCTCAGGGTACGATTTATCCTGACGTTATCGAGTCGGCTGGGGCGAAAACTGGTAAAGCACACTTAATTAAATCGCACCATAATGTCGGTGGCTTGCCGGACTATATGAAGCTGGAGTTGTGTGAGCCGTTACGTGAACTGTTTAAAGACGAAGTGCGTAAGCTAGGTGTTGAGCTAGGTTTGCCGCATGACATGGTTTATCGTCACCCATTCCCTGGTCCGGGTTTAGGTGTGCGTATTTTAGGTGAAGTTAAAAAAGAATATGCAGATCTTCTTCGTCTGGCAGATCATATCTTCATCGACGAATTAATTAAAAATGATCTGTATCATGGAGTGTCACAAGCTTTTACAGTTTTCCTACCAGTTAAGTCTGTAGGCGTTACTGGTGATGGTCGTCGATATCAGTACGTCGTTTCCCTAAGAGCTGTTGAAACCATCGATTTTATGACAGCCAGATGGGCACATTTGCCTTATGATTTTCTAGATTTAGTGTCTCGACGAATTGTGAATGAAATCGATGGTATATCTCGCGTTGTTTACGATGTTACCGGCAAACCACCAGGAACAATTGAGTGGGAATAAAGGGTAAATTTTAAGTGTTACAATGTCAGTATTTCTTACATTTTTGATTCTTATATAAAAAAATATTTTCTGGTTTTGTTTAAATGATAAGTTAAACAATTAGTTACGTCTGTTGGTATGCATTATGCATTTAAACATGCAATACGGATAATTTTTCAGAAAGGCAATATATTATGAGATTACAGGCTGTAAAACACTTTGTTCTAATTCTTCTAAGCTTATTTGTTTTTGAAGCAAAATCGTTAACGCTGACACCAGCCGATTGTACACCTGGTGTATGTGTTACAGATGCAGCATTAGGTTCACCGTCTAATCCTGATGCCTTAGACATAGCAGGATTCGTAGGTACAACATCAACGCTGAGTTTATTGTATAAGGCTGAAGTTGGTGGAACAGATAGTGGTCTATTTGCTGATGACTATGCAACAAGGTTCGCTAACAGCGGAACTGATCCAGAAGATGCTTTCATAAGCTGGTTAGGTGGTGACTTTATTGATGCTTGTGGTGTTGAGTGTTACTTAAGTGTTAAAGATGGAAATCATGATCCCTCACTATATATATTCGACCTCACTGGTGCTTGGGACGGTCAGGAGTTAATTTCTTTGACAGATTTCTGGGCTCCTACAATTGAGGATCCACAAGGAAAAGGTGCAATTTCAAATGTAGCTATTTGGGGAACTAGTACATCGGTACCAGAACCTGGAACGCTGGCTTTGTTTGGTCTGGGTCTGTTAGGACTTGCGTTGAGTAGAAAAAAAGTGTCCTAAACTTAATTCTAGAAGTTATTTTAAAAGGGTCGCCTAAAGCGGCCTTTTTTATTGCCTGTTAAACTATCAAAATGTTTTTAACTGAAATTACAACAACCACTAATGAATAAAGACGAAAACTGGATGCGACATGCTTTGAAACTAGCAGAGTATGCAGAACACAATGGTGAAGTACCGGTTGGTGCTGTGATTGTTCAGAATGATATGGTAATTGCAGAAGGCTGGAATCAACCAATATCCACACATGATGCGACTGCGCATGCAGAAATTGTTGCGCTACGAAAAGCTGGTTATACCTTAAGTAATTATCGTCTGCCAGATGCAACGTTGTATGTAACACTAGAACCCTGTGTTATGTGTATTGGTGCTATGGTGCATGCGCGTGTTAATCGTTTAGTATATGGAGCAACTGAACCAAAAACGGGTGCGATTGAAAGTGCCTTTCAGTTAGCAGAAGACGGTCAGCATAATCACACGATAGAAATTGTTGGCGGAATTTTAGCTGATGAGAGCAGTGAACTCCTTAGTCGTTTTTTCAAACGTCGACGTGATGAGAAAAAGAAATTAAAACAAGGCCAAGATAATAAGCGGTAAATATATTTAATCGCGTATATGGAGAATAAAATTACGATTATCTGTATTTGTTGTTCAGGCGACTTGAAATCTTGTATAGAACGTGTCAAAAATAAATTAGAAAAATGATGTATGGGGGATAGGATGTCTGCACCAATACCAAAAAAGTTTTCATTATTCGTCTGGCTCGCAAATTTGTTTTCTTTGAGATCACCGAAACCCTCATCAAAAACAGTCTTTTTATTGCTATCGCTACTCACGGTTCTGATCAGCAGCGCCATTGCCTTTTCACAAAACCCCTATCCAGATGCTTATAAAGCCCGCGCATTATTTTCCAAAGAATGGTTTCAATATCCTGTAGAAACCAATGCGTTTCTGCGGCTGCCTGTTATTAGTGGCGTTAACGACAGTTTTATTCTTCCAGATGGAGAACATATCTGGATGGTGGGTAAAAGTGGGCTCATTTTGTATAGTGATAATGGTGGCTTAAGCTGGCAACGACAAACGATTTCTCCTCAACAAGATAGTAAGTCATCAGAATCGAGCTGGAGTTTTATTAAAACCGCTAATGCTGCGGAGCCAATAAAGAAAGTTAATAAAAAAGCGCCTGATAATAAACTATGGCAGGAGTATATTCAGTCACGCCCCGTTGAACCTAATAAAAACGTTAAGCAGGAAAATGCAACACAGGATGTTTCAAATCAATCGACTGCAAATGACGAAGCATTATGGCGTCAGTTTTTAGAAAAAAAATCTGCCGATGAGCTTCAGGCAGAACTGGACAAGTCAAAAAACGCTCAGATTGAAACATTTCCCGTTAATAAAAAGGACGTTATTCAAACTAAAACAACAACAATTACTGATGCTGACGGTGATATCGATGTCCGTACCGAGATTACAGCCCGCCAACCTAAAACAAAAAGCTCTGAAGTGTTCGATGCATCAAAAGCTAATTTAACTGCAGTTTATTTTATCAACCGTATACAGGGCTGGGCGGTGGGTGAAAATGGCATGTTGATTACCACACGCGATGGGGGACAAAGCTGGCATGCGCAGGCCAGTGGCACTCGGGAACGGTTGAAATCAATTCAGATGCTGGGCGATGGTCAGCGCGGCTGGGCGGTAGGTAGTTATGGCGCGGTGATTACCACGCGCGATGGCGGACAAAGCTGGCAGGTGCAGGCCAGCGGCACCCGGGAATGGTTGGAATCAATTCAGATGCTGGGCGATGGTCAGCGCGGCTGGGCGGTAGGTAATTATGGGACGGTGATTACCACGCGCGATGGCGGACAAAGCTGGCAAGAGCAGGCCAGTGGCACTCGGGCATCGTTGAACGCGATCCAGATGCTGGGCGATGGCCAGCGCGGCTGGGCGGTGGGAAGAAGTGGTACGGTGCTCACCACGCGCGATGGCGGACAAAGCTGGCAGGAGCAGGCCAGTGGCACCCGGGAATGGTTGGAATCAATTCAGATGCTGGGCGATGGTCAGCGCGGCTGGGCGGTGGGAAGAAGCGGCACGGTGCTCACCACGCGCGATGGCGGACAAAGCTGGCAGGAGCAGGCCAGTGGCACCCGGGGATGGTTGAACGCGATTCAGATGCTGGGCGATGGCCAGCGCGGCTGGGCGGTGGGAAGAAGTGGTACGGTGCTCACCACGCGCGATGGCGGACAAAGTTGGCAGGTGCAGGCCAGTGGCACCCGGGGATGGTTGACCGCCATTCAGATGCTGGGCGATGGCCAGCGCGGCTGGGCGGTGGGAAGAAGTGGTACGGTGCTCACCACGCGCGATGGCGGACAAAGTTGGCAGGTGCAGGCCAGTGGCACCCAGGGATGGTTGAACGCGATTCAGATGCTGGGCGATGGTCAGCGCGGCTGGGCGGTAGGTGATCGCGGCACGGTGCTCACCACGCGCGATGGCGGACAAAGCTGGCAGGTGCAGGCCAGTGGCACCTGGGGATGGTTGAAATCAATTCAGATGCTGGGCGATGGTCAGCGCGGCTGGGCGGTGGGTGAACGCGGCACGGTGCTCACCACGCGCGATGGCGGACAAAACTGGCAGAAGCAGGCCAGTGGAGCTCTAGGTTCATTGAGTGCAATTCAGATGCAGGACGATGGCCAGCGCGGCTGGGCGGTGGGTGAACGCGGCACGGTGCTCACCACGCGCGATGGGGGTCAAAACTGGCAGAAGCAGGCCAGTGGAACTCTAGGTTCATTAAGTGCGATTCAGATGCTGGGCGATGGCCAGCGCGGCTGGGCGGTGGGAAGAAGCGGCACGGTGCTCGCGACGCGCGATGGGGGGCAGAGTTGGCAGGGGCAGGCCAGTGGCACTCGGGGATGGTTGAACGCGATTCAGATGCTGGGCGATGGTCAGCGCGGCTGGGCGGTGGGTGAACGCGGCACGGTGCTCACCACGCGCGATGGGGGTCAAAACTGGCAGAAGCAGGCCAGTGGAACTCTAGGTTCATTAAGTGCGATTCAGATGCAGGACGATGGCCAGCGAGGCTGGGCGGTGGGTAGTATTGGCACGGTGCTCACCACGCGCGATGGGGGTCAAGGCTGGCATAATAGTCTCAGTAACTATGCGCGTTATCCAGCTCCCTGGTATTACCTGAGCTGGCTATTGGCAGTGGGTTTTCTGCTGCCTGTGTTTAAACAACAAGACAATAAAGAATACCTGGATGGTAAGCATGCGGTTAAGAGTGAACTGCACACCAATGCGTCTTCAAAGAACATTGCCCCGGTTGAGAATATTCTGGTCTCAGACCGGCCGCTGGAATACGGTGAAAATGATGCCCTGGGTTTTAAAGCAATCGCCCGAGGTATTTCTAAATTTATTCGTAATGAAAACACCACACCACCTTTAACGCTGGCCATTACCGGTGCCTGGGGTAGCGGAAAAAGTTCTTTAATGAATCTATTGAAAAGCGATTTAAAACACTTTGGCTTTAGGCCGGTCTGGTTTAATGCCTGGCACTACCAGAAAGAAGAACATCTACTGGCTGCATTATTAACATCGATTTATGCGCAGGGTATTCCCCCGTGGTGGTGTTATGACGGTGTTCTTTTCAGGCTTCGTTTGCTCATCCGGCGTGGCTGGAGACATTGGTTTCCATTGGTTGCATTACTGGGAGTCATTGTTTTTTCAGTTAGTTTTATGAGTCATCAAAACGGAAGCTTTAAGCAAAGAGTTGATAATTTAGAACATGCATTCACCGAAAGCGTAATAGCTAAGATTCCTGTTTGGAATAGTGGTGACAAAACTAACGCTGAAGCAGAGAATAAAAACAAAGTACTCAATAATGATACCGCGATAGAGAAAACATCCGACTATCCGTGGGCAGAAAGCTCATTTATCGGTGCTTTTATTGGTTTGTTAATTACTCTTTTTAAAGGTTTTAAAGCTTTTGGTATTTCCCCGGTACGATTGATGTCATCAATGTCGGGGCGTTTTAAGCCTAATGATCTTAATCAGCAGCTGAGCTTTCGCCACCAGTTTGCAAGAGAGTTTCGAGATGTGACGTATGCACTGAGTGACAGGGCAATGGTGATTATGGTGGATGATCTTGACCGCTGCCGACCCGATAGTGTACTCGAAGTACTTGAGGCCGTGAACTTTCTGGTGACTTCCGGCGATTGTTATATTGTTTTGGCTATGGATTTAAAACGAGTAATCAGTTGTGTGGGGCTGGGTTTTAAAGATCTGGCAGAAGCATCGGATGACGGGGAACAAACGAATAAACCTAAAACAGAAAACATTAGCGATGAAATACATAATCAATCGGCCTTTGCTAACAATTACCTTGAAAAGCTGATTAATATTGAAATACCAGTACCAGATATCAAAGACAATCAGGTAGAAAACCTGATGAAAAATAAAAATAATGTAAAAGATGACAAACCAAAAGCATTGCCAGAAACACTATATCGTGAAGTAGAAAAGCTTTCAGCTTTACTTAGGAAAAAAAGTTATAAATTATCTGTAATAGCGATTGTGGTATCGGTCCTCGCCTTTAGTGGCTGGTACGGTATGTCGTATGATGCGCCATTGAATGTCAGTAAGGGTAATTCTGAAATTACTAATCCATTACCGAATGCTGAAAAAATTGAAAATACAGCGAAAGTAGTGCAGCATGAAAAAAATGATCAGAGTGCTGAAAGTGTAGAGCCTAAAAATAGTTCGTTTGATCGCGAGGTTGATTTTAGACAAGGTCAGGAAGCTTCGATGCCGCTTTATTTATCGGCTCCACCGATGATTGCTTTACTGCTAGTGGCTATATGGTTGAGTTTGTTTAGAAGGCCTGACCCTGTTGTGCGAGATACCGAAGAATTTAAAGATGCGCTTAGAGTCTGGCAATCAATGATTGTACTCAAGCAAAGAACGCCTCGTTCAATTAAACGCTTTATGAATCGTGTTCGGTATTTTTCAATGCGACATCATTCTATGTTTGAGAAAAAAAAATATGGCTGGCTGAAAAATTGGTTGTCGTCTAAAAGTGAATCATTTCGTTTTCTTACTGATGAGTCAGTAGCTAGTGATGTGGAGTGTTATATTCGAGAAGACATGCTGGTGGCGCTAACCGCAATACATCATGGGTGCCCTGAACTGCTGGAAAATAATAAAATCATTGATATTAAAAATGACGTATTAAAAGTGTTTTATGATGAGGGGGCAGAAGGTTCAAAACAGAAAATATCTAAAGAAGAAGAAATTTTAAAGAGCTGTATTGAAGAACATTGTGCTGAATTTAAATCATATATGCTGGATGATGATCAGCTAAAGCAATTTGATAAGCTCTCGAAAGGCATTGTCGTGAGCTAAGTAATAGTTAGGTGTATTCCTGAATAATTTTTTTATAATTCCTGAATCGGTTTTCGCTGATGGTTTTGTCTTCAATCGCCTGGTTGATCACACAGCCGGGTTCAACTTCATGTTTGCAATCGGAGAATTTGCACTGGCCGGCCAGATGTCTTATTTCCTTGAATCCATATAATACATCGTCTTCAGTTGTATTCCATAATCCAAAGTCTCTGACACCAGGTGAATCGATAATGTCTCCACCTTCAGGCAGGTGATATAAAATTGAGCTGGTTGTGGTGTGCGTACCTTCGCCGCTTGCCGCTGATACTTCGCCTACCCGAATGTCGTGATCCGGCAATAGTGTATTGATTAAGGATGATTTACCAACACCTGAAAGACCGACCATTATCGATATTCTGTTATCAAGTTCAGCATGAAGTTTGATGATACTTTCAGGATCTTTTGTACTGGTCGGCAATACGGTGTATCCGAGTTTTTTATAATCATCCAGAATAGCTTCTGGTTCTGAGCCTTTTTCTGCCAGATCGGTCTTGTTTAAAAGAATAATGCCTCTGGCATCCAGATTTTCAGTGGCAACCAGATATCGATCAATCAAGTATGGATTAGGTGCTGGTTTGACAGCCATGACGATAACCACCTGATCGATATTGGCGGCCATTGGTTTTAGTTTGCCGCCGAAGCCCGGTTTTTTTAGTAATGAACTTCTTTCAAGAATCGCGCTGACGACGGCATCTTCATTGTCGAGCTTTTGAATCAATACTTTATCGCCACAAACGATTTGTTCAAGGTTTTGTCGCGGGTTACATCGAATCAGTTCTTTATTTTCTAATTCAGCAATAATGGTTTTGCCAAAGTTTGTAATAACAGTAGCCGATTGTGTGGGTGCATCAGAGTTCTGATGTTGCTCAAGTTTTTGCTGCTGATTTTGTTTAATGCGGCGTTGTTGTTTGTGAGTTAAGCGACGGGCCATTATGTGTTGGTTATCTCGTTGATTTTAGCGGCGCAAATAAAGTCGTTGACTGATAGGCCTGCAATACTGTGGGTAGAAAAACTGACAAGACAACGGTTGTAACTAACATTTAAATCCGGGTGATGATCCTGTTCATGCACTATCCATGCAATTGCATTTACGAATGCAATGGTTTCATAGTAGTTTTTAAACTGAAATTCACGACTGATGCTGGAGCCGGTTTTGTCTGTTGGCCAGAGGTTGTTGAGCTCTGTTGAGTATTGTTGAATCTGGCTTTCACTTAGCACAGCATCACTCTTACTGATGGGTGTGCAGTGCTGTTGTGAAAGTAAATCCATTAAAAGCGATAGTATTTCTTATTCAGGAAATTAACCACAGCGTTGGTGTCATCGGCAAACCACGGGGCATCCGTATTATCACGACAAATTCGAACTTGTTTGCCTAACGCATTAATGGATTTCACAATACGATTATCGCGAGTGTAGATAGAATCCGTATGGCACTTTAAACAGTGGTTTTGGTGCACACTTTTTCCATGCTTTAAGCTGTTTGATTTATCTTCAGTTGCCTGAGCAAAACCCGAGATTAATAACAGAGCTACTAATAAAAACTTTTTCATCTTTAATCCTTTATTGATTTGCT
>Ga0316205_10005247_pt1 | contig 10847 bp, 9 predicted proteins | sample 3monthpyrite_MG_FD_204941 | JGI IMG/M metagenome (GOLD analysis project Ga0316205, IMG submission 204941) | Microbial mat bacterial communities from mineral coupon in-situ incubated in ocean water Damariscotta River, Maine, United States -... | ecosystem: Environmental > Aquatic > Marine >...
GCGTTGCTTCGAATTAAACCACATGCTCCACCGCTTGTGCGGGCCCCCGTCAATTCCTTTGAGTTTTAATCTTGCGACCGTACTCCCCAGGCGGAATGCTTAATCCGTTAGGTGTGACACCGAACAGTATACTGCCCGACGTCTGGCATTCATCGTTTACGGTGTGGACTACCAGGGTATCTAATCCTGTTTGCTCCCCACACTTTCGCACCTCAGCGTCAGTATCGAGCCAGTGAGCCGCCTTCGCCACTGGTGTTCCTCCGAATATCTACGAATTTCACCTCTACACTCGGAATTCCACTCACCTCTCTCGAACTCAAGACTAGCAGTATCAAAGGCAGTTCCAGGGTTGAGCCCTGGGATTTCACCTCTGACTGACTAGTCCGCCTACGTGCGCTTTACGCCCAGTAATTCCGAACAACGCTAACCCCCTCCGTATTACCGCGGCTGCTGGCACGGAGTTAGCCGGGGTTTCTTTACCAGGTACTGTCATTATCATCCCTGGCGAAAGAGCTTTACGACCCTAGGGCCTTCATCACTCACGCGGCATGGCTAGATCAGGGTTTCCCCCATTGTCTAAGATTCCCCACTGCTGCCTCCCGTAGGAGTCTGGGCCGTGTCTCAGTCCCAGTGTTGCTGATCATCCTCTCAAACCAGCTATGGATCGTCGGCTTGGTGAGCCGTTACCTCACCAACTACCTAATCCAACGCGGGCCAATCCTTCTCCGATAAATCTTTCCCCCGAAGGGCGTATAAGGTATTACTCACCGTTTCCAGTGGCTATTCCTTAGAGAAGGGTATGTTCCCACGCGTTACTAACCCGTCCGCCGCTCCCACCGAAGTGAGCGCTCGACTTGCATGTGTTAGGCCTGCCGCCAGCGTTCGTTCTGAGCCAGGATCAAACTCTCAAGTTGAAAAGCTGTTACCAGCTTATCCTTGACGTTCGAACCTCTGCACATCGATTGGTTGTTCAAACCAATCATCTTTCTGTTTGTTGTGCTTCAGGTTTTCATAAGAAAACAAGAAACCGTCCAAACAGTGAAGCTGACCTTCCATAATCGAACCGAAGTTCTAGGAAGTCGATATGCAGGATTGATCATCGAAATGAACCAAACCGCCCACATATCTCTTCAGTAACTATCAATTTCAAAGAGCAACCGAAACAAAACGGACCGTAGCGCCCTAAACTTTTACGGCGCGCCCGCCTGCATCATCTCGATTTTTTTGTCCGCCTCGCGTTTCTTTCGTCCCGTCTGGCGTCCCGTTGTGCGCCTCAGCGCCGCCGGTGAGGGGGTATTTACGGTTTGGGGTCCGGGGCCGCAAGTGCTTTTTTCAAAGAAATTCGCATTTTTTGCAAGAAAAGGCAATTTGTCTTACTTTTCAGTGCCTTAAGGTGGAATATTTTCATCCATCCGCGTCTTGCAATGCCGTCACCCGGCCTATGATGCCAAATGAATCTCCCACATATAGCGTTTTCCACAGACTTACCCCCAAGACCGGCGCAGACTCGGGCTTTGTCTGGCCTGAATCGCCACCCGAATACACGACTCAACGGCCCGTTTTCGGCCCTTCAAAGAATTTTGCGCCCAGAATCCCGAATCCAATGCCCGGAATCAACGCAGCCAACCCGACTCGCAAATTTGTGGCATCCGCAAGGAAACCGATCATGGGTGGCCCCACCAGAAAGGCCGCCACCGCCACCGCCGACATGATTGCGACATTGCTGCTTTCATATTCATCGTCCAAAGCCGCGACAGCCGATACCCCCATCGGGAAACCTACCGAAACGCCCAGCCCCACCAACGCAAATCCGGGCACCGCCAGGACCAACGGCAGAGGCAAGACCAGAAGAAGCAGACCAAACAACGCCAGGGATGGGGCCAGGACCATCAAGGCAAAAGGCCCGATCGCCCGGCGCACCGGATCCCCCAACAGGCGGCCCAGCGCCAGAAAACCGGCATACAAGCTGACGGCCAATCCCGCCTGCCCTGTCGCGGCACCCAGACGCTCGGCCATATAGACCGCCGCCCAGTCCGACATTGCGCCCTCGGTCATCGCCACAAAAAACACCACCGCCGAAATCAAGACCAACCGTCTGGGCAATTGGCGCAATTGCCTGCGTGGCGGCGCGGGCTGACCGGGTGCGGGGCCAAAGTGAGGCGCCAACCAGGCCAGGCTGATCCCGCCCAGCGCTGCACCAAGTGCCAGCCCGCCCACCACCGCCGATGCCGTCCAGTGCGTCGCCAGCCCAGCGACCAGAGAACCCGCCATCAACCCCAGGGCCCAGAAACCATGACAGGTGTTCATGACAACCCTGCCAGTGGCTTTTTCGTAGCGCCCCGCATAGACGTTCAAACCAATCTGGGTCAGCGCCAATGTCGCGCCTACGACCAGTAGGGCCAAGAACAGGCTGGCTTGCCCGATTGCCAGAAGTGGCAACAGAACCGCGGCGCAATTCAACGGAAACCCCAGCATCAGCAGCCGCCTTGGCCCCAGCGCAGACATGAATCTGTCGGCCAGCTGCAATGTGGACACCACAGCCAGTGGCATGCCCAAAAGGGCCAGCGCCAATTGCGATTTGCTCAGCCCCAGTTCGGCCTGCACCTGGGCAATAAAGGACAACCACCCACCAAAGGCGAGTGGCTGCAAAAAGAAAAGGCCAAGGGCAATTGCCAGAACCGGGCGCGACTGTGTCTGTATCATCGGCTCACTATAGGCGCGCCGGGCGCCGTGAGAAGCCTTTAGGCCGTCGCCATGAACGGCCGCCACTTGATACGCATCACCAGCAGGGCAGCGATAATGCCCAGATAGACCAAAGGCTCTGTCTCCCAGGTTTTCTGGATCAGCACATTATGGGCGGCACCAAGGATCACCACCGCATAGGTCAACTTGTGAAGCTTGTTCCAGGCCTGCGGCCCCAGCCGCCGGATCGACAGATTGTTCGACGTGAGCGCCAGCGGCACCATCAAGACGAAGGATGCCATGCCGATGGTAATGAAGGGCCGCTTGACCAGATCGTTCAGAACCTGCCCAAGGAATTGGACATCAAGGATCATCCAGACGCCAAGATGCATGGCCACGAAAAAGAAAACGGCCAACCCAAGCGCGCGGCGGAATTTGATCAGGTTCAATCCCAGATATTTTCGCGCCGGCGAGATGGCCAGTAGCGCCACCATCAACTGCAGCGCAAGCGTCCCCAAAGCCAGCTCAAGCGCATTGACCGGATCTGGGCCCATCGCGCCTGACAGCGCTTGCCAGAACAGCCAGCCGAACCACGCCACCGACACTATATATATAGGCCAGGCTGGAAGCCGGCGAACAAAACCATTGATCTTTTGCATAAGCTCCGAACTTCCCGCCTAGTAGAATTTGCTCAAATCCATGCCTTGATAAAGGCTTGCCACCTGATCACCGTAGCCGTTGAATTTCAGCGTCGGAATGCGCTTGGCAAAGACCCCGCCCCCGATGGGACGTTCCGAGGATTGGTTTGTAAAGGCCGCCACCTCCGGGTTTACATTCGAATAAAATCCGAACGCCCGCGGATTGTAGTCATTCCAGCTTGTCCTGGGTTGGCGTCTGGTCAACGAGATTTTGACTATGGATTTGATCGACTTGAACCCGTATTTCCACGGCACGACCAACCGCAATGGCGCGCCGTTTTGATTGGGAAGGTCGCGACCATATATGCCCGTGGCCATAAGGGTAAGCGGATGCATCGCCTCATCCAGACGCAATCCCTCACGATAGGGCCAATCCAAGACTTTGCCTTTCTGGCCCGGCATTTCCTCTGGGCGCAACAGCGTTTCGAAAGACACGTACTTGGCGCCTGGCTTCACGCCGACCTTTTTCAAAAGGTCACGCAACTCAAACCCATTCCAGGGCACGACCATCGACCAGGTTTCCACACAGCGTAGCCTGTAGATCCGGTCCTCGATTTCCATCCCGTCCAGGACATCCGCCAGTGAATATGTGCCAGGATTCTCGACCAGACCGTCAATTTCAACCGACCATGGGCTGGTCGTCAACTGATGTGCATAGGCCGCCGGATCACCCTTGCCGGTGCCAAATTCATAAAAATTGTTGTAGCTGGTGATGTCTTTCCAGGAATTCGGCTTGAGAGCTTGCGCCTGCGCCATTCGGGGCATGGCCGCCGCCACACCCAGCCCGGCTGCGGCAGTCATGAATTTGCGTCTGTCCCAAAAATCCGCCTCGGGCGTTACATCCGCCCAGCTCAGATCATTTTTCCAACCGCCTGCCATAGCTATATCTCCTTGATACGTTGCAAATGAGGTAATCCCAACTTGCTCAAAAGCCAAACAAACTTGGGTCACAAGTCTGTTGGAAATTGAAACGTTTGGATTTTGGGCCCGAAAATCCACGACGGTGCAGGCACATGTTCACATGTTTTTGAGTTGAAATGGAATTGGCCGCTGGCTTAGCGCGGCGTGGTCGAAAATCAATGCGAAATCTCTGAATATTTGCCTGATCCAAACCAGGAAACCACCGCGTATCCCCTGCATCATTTCGATTTGTCTTGAAAGGAAACCAAATCATGATCCGCAGAACTCTTCTGATCTCCGCCACCGCCGCCGCATTGGTATCGGGCCCCGTATTCGCCGCTGGGCATAGCCAGGATATCGTCGACACTGCCGTCGGCGCCGGCAGCTTCAACACTCTGGTCGCTGCCGTTGCCGCTGCCGGCCTGGTGGACACGTTGAAAGGCGATGGCCCCTTCACCGTTTTCGCGCCGACCGATGAGGCATTCGCCGCATTGCCCGAAGGCACGGTCGAAACCCTGCTGATGCCAGAGAACATTGGTATGTTGACCTCCATTCTGACGTATCATGTGGTGCCTGGAAAAGTGATGTCGACCGACCTGAGTGACGGCATGATGGCCGCTACTGTTGAAGGCGGCGAAATCACGATCGACCTGTCTGACGGTGTCATGGTCGACAAGGCCAATGTTGTCAGCGCCGACATCGAAGCCTCGAATGGTGTCATCCATGTGATTGATGCGGTTCTGATGCCAGCGTCGGCCATGTAATCCGGCAATTCGAATAAATATAGGCTGAGGGGTGGGTCGCCCCTCAGCCCCTTTGCGCCCGAAGGCACAAAGTTACGCGGCCACTTGACCGAACCGGGCTGCGTAAAACTGCCGCCATACTGCTCCCAACGGGCTGGAAGCGCAAAACTGGCGGTCTAGATCATCAAATCTTGGCATCAGGTTCTGCATCTGCTTTTGACGCTGTTCCCAATCGAGCGACGGGTCGCCGCCCGCACGCAAACTGGCCCCCATCAGAATCGACGCATGCTCACCTGCACCAACCAAGCGTAACCCACGTATCGCGTCTTTCCAAACGACTCCGGCCTCGCTTTTGAAAAAGGCGGCATGGCCCTGGGCTTCGACTGCGTCGACATAGGTCATGATCGCAAAGAAAAGCCGCTCGTTCTCGCCCAGATGGATCGTCGCGGCCAGATAGTCGCTGGCCGATTTGCCAAAACCGATCTGCCCTGCAAGCCGGTCATGGTCGGCGCGCATTTCCAACATCGGATCCGGCGTCATCGACGCGGTGATTTCCTGATAGTGTCTGCTGCGCTCTGCCCCCCAGCTGTGCGGTGAAATCGTCATTCTTCAACTCTCTGATCCGCACGCAATACCAATACCGGCAGCGGTGCTGTTGCAATATCTTGTGGCGCGACCATACGCGCGACATTTGAAATGATAGACTTTACCAAGATACAAACTCCAACTGGTTAAGGCGCACGAAGCGATACAGATCCGCGATTGGATTTACGGCCGCCAAGGCGCTGTCAAATCCACCCAGTTCGCTTTTCGCAATGCTGTCACCCCCCACGACCAGTGCCGATGGCTGGGAATATGCGAGGTGGGCGGCCATCAAATTCGCCACCACATCCTTGCGGCCCAGGGCCTCAAAGCAGGCCATCGCGTCGGCAAAGCCGAATGAGGCAGCCGAGGCGAAATAGCCTTCATGGCCTTCCGCCTCGACACTCTTCAAATACTCCATCGCAGCCAACAACTGTCGTTGTGCAAGCGGGAAACGAAACAACGACATTTCGTAACGCGCCAGATCCTGGCGACTGTCTGCACAACTTTTTACCGGGGACAGGACATCCCATAACTCATACGCCGCCGCAGCGCCGAGATCTGTATTGGCCGCATCGCAAGCCAAATGCTCATAACTTGTTACCGTTCCCAACATGGGAGTCACCTTTTTTCACTTGGCCTTCGCCACATCCACCACTTGGATAATGACAATATGCCCAGCGAATTGGTGCGCCACGCGGCAACAATTCAAAAACATTTTGTTTTTTAGATGAACGGAATATTAATCTAGAAAAGATGCCCCGGGACCGACGCCCCGGGGCAAATTATCTTTAGTGAACAGTGGCTTCACCCGGTTTCGGGCGATTGCTGACGGCCACTTTATCACCAATCAGCAGCCCGTCAGGGCCCGCGGAAACCGTAATTTTGTCACCTTCGCTCACGTCGCCCGCCAAGATCAATTCGGCAAGCGGATCCTGCAGGCTGCGCTGAATCACCCGTTTGAGTGGGCGCGCGCCATAGACCGGGTCATACCCCTCGTCGGCCAACCACGAAATGGCGCCATCATCCAGCTCCAGCGTTAGACCCCGAGCCGTCAAGCGTTTGCGCAAGAGACCAAGCTGGATTTCGACAATCGCATCCATATCTGCCCGGCTCAGACGATCAAAGATGATCATGTCGTCCAGGCGGTTCAGGAATTCTGGCCGGAAATGGGCGCGCACCGCATCCATCACATCTTGCTTGGCCTTCGGCGCATCTTCATCGTTGGCCAATTGGCTGAGCGCCTGGCTGCCCAAATTCGATGTCAGCACGATCAGGGTTTGCTTGAAATCCACTGTGCGGCCCTGACCATCCGTCAACACGCCATCGTCCAAAACCTGCAGCAGCACGTTGAACACCTCTGGGTGCGCCTTTTCGACCTCATCGAACAGCACCACCTGATAGGGTCGGCGTCGCACCGCTTCGGTCAACACACCGCCTTCGTCATAGCCGACATAGCCCGGAGGCGCGCCGATCAGCCTGCTGACCGCGTGCTTTTCCATGAATTCCGACATGTCGATCCGCGCCATGGCGCTGTCATCGTCAAACAGATATTCCGCCAACGCCTTGGTAAGCTCGGTCTTGCCCACGCCGGTTGGGCCCAGAAACATGAACGATCCCAGGGGCCGGTTTTCATCGTTCAGGCCTGCACGCGCCCGACGCACCGCATTTGAAACCGCGCGCACGGCCTGATGCTGTCCGATCACCCGACGGCCAAGCTCATCCTCCATGCGCAACAGCTTGTCGCGTTCGCCTTCCAGCATCTTGGTCGTGGGAATGCCTGTCCAGCGTTCCACCACCTGTGCGATCTGTTCGGGCCGGACGGCCTCTTCGACCATCATCGCGTCCTCCAGACCTTCGGCCTCAGCCAATTGTTTTTCCAGTCCAGGAATGACGCCATAGGAAAGTTCTCCGGCCTTGGCCAGATTGCCTTCCCGTTTGGCCTGGTCCAGCTCGGCACGCGCGCGGTCAAGACGTTCCTTCAGGTCGCGCGCGCCTTCCAGCTTGTCGCGCTCGGCCTGCCATTGCGCCGTCATTTCAGACGACCTCTCCTGCAAATCGGAGAGTTCCTTTTCCAGCTTCTTCAGCCGATCCTTCGACGCCTTGTCATCCTCTTTTTTCAGCGCTTCTGCTTCAATCTGCAATTGCAGGATCTGGCGATCCAGCGCGTCAAGTTCTTCGGGTTTGCTGTCTACTTCCATGCGCAAACGGCTGGCGGCCTCATCCATCAGGTCGATTGCCTTGTCCGGCAAAAAGCGGTCCGTGATATAGCGATGGCTTAGCGTTGCAGCCGCCACCAGGGCGCTGTCGGATATGCGGACACCATGGTGCAGCTCGTATTTTTCCTTGATGCCGCGCAAGATCGACACCGTGTCCTCTACCGTGGGTTCTGCGACCAGAATCGGCTGGAAACGACGGGCAAGGGCCGCGTCCTTTTCCACATGCTTGCGGTATTCATCAAGCGTGGTAGCGCCGACGCAATGCAACTCCCCACGCGCAAGAGCGGGCTTCAAGAGGTTAGACGCATCCATCGCGCCATCGGCCTTGCCCGCGCCCACGAGCGTGTGCATTTCATCAATGAACAGGATAATTTCGCCTGCGGCGGCCTCGATCTCTTTCAAGATTGCTTTCAAGCGCTCTTCGAATTCACCGCGGTATTTGGCTCCGGCGATCAAAGCGCCCATATCCAAAGCCATCAACCGTTTGTGCCGCAGGCTTTCGGGCACATCGCCGTTCACGATGCGCAGCGCCAGACCTTCGGCAATCGCGGTTTTACCCACGCCGGGTTCACCGATCAAAACCGGGTTGTTCTTGGTGCGGCGCGACAGAACCTGCATCGATCTGCGGATTTCTTCGTCACGCCCAATGATCGGATCAATCTTTCCTTCTTCCGCGGCCTCGGTCAGATCGCGCGCATATTTCTTCAGCGCATCATAGCCATCTTCGGCGCTGGCCGTATCGGCCGTGCGGCCCTTGCGGATGTCATTGATCGCGGCGTTGAGGTTTTGGGCTGACAAGCCGCCCGCTTCCAGAGCCTCGCGCGCCTTGGATTTAACCACGGCAAGGGCGGTCAATATCCGCTCGACGGGCACAAAACTGTCACCCGCTTTGGTGGCCAGTTTTTCTGCCTCCGCCAAAACCTTGGTCGTTTGCTGATCCATATAGGTCTGCCCGGCATCACCTGACACCTTGGCCACCTTTGACAGGGCCAGATCCACACTCTCCGCCACGCGCGGGGCGTCACCGCCTGCCCGGGTGATCAGATTGGCCGCAAGCCCCTGTTCATCGTCCAGCAATGCCTTGAGCAAATGTTCGGGCGAAAGTCTTTGGTGGCTTTCGCGCACTGCGATCGTCTGTGCGGCCTGCAAAAAGCCGCGCGACCGCTCGGTGAACTTTTCTAAGTTCATGAGGTCTCTCCTTGTATAAGCGCCCTGGATGAGCTGCCCGCTTTGCGGCACAGACCTGTTGGGCCTTGACCCAGATTTAGGGTCAGCGACCAGGTGTTACAAGATCACCAAAGACGGAAAAAATGCCACTGGCCGGTAGCCAAATGCGCCGGATTTGACGCGGCCGGCAGGCAACGCAGACAAACGCACGCGCCTGGCTTTGCGGGCAGATTGGGGGGGAAAACCCAACCGTCTTTCACCTTCAGTTTGAAACCGAAATACATCATTCTGGTGGCGCAGGTGGGGGCCGCATCCAAGACAAGTTCCTAGATGATCATCCCCATTCACGAGTAGTTTTCGCACCGCGTCATCCCGCCCGTCCCGGTGGCACAGGCAAAGGCGAATGCGGCACCCGCCTGACACTTCTCACTTGAAATTCGAAACTATCAACCGCACAAGGCCCAGGACCTAATCAACGGTGGGGATCTGAGCGATGGCGACGGACAAATTGATCGTGGCATTGGATGTGCCAAATGCCCTTGAGGCGTTGCAACTTGTCGAAAAGATCGGTGATGCCGCCAGTTTTTACAAAATCGGTCTGGGCATGTTGACCGGCGGCGGTCTGGCGTTGGCCAATGAGCTGAAAGCCGAGCAAAACAAGCGCATTTTCCTGGACATGAAACTGTTTGATATTGGCGCCACGGTTGAAAAGGCCGTGCGGGGCCTGGCCCAGTTCGACCTTGATTTTCTGACCGTGCATGGTGATCCATATGTTGTCAGTGCCGCCTGCGAAGGAGCTGCAGGCAGTAACCTGAAGATCCTGGCTGTCACCATTTTGACGTCACTGGACCGGGGCGATCTGGATCAGGCGTTGATCAAGGATGGTCCGGTCGGGGATCTGGTGCTGGAACGTGCGGCAGCCGCGATGGAGGCCGGTGCGGATGGCGTCATCGCCAGCCCAAAGGAAGCGGCAAGTATCCGCGCCCTTTCAGAGGCCAGAGGAAAACTGATCGTAACCCCGGGCGTGCGCCCGCACGGCGCGGCGCTGGGGGATCAAAAACGGGTTGCCACACCCGGCCAGGCCATTGCCGACGGGGCGGATCATCTGGTGGTGGGGCGCCCGATCTGGCAGGCCCAGAACCCGCGTGACGCGGCAAGCCAAGTGCAGGCCGAGATCGCCGCCGCTTCAAAGGACAGATCCGACGCCAGGTAAGACGGGAAAGGAACTGCCCCGCACCTGACGGCGCGGGTGCCTCCGGCGGAGGTATTTTCAAACCAAAGAGATCGGGCGTGTGACTAGTTGTTGATGTCGTCATGCCAGATTTTCACCTGGCCCTTTCGCAACCCGAAAATCCTGCGCAACACCCACCACGCCACAAGAGATACAAGCGCGAATACCAGGGCAAGCACGGCGGGCGAGCCGCCCAAAAGGCCGATCCAGAGGCCGGCGCCGACGATCACCGCACCGACGGCAAACCCAAGGAAAACATAGCCGGGGGCCAGTACTTCGAGCACCCCCAGACCAATCCCGGCGACGATCCAGACCCAGCCTTCTTGCCACCACATCACGATTTACCTTTCAGCAGTCCAAAAGCATTGCCAAAGGCTTCGATCGCCGAGGAGGGCAGAATGATCGTTTGCTTGCCATCGCCTTTGCCCACGGTTGTCAATGCTTCCACCTGTTTCAGCGCAACCTGATATTGCGCCGCCTCCAGGCCATTGTCGGCAATGGCCTTGGCAACGACTTCTGTCGCATAGGCTTCGGCATCCGCCGAGATCCGCCGCGCCTTGGCAGTTTGCTCGGCCGCGTAAAGCTCGGCGTCGGCGTTCAATTCCACGGCGCGCTTCTCTCCCTC
>Ga0316205_10005248_pt1 | contig 10847 bp, 10 predicted proteins | sample 3monthpyrite_MG_FD_204941 | JGI IMG/M metagenome (GOLD analysis project Ga0316205, IMG submission 204941) | Microbial mat bacterial communities from mineral coupon in-situ incubated in ocean water Damariscotta River, Maine, United States -... | ecosystem: Environmental > Aquatic > Marine >...
ATTCCTTTAAAAAGGAGTGAAAAATACTAATTTTTAATCAAAAAAGAGCCAAAATTAACTTTTTTGATTTTTTAAAAAATTCTAATAAAAAACTCTCACTTCCGAAAAAAGGGATGGTGAGAGTTTATAAATTTTATGATGGGAAGCCTAAGCCTCTACCTCTTCTACTGCGTCAATTACAATTTGACCTCTGTAATACAATTTTCCTTCGTGCCAATGCGCTCTATGATATAGGTGCGATTCTCCGGTCGTTGGGTCTGTTGCAATTTGAGGTACAGTGGCTTTGTAATGCGTTCTTCTTTTATCTCTTCTTGTTCTTGAGATTTTTCTTTTAGGATGTGCCATTACTTATATTATTTGTCCGTTAATAATTTTTTTAAATCATCCCAACGTGGATCTGTAGATTCCTCTTCAGTTTTATTTTCCAACTTTGGGCTTAATTCTTCAAGTTTATTGAGTATATCACTTTGTAAAGTGCCATCTTCGACTCCAGGATGAATCCTGCGTGTTGGCATAGCCAATACAATGGATTCATATATATATTGTTGAATGTTTACCTCGTAGCTTCCATGAGGTATAATTAAGAGGTCTTCGTTTTCATCATTAAATTCCTCTCCAAACTTTACCACAAAATGATAGGTCCCTTCCAGCTCTTGATCGTAAGGCTCATTGGTTGTATCACAGTTAACGTTTACAGCTCCTTGAAAAGACAGTGTAAACTCAAGCAAGGTATTTTTCTTATTCAACAGTACATCGAGATGAAGGTTTGCTTCGTTAAATTCGTCGTACTCAAAATGCTCAAAGAACGTATTGTTAATTTCAAAATTGTAGGTGTGTTCTCCAACTTTTAATCCTACAAAAGGAATGGTAAATTCTTTCTGTTTCTTCATAATCACACCAAAATTTATGCTACTACCTTACGAATAAGGCGGCTGCAAAGATAAAAAATATTTTAATACATCAATTCGAATTATGAATTCTTTTTTGATGTCATTTTTTTGCGATTTGTTTTAAGCGGGTTTTCAGAAATCTCCTGGTATTCCATTCGCTTTTTATAAATATTAATAGCCTGAAATACAGCTTCTTTGAAAGACTCGGCGTTCGCTTTATTCTTACCAGCAACGTCAAAGGCTGTTCCGTGATCAGGGGAGGTTCTTATTCTATTAAGCCCTGCCGTATAATTTACACCGTTACCAAAGGCGAGGGTTTTAAAAGGGATAAGACCCTGATCGTGATAGGAGGCGATAATGGCGTCAAAATTTTTATAATTTCCAGAGCCAAAAAAGCTGTCGGCAGCATAAGGCCCCATAACCACTTTGCCGTTATTTCTAATATTATCCAATGCAGGACGTAAAACAGTGTCGTCTTCATTACCAATAACACCGTTATCTCCATTGTGTGGATTAATACCTAATACGGCAATTTTTGGCCTCACAATTCCGAAATCTTCAATGAGTGTTTTGTGAATAATCTTAATCTTTTTATCAATGAGTTCGCGCGTAATCGTATTTGCTATGTCTTTAACCGCTACATGGTCTGTTAGCAATCCCACCTTTAGTTCGTTTGAGATCATTAGCATGAGGCTATCTCCTTCTAATTCCTTCGCTAAATAGTCTGTATGCCCTGGGAAATTAAAGCTTTCGGATTGCACGTTGCTTTTATTGATTGGTGCAGTCACCAAAACATCGATTTCTGATTTTTTTAATGCTGAAACGGCGGCTTCTAATGATTTAATCGCGTAGGCTCCCATCTCCGGGTCTTCTGTTCCGAAGGAAATGGTAAGTGGTTCCCTCCAAACATTGACAACATTAATTTTCTTATGAACTATCTCACTTAAGTTGTCAATTCCGTGCAAGTTCACATCTAGTTCGTAGGTTTTCTTGAAAAAAGACATGCTCTTAACCGAAGCAAAAATTACTGGAGTACAAAAATCCAACATCCGCTGATCTTGAAAGGTTTTCAAAACCACTTCGCTACCAATCCCATTTAAATCTCCAATCGAAATTCCGACGACAATTTTTTCGTTTCTATTCATCTGCGAATTACTGCTATTATTATTGCTATTTTTGTGCTACAAATGTAACTAATTGAATTCATGTTTACAGGTATTATAGAGACTATTGGAGAAGTTTCCGACTTAAAATGGGAAAATAAAAACCTACACCTCACGGTAAAAAGTCATCTCTCACCGGAGCTAAAGATTGACCAAAGCGTGGCGCACAATGGTGTTTGTTTAACGGTTGTTGCTTTGGACAACCAAAGTTACACCGTAACGGCCATTGAAGAAACGCTCGACAAAACCAATTTGAGTGAATTAGAAATTGGAAACTCAGTAAACTTAGAAAGAGCTATGCAACTGGGCGCTCGTTTAGACGGGCATTTAGTGCAAGGGCATGTGGACCAAAAAGGAGTTTGCACCCATATTGCTGAAATGGACGGCAGCTGGATATTTTCATTTAGCTATGACGATTCGCTTGGAAATATAACCATCGAAAAAGGATCGATAACCATAAACGGAGTTAGTCTTACCGTAGTTAATTCAAAAAAAGGTGCTTTTAGTGTTGCCATTATACCTTTTACGTATGAGCACACTAATTTTAAGAACCTTAGTATAGATTCAACAGTAAATCTCGAGTTTGATGTTGTAGGAAAATACTTAAAAAGACTTAGTCAAGGATACTTTTAGCCTTTTTTCGTCTTAAAATTACATACCCACCATAGACTAATCCTGCCAAAATCAGCAGCAAAATATTGCTATCGATAAACAAATCGGGAGGCGTTCTTTGGGGTGGGGGGGGTGGGCCTGAATCAGCTGAAGTAGACTGACCAAGCATAATAGCACTGTTCAATAAAGAAAGTACAACGGTTAATATAGTCACGATTTGGGGTCGCATAGACAACGGCTAATGTAATAATTTTTTTTAAACAAGCAAGAAAAAATAAAGTTATCCAGATATTACATATTCGTAAAAACTTGATAATTCAACTCTTACCTCTCTCTTTTTTTTAGAATCACTTGAACAACCCTACCCTACTCTCGCAATGGTATTAAGTTGACAAAACTAATTTTAATTCGATTTTCATTTATACTGTCACGAACCTATTTAATTATCAATCAACCTGTTAAACTCACTGCTGAAAGAAATTAAATCACAATATGTCAAATTATTAGTGGTCCCACTTGGGCTCGAACCAAGGACCCTCTGATTATGAGTCAGATGCTCTAACCAGCTGAGCTATGGGACCAAAAACAGTTGGCAAAGGTATAATACTTTGTATTTCTGGCAAAACTATTCTTCATTAATCTCTTGGCAGAGCTCAATCAGGACGCCATGAGCGGATTTAGGGTGCAAAAATACAACCCATTTATTATCGGCTCCACGCTTTGGTTTCTCATTAAGTATTACAAAGCCTTCTTCCTTAAGGCGTTGCACCTCGGACAGAATATCATCTACCGAAAAGGCAATATGGTGCATCCCTTCTCCCTTTTTTGCAATGAATTTGGCTATAGGACTATCCTCATGAGTAGCTTGGAGTAGTTCAATCTTACTTTCACCACATTTAAAAAAAGATGTGCTTACTCCTTCGCTCTCAACAATTTCAGTTTTATAATGTTTAACACCCAATAATTGTTCATATACTTTATTGGCCGTTTCCATATCCTTGACAGCTATACCTATGTGTTCTATTTTGTTCATGATACGTTGGGATTGGCCAAAACGGGTTGGCATTCGGCTTCTTGTATCAAAAGTAGTAAACCTAAACGAATCCTTTTCAGCTCTGTACCATTAATTGTAGTATTTTTGCACCATGATAGAAAGTAACAGACAGAAAAGAATTGCCGGGGTTTTACAAAAAGACCTGGCTTCTATTTTACAAAATATGCTGCGGGAAGCTGGGCAATTAGGAATTATCATTTCGGTTTCTAAAGTTTCAGTGACTGTAGATCTTTCCCTTGCTAAGGTCTATACAAGTGTGTTTCCGCCAGATAAAGCAGCCACTATAGTAACCGAACTTAATGCCGTGAAACCAAGGATTAAGCATCAAATAGCTTTACTTACCAAGGATCAGTTGCGCAAAATGCCAGACCTTCAGTTTTACAATGACGATTCATTAGAATATATTAATGGTATTGAAAAAGCCGTTAAAGGTTCTGAAGACCCCTTAAAAGATCCAGAACTTCTAGCGAAACGGAAAAAGAAGTAACAGTTGAGGTATCCCCTTTACATCGCTAAGCGGTATTTATTTTCCAAAAGCAACAAGAACGCTGTAAATATTATCTCTCGCATTGCAGTGGTTGCCGTTATTATAGGGTCCATGGCCTTATTTATCGTTTTGTCTGGCTTTGCTGGTTTAAAGGATTTTGCGCTTCAGTTTACCAATGTTTTTGACAGTGATTTAAAGATAACCCCAGCCAGTGGGAAAACGCTTTCCATTTCGCCCGAACTCTATGAAAAACTGCAAAATATAGAAGGGATAGATGCGTTTTCAGAGATTGTTGAAGAGCGCGTTTTTCTTCAATATAAAGGAAAAAGCAACATTGCATATATTAAAGGAGTAGATGAAAATTATCAAAAAATCACTCCTGTAGACAGTTTACTATTCACAGGAGATTGGATGCAACCTGGACTAGATGAGGTGGTTACTGGTTTTGGCATTTCTAACAAGCTTTCCTTGCCACCCAAAGATTATGGGAATTTACTTGAGATTTATGTACCCAAACCCGGGACAGGTCAAATCAACCTTATTGATCCATCATCCGTTTTTTCTAAGCGAAAAGTAGTGGCTTCCGGTGTTTATGAAATCAATGAGGAACTAAACAGTAAGTATGTTTTTTCTGAAATATCTCTGGCTCGCGATCTGCTCGGACTGGATTCGACTACGGTTTCGTCTATTGAATTTAAACTAACCCCAACTGCTTCCGAAGAAGATGTTATCCTCAATCTATCCCGTCTTTTTTCCGAAGAAATTATTATTAAAAACCGTATTCAGCAAAACGATGCTCTATACAAAATGCTGAATTCTGAGAACCTCTTCACCTATTTATTTGTTAGTTTGATTGCGGCCATTGCCATTTTCAATCTCGCGGGAACGATCATTATGGTAATTCTTGAAAAGCGAAGTAATATTAGGACTCTCTATTTCATGGGGCTCCCCATTTCTGAAATTAGAAAAATCTTCTTTTATAATGGAATGCTAATGACTCTAATTGGTGTATCCATCGGATTGCTTTTAGGATCCATCACGGTACTGTTACAAATAGAATTTGGTTTTGTTCCTATTACTCCGTCCCTTCCCTACCCTGTAAAATACAAGCTCATTAACTTACTTATCGTATTTGTGACCATCTGTGGGCTAGGTTGGTTCGCGTCTAAAATGGCTTCGCTACGCGTGACCGAGCGGCTACTTGCATAAGCTCTATTTTGCTACGAAAATTGGAAATCTCCAAAAAGATTCATGACCTCATCAAATGCCGCAAAAACTGAAGCGGAATCGTCGCTCGTGACCATTTTCATTCGGTATTGTTTAAAATCGGGGATGCCTTTAAAGTAATTGGTGTAATGCCGACGAGTTTCAAAAACACCGAGCCGCTCGCCCTTCCAATCAATCGCCATTTGCAAGTGCCTACGAGCTGCTTCGACACGTTCAGCCATGTTTGGTGGTGCGCAGTGTTGTCCCGTTTCAAAATAATGTTTTACTTCTTTAAAGAACCAAGGGTAACCAATACTTGCTCGGCCAATCATAGCGCCATCCAGCCCATATTTGTCACGCATTTCCATGGCTTTTTCTGGCGTATCTACATCTCCGTTTCCAAAAACGGGTATATGCATTCGGGGGTTGTTTTTCACTTTTGCAATAGGCACCCAATCTGCATCACCCTTGTACATTTGAGCTCGCGTTCGCCCATGGATTGAAATTGCCTTGCACCCTACATCCTGAAGTCTTTCTGCCACCTCTTCGATCATGATAGAATCGTGATCCCACCCTAAACGAGTTTTGACGGTGACTGGCAATTTGGTGTGCTTCACCATGGCAGCAGTTAAGGAAACCATCAGGTCAATATCTTTCAAAATTCCTGCTCCTGCTCCTTTACTCACTACCTTTTTAACAGGACAGCCAAAGTTAATATCGATAATATCCGGTCCACTAGCCTCCACTATTTCAACACTTCGAAGCATGGATTCTAGGACCGCTCCAAAGATTTGAATTCCAACTGGGCGTTCTTTTTCGTAGATATCGAGTTTCATTACACTTTTAGCGGCATCTCGAATAAGACCTTCGCTCGAAATAAATTCGGTGTAAACGACATCGGCCCCCTGTTCTTTGCAAAGTGCGCGGAAGGGAGGGTCGCTTACATCCTCCATGGGTGCAAGTAATAGTGGGAATTCACCCACATCTATGTCGCCAATTTTTGCCATCTCGCTGCAAAAATAGTCAATTTATTATGGTTCTAAAGCGGTAATATATTTAGAAAGTTATTCTTTTTTCAATCGTTCATCTTCTTGAGAGTTTCCTCGTTTATCAAGGTTCTTTAGAAACGAGTTTCCAAATTTATACGTAAACCCTATTCGGAATAATCTAGTTTCGGGTTGAGGAAAGTAGGAGTTGTTTTGATTATTATACTTGGAGTTAATTGGCACATTGTAGGTGTTAAACATATCGTCTACCCCAACCTGAATACTTGCCCTGTCGTTCCAAAGACCTTTGCGAATGGATAGAGACAAATTAAATTGATTTCCGTAGGTATAGCTTCCATAAATAAAATCGGATAAATACACCGCGGTCAAATCGGCCGTAACACTTTTTCTTTTAGAGATGGTCCACCCGCTATACATCTGAGCATAAAAACCAACCGTATTATTTATGTAGGTCTCTGGTATGCTTTCCAATGCAAAAAATTCATTTTCGAAATAAAAACCCGACGTATATAAACTTAAATACAACCAATTAGTTATTGGTTTTGCATAGGTAATATCCAAACTATACTGAAAGTCTCGGATTAAATTGGCCTCAGTAGTACGTATTATTTGCGTGGTATTATCCTGAAATGTAAGTGTGCTCAGTGTTTTGTCCGTGTGGTGATAATACAAATCGAAGAACCACGTATTTTTTAAGGCATAGCTGAATGTAACTTTATTGTCGATTGCCGGAGATAATTCTGGATTGCCTGAATTGAAATTATTTTCATTTAGAAAGTACTTGAACGGATTCAAACTTTGGTATTTTGGTCTTGAAATACGTCTTGCATATGATAGTCCAAGGCTATTGTTTGCGTCTAACTGATGCTGCAATGAAATGGATGGGAACAACTCAAAATATTCGTCTGTATTTATCATGCCCAATGCTATCGAATTCCCCTCAATATCTGTGTATTCGGCTCGAAGACCAGCATCAATAGACCACTTTTCCCAATTTCGATTATAGGATAGGTAGGCCGCATAAATAGACTCATCGTACGAAAATCGATCAGACAAACCTGGATTAAAAGTGGTGTTCGCATTCTCAATATCGAAAAAATCTAATTCACTTTTGGAATCGCTTTTAGTGTATTTCAGGCCTGCAAGAAATTCGGCCTCTTTGGAAGGAATAATCGCGTCCATTTGTCCCACAAATATGTTACTGTCTTGATTGGCGTTTGTAAAGAATTGATTGGCTCTTAAAAGCATTCCCTGAGGGGAAAAATAACGCGTTCCGACATCCTGAAATTGTGAATCGTCATAATCTATATAGGCAAATCTTGTCTGCAAGTCCGCTCCCTTGTCTCCTATTTTAGCTTGATAGGCTAGTTCATAATTTACATTGGATTTGTCATTGGATAAAAAACCAATCGTGGTAAAAGTTGAATCTAATTGAAATTGAGCATTTTTCATTTCCACAGATACGGCGTTATTATATTCGGTGTTTGGAGCATTAAACAGGGTGGAAGAAATACGAATGCTGTTTTTGTCGTCCAATGTTATTTGGGCATCAATGTTACCCTGATGTGTATTGCTATTAGTGGTTCGTGCGAAATTGGATTCCCATATGGAGTAAATGGTATTACCTGGTGTAAAGAACCGAATTTCATCCTCTTGGTCTTTAAATTCCTTTCTCGGGCTGAAGCTGTAATTTAATGAGAGATCTAGCCATTTATTCTTAAAAAAGTGACTTGTCCCTAGCAAATACTTAGGGTAAACGGCTTGTTCATAGGTGCCGTTAATCGCGCCTTTATAGCCAGTCGAAACATTTTTGGAAGTAAAAATGCTTAAAACCATGCTTCCGTCGGCATCGTACTTTGCAGAAGGGTTTGTAATTACCTCAACTCGTTCAATGGTGCTTCCATCCATGCTTTTTAAGAAGGCATAAACGTCGTTGGCAGGAATAAATAAGCGCTTGTCATTTATATAAACCACCGGGGCTTTATTCTTTATTGTAATCTTATCGCCAAAAGTAAAGACTCCTGGGGTTTTAGAAAGCACTTGTATGGCGTCACCTGTGGCAATGGATGTTTCGGCTATTGTAAAAACTAGTTTTCCTGGCTCTTTTTTAAGAATGGGTCTTTTGGATGTAATGACCGTTTCCTCTAACTCCTCGACAGCTTCGGAGATAGTAATGACACCAAGATCAGTCGATTCGGTAAGATAAAGTTGCCGTACTTCAGATTTAAACCCGAAAGGAAAAAAATGAACTATATAAGTTCCAGTTTCTAATTCCGTTAGTATAAAACTACCGTCTTCCCCCGTTAGGGTGGAACTAGCAATATTAAATCCTGGGTTTCCCTTGCCTTCTGAGACCGCCTTAGAAAGCATAATATCAGCGAGTGAAATTGCATTCCCTTGAGCGTCTTGCAATGTGCCAGAAAGCTCAATGGTTTGTGCGCATAGTGATAGCCCAATTAAATATAGGCTAACACACATAAGTAGGTTAAGTGTGTTCCGTTTAATCATTACATCAACTAGATTTATCGTCGTAGTCTCCTGGGGTGTCTTTGGATAGGTAAATGTCTTAATTCTTACTTGAATTATAAATTATTTATATGAATATTCGATGAACAGCACTACAGGCATTGAAAGCAATCAAATTAAACTATATTTGCAGTCAATTTTTGAAGGAAGACGTTTGCTATGAAGAACATCCGCAATTTTTGCATTATCGCGCACATTGACCATGGTAAAAGCACCTTGGCGGATCGCTTATTGAGCTTCACTGGAGCAGTGACCGAAAGACAAGAGCAAGCACAGTTGCTAGACAACATGGACTTGGAGCGTGAACGTGGTATTACCATTAAGAGTCACGCTATACAAATGGAATACACCCATGAAGGTGAAGAATATATTCTTAATTTAATTGATACCCCTGGACACGTAGATTTCTCCTATGAGGTTTCTCGATCCATTGCGGCCTGCGAAGGCGCGCTCTTGGTTGTAGATGCCGCACAAAGCATTCAGGCACAAACCATTTCCAATTTATACTTGGCTTTGGAAAACGATTTGGAAATTATTCCAGTATTAAACAAGGTAGATCTTCCGTCCGCTAGCCCAGAAGAGGTTACTGATGATATCGTCGACCTCTTAGGTTGTGATCCGGAGGAAGTTATTCCAGCGAGTGCCAAAACAGGAATTGGGATTGAAGAAATTCTCACGGCAATTATCGAGCGTGTTCCTCCTCCAAAAGGAAACCCAGATGAATCGCTTCAAGCATTAATTTTTGATTCAGTATATAATCCTTTCCGAGGAGTAGAAACTTATTTTAGGGTTCTAAATGGTGAAATTCGAAAAGGGCAAGCCATTAAATTTATGGCTACAGGTAAAAATTACTTTGCCGATGAGGTGGGCACCCTACATTTGACGCAAACACCTCGACCCGTAATAAAAACGGGAGACGTAGGTTATCTTATTACAGGAATCAAAGAAGCAAAAGAAGTAAAGGTGGGCGATACTATTACAGACGCCAAATCACCAACCACCAATATGATTGAAGGGTTTGAAGACGTGAAACCCATGGTTTTTGCAGGAATTTACCCTGTAGATACTGAAGATTATGAGGAGCTTCGTGCTTCTATGGAAAAGCTGCAATTAAATGACGCCTCCTTGGTGTTCATTCCAGAAAGTAGTATGGCACTTGGGTTCGGTTTTCGATGTGGGTTCCTTGGAATGCTGCACTTGGAAATAATTCAAGAGCGATTGGAACGTGAGTTTGATATGACTGTTATTACTACCGTACCTAACGTGTCTTATCACGCCTACAGCAATTCAGCTCCAGATGAGCTTATTTTGGTTAACAACCCGTCCGATTTACCCGATCCATCCAGACTTAACAGAATGGAGGAGCCTTATATTAAAGCTACAATCATCACAAAATCCGATTTTGTTGGTCCGGTGATGTCTTTGTGTATTGAAAAGCGGGGTCAAATTACCAGTCAAACTTACCTAACTACGGAGCGAGTTGAATTATGCTTTGACATGCCTTTAGCAGAAATCGTATTCGATTTTTATGATCGTCTAAAAACGGTATCCAAAGGATATGCCTCCTTTGATTATAGCCCTATTGGAATGCGGGAGTCAAAATTAGTAAAAGTAGATGTGCTTCTGAATGGAAACATAGTGGATGCCCTTTCAGCATTGCTTCATAAGGACAACGCTTACGACATTGGTAAAAAAATGTGTGAAAAACTGCGTCAGCTTATTCCGCGGCAACAGTTTGATATTCCTATTCAAGCGGCCATTGGAGCTAAGATTATTTCCAGAGAAACAGTGAAGGCGTTACGTAAAGATGTGACCGCTAAATGTTACGGAGGTGATATTTCTAGAAAACGTAAACTCTTGGAGAAACAGAAAAAAGGAAAAAAACGAATGCGTCAAGTGGGG
>Ga0316205_10005250_pt1 | contig 10846 bp, 6 predicted proteins | sample 3monthpyrite_MG_FD_204941 | JGI IMG/M metagenome (GOLD analysis project Ga0316205, IMG submission 204941) | Microbial mat bacterial communities from mineral coupon in-situ incubated in ocean water Damariscotta River, Maine, United States -... | ecosystem: Environmental > Aquatic > Marine >...
GTATCCGAAGAAAAAATTAATCTCATCGAAGTTATACCAAATGGACTTGGAGGCTGGCGTGAACGCGAAGCCTCCATTGCCCTGAGTGAAGAGTAAGGGGAAATACAATGAGCGGAAGCACTACAAATACACCTTCGCAAGCAATACGCGATAATAAAATAATAAAACGCATAACAACATGGATGTTCGCTATGGCGGCTCTATTGTTATTACCTGCCTCGGCCCACGCTGCTGCATCACTTGATGATATTAGCTATTCGACATTACCAGGTAATCAGGTGCGGCTTAAACTGAGCTTATCGGGCGATGTACAAGAACCCGTCAGTTTTACTACGGATAACCCTGCACGTATTGCATTAACGTTCGCCAACACTTCAAGTAATGTAAAAAAGAAGTCAACCAGCATCAGTGTTGGTGTTGCGCGTAGTGTCTCTGCTATTGAGGCAAGTGGACGCACACGGGTCGTTGTTAATCTTGTTAAATTAGTCCCTTACTCACTAACAAGAAAAGGCGATGATATATACATTACCCTTAATACTGGTGGTAATAGCCGAAGCACAACCACTGCATCAGAAACACCTGCAGCCGTTGCCATCGAAAGCGGTCAACATAACATTAATAATGTTGACTTCCGTCGCGGCGAAAAAGGTGAAGCCCGTATTGTTATTACGATGTCTGATCCTAAGACAATCGTTGACTTAAAAGAAGAAGGCGGCAAAATTGTTGCTAATTTCCTCAATACAACTTTACCTAAGAATCTCGAACAAACGCTGGATGTACTTGACTTTGCTACACCCGTAAAACAAATCGACAGTTTTCAACGTGGTGACAATGTTAAAATTGTCATCGAACCATCTGTACTCGAATTTGAACACCTTGCTTACCAAACTGATAATGTTATGACCATTGATGTACGTCAAATCAGTAAAGATAAACAGGCTGAATTAAGAAAGAAAAAGTTTGGTTACGTTGGCGAAAAACTTTCACTTAACTTCCAAAACATCGATGTTCGTGCAGTGCTGCAATTAATTGCTGACTTCACTGGCCTTAACTTGGTCACCAGTGACACTGTACAAGGCAATATCACCTTGCGTCTTAAGAACGTTCCATGGGATCAAGCTATGGACATTATCTTAAAAACTAAAGGCTTATCTAAACGCCAAACTGGCAATGTTATCCTGGTTGCGCCAACCGAAGAAATTGCCGCTCGTGAAAAATTGGAATTAGAGTCGCAAAAACAAATAGAAGAGCTCGCGCCATTACGCTCTGAATATATTCAAGTTAACTATGCTAAAGCAGCTGATTTAGCAGAATTGTTAAAGTCAGAAGACAACTCTTTATTGTCAATTCGTGGCAACGTAACCATTGATGAGCGTACTAATACTCTGTTAGTGCAAGACACTGCAGATAAATTAATACAAATACGAGGCCTTGTTACGACCCTCGATATTCCGGTTCGTCAAGTACTGATTGAGTCTCGTGTCGTTGTTGCAAACGATGACTTCAGCAAAGACCTTGGGGTACGTTTTGGTATTAACAAAAACTCTTCTAACGTAGCTCAAAATGGTACTGTTTTCTCGGGAACACTAAGTGGTGCATCTGATCAGATTCTTGACCGAGATGAATTATTACAATCGGATCGTTTGAATGTGAATCTTCCTGCATCGCCAACTGATGCAACACCTGCCTCAATTGCACTAGCGATTGCTAAACTCCCATTTGGCAACTTGCTCGAACTGGAACTGTCTGCTTTGCAACAAGAAGGTCGTGGTGAGGTTATATCGAACCCTCGAGTTATTACCGCTAACCAGAAAGAAGCTTATATTGAACAAGGTACTGAAATCCCGTTCTTAACTGCTTCTGCCAGTGGCTCTACTACAATTACATTCAAGAAGGCGGTGCTAAGTCTCCGAGTAACACCTCAGATTACGCCTGATGATCGTGTCATCATGGACTTAACTGTTACGCAGGACACCATCGGTCAGTTTATTAACCTATTGGGTTCATCTGTTCCAAGTATTGATACCCAGGAAGTGACAACACAAGTGTTGGTTGATAACGGCGAAACAGTGGTACTAGGTGGTGTTTACCGACGTGAAACACGTGATGAATCGCAACGAGTACCTTTCTTTGGTGACTTGCCGTATGTTGGCTTCTTATTCAAAACAACTGCTGCTATCAACGAAAAACAAGAACTATTGATATTCGTGACACCTAAAATTATAAAAGATACGCTACGTCTTAATTGATAATTAAGACATAGCACGTCACAATCGGGGCCTGGCTTTATTAAACAAGCTAGGCCCTTTTTTTATGAAGTCGTTAACACTATGAATCACGCAAGTAATATCTTTTTAGTTGGCCCTATGGGGGCAGGTAAAACATCCGTTGGCCGTCAACTCGCCAAGGTGCTTAAACGTGACTTTTTTGACAGTGATAAGGAAATCGAAGATCGCACTGGTGTTAGCATCCCCACAATTTTCGATATCGAGGGTGAATCTGGCTTTCGTGGCCGAGAACAACAAATAATCGATGAATTAACCCAATCCGATAAAGTCGTTCTTGCCACTGGTGGCGGGGCAGTTCTTAATAAAGAGACCCAAAAAGCCTTACAATCTCGTGGCGTCGTGTTTTACCTCAGTGCTAGTATCGATCAACTCTTCCAACGCACTCATCGCGATCGTAATAGACCCTTACTTCAAACTGATGATCCAAAACAAAAAATTACCGAACTCCTTGAGATTCGTGACCCGATTTATCGCTCTGTTGCTGATTTTGTCATCGAGACCGATGGGCAAAGCGTGCGTAAAGTCGTCGATGACATCCTCAAGCAGCTAGAAGGAAATTAAAGCGTTAATCAAATCTATGTTACGCAAGACATTGATAGTCCAACCATTATATAATGCGTCTACCAATTTTTGAGAATGTATGAGATGAAAACATTAAACGTCGATTTGGGTACTCGTAGCTATCCTATCCATATCGGTACTGGCCTACTTGATGACCCCGAACTTATCCGCCCCCATATCCAGGGAAGCGAGGTGATGGTTGTTACCAATGAAACAGTGGCTCCCTTGTACCTTGATCGCTGTTTAGCATTACTTGATGGCTACGACGTAGCTACCGTTGTCCTGCCCGATGGTGAACAATACAAAACGCTTGATACACTTAACCTCGTTTATAGTGCGCTGCTTCAGAAACACTTCACTCGGCGTTGCACACTGATTGCCTTAGGCGGTGGTGTTATTGGTGATATTACTGGCTTTGCAGCTGCAAGTTACCAGCGCGGTGTTAATTTCATACAAATCCCTACGACTTTGTTGGCGCAGGTAGATAGCTCTGTTGGTGGTAAAACAGGGGTTAATCATCCGCTCGGTAAAAATATGATAGGTGCATTCCACCAACCTCAGTGCGTCATTGCGGATACCGATACGTTAAATACGCTCGACGATCGCCAGCTCTCAGCCGGTATCGCAGAGGTTATAAAGTATGGGCTCATCAACAATCCAGAATTTTTCAACTGGCTCGAAGTCAACTTACCCCAATTGCTATCTCGCAATTCAGATGCGCTTTCTTACGCCATTGACTGCTCCTGCCGTGACAAAGCAGACATCGTTGCCGCTGATGAGAAAGAAGCTGGCGTCCGGGCATTACTCAACCTCGGCCATACTTTCGGTCATGCGATAGAAACAGGCACAGGTTATGGTAACTGGCTACATGGTGAAGCGATTAGTTGCGGTATGGTTATGGCTGCAATGCTTTCTTACAAGCAAGGCTGGATCACAGAAGATGAACTCACTCGCACACAGACGATTCTGACTCGAGCTAACCTTCCTGTCTTGCCACCAGCCACAATGACACTCGATCAATTCATCGAAATTATGTCCGTCGATAAAAAGAATCTTGAGAAAAAAATTCGCTTAATCCTCATGAAGGGTATTGGCAAAAGTTTTATCAGCGATGACTTTGATAATAGTTTATTAAATGAAACATTATCTGATAGCCTTTCAAAAGCACAACAAGGATAACGCATGCAAAATCGCCTACTTGCCAGCTATGCAGCATTAGACGAAACCACTCGGGGGCGACAACACACTGAAGAATCTCCCGCCTATCGTGGTGAGTATCAGCGCGATCGAGATCGTATTATCCACTCTACCGCTTTCCGCAGGCTTGAATATAAAACCCAAGTCTTTGTTAACCATGAAGGCGATTTGTTTCGCACACGCCTTACCCATTCTATTGAAGTTGCACAAATTAGCCGTACCATTGCGCGGTCACTTAACCTAAATGAAGATCTCGCTGAAACGATTGGGCTTGCTCATGATCTAGGTCACACTCCTTTTGGTCATGCGGGACAAGATGTGCTTAACGAATGTATGCAGGGCTATGATGGCTTTGAGCACAACTTACAGTCTCTGCGTGTTGTTGATGAGTTAGAAGAAAAATATGCGCAATTTCCTGGGCTTAATTTAACCTTTGAATCAAGAGAAGGGATTCTTAAGCATTGTTCAAATAAAAACGCCAAACTACTTGGCGACGTTGGTGACCGTTTTATCAATAAAACACAGCCATCTCTCGAAGCCCAATTAACCAATTTGGCGGATGAAATTGCTTACAATAGCCACGATGTCGATGATGGTCTTCGTTCCGAGCTAATTAGCCTAGATCAACTTCGTGAAGTTGCGTTTCTCAATACTCTTTACGAAGATGTTGAAAAGAAATACCCCGAACTACCGGACCGACGCAAAATTTATGAAATTGTTCGCCGTCTCATTAGTGTTCAGGTAATCGATTTAATTGAAACAAGCAAAACCAGAATTGAATCCGTTCAACCTGAAACCATTGATGCTGTTCGCAACCATGATGAAGCCATTATTTCTTACAGCGAAACGATGCGTGAACAAAACCTTGCTATCAAGCGTTTTCTACGTGAAAACTTATATATGCATTACAGAGTACGCAGAATGAGCACAAAGTCTGCGCGCATGATTAAAGAATTGTTTAATGCGTTTATGGGTGACACTTTACTGCTCCCACCTGAATATCAAACGCGCGTAAAAGAACAAATAATCGAATTCGGCGAAACGGGTCAAGCTCGTATTATTGCTGATTATATTGCTGGCATGACTGATCGTTATGCTATGGCTGAATACGGTAAGTTGTTCGATCCAAAGCAACTCACCTAATCCGCCATGGCTAAAACAATTAATCAATCTCGACTTTAATTAGATGCGTATATACATGCAGCAAGTACCGATTGATTTAGGCCAAGCGCCACGGTTCTTGCACCTAATCATTCAAGAAGACCTATTGGATGGCTGGACACTGGTTCGTGAAATGGGTTATCAAGGAAATGCTGGCCGCATTCGACGCAACCATTTTGATGAGTATCCAGAAGCTATGCAAGCAATGCTAACGGAACGAGATACACAAATTAAACGTGGCTACCAAGTCGTTTTTGTTGACGGACAAGGACATCATCATGAATGAACAACAATTAGAATACCATTCTTCAGTCAGCTACTTAGAACAATTTAATTTAACTCGAGAGCCTTTCGCAGTCGATCTTGATGATGCAGATTCTAATCAAGATGATTTTTTTCTACTCGATGCAGAACGCGCGCAACGTCTTAACATGCTTTATCACATGTGCCAGAACAGTGAATTACTACTCGTTGTAACCGGTGTAAATGGAAGTGGCAAAACAAGCCTGCTTAATAAATTTATTGATATGCGCACAGACAGTTGGCGCCAATGTGTTATCAATGCAACAAAAACAACCAACCCTGATCAACTCCTTATAGAAATTGGAGAAGGCTTTGGCCTTCCTCAAGACAGTGTCAACTTTGGCAGTGGCCTTGAAATGTTACAGAAACGACTTACTGAAATGAAACGCAGTGAGTTAATGCCCATTCTTATAATCGATGATGCGCATCAACTACCAACCGCTTCACTAACAATCCTTTTGAAATTATCTGAACTAGCTGATGCTGATGAGCGTTTACTGAGAATTGTTTTATTTGGTGAACCAACTATCAATGAAATGTTCAATGCGCCGGAATTACAAGAAGTAAAACATCGTATAACTCACACGCTCACAATGCCGTTGCTAAATGAAAAACAAACCCTTGATTACATTCAATACCGACTTTCAGTTGCAGGCTTACAAACGGATAGCCCATTTAACGCATCACAACTAAAGCAAATTTATCGTCAGTCCAAAGGCCTCCCTGGGCTAATCAATCAGTTTTCTCAAAATATTTTATTGGGCACAGTTAAAAACAGCGAGGCGGGTTCAAATTTCTCATCGAAAATTCGTACTGCTGTGACACTATTAATTATCTTCGGTGTCGCTGCAGGCATAACCTGGTTCTTCAACCCTGGTGTCATCGATTCTCTTGATAACACTCAAGCTGATCAAAACTCTAAAATGGAAACGCACGATCTTCCACTCTTGCCACCCAGTAAAAAATTACCTATCCCCACTTCAGAAAAACCATTGGCTAACCAATCCGCTGAATTTGATGCTATCTCAGGTGGCGCACATACGCTGCGTGATCCCCCTGATGAAGATGCACTCACTAAAGCGCTATCTATAAAAGAAGATGACAACGCCGCTGAGGAACTTGTCGTTCAAACCGCTGCTAAACCGGAAGTGGTCCAGGTAGAGGCCGCCACAATACCGCCTCTCGCCAAAGAAGAATCTGTATCACACGCCGTGACTAAGCCACAGGCCATCCAAGTGGAAGCAACTTCTACACCGCCTCCAACGAAAGATGAACCTGCACAAATAGTTAAACCCGTTCCTGTGGTAGCTGAAAAAATCATTCCTAAGCCTGTACAGGCGACCTCAAAGAAAGACTGGCTTTCGCAACAAGACCCTGAACACTTCACCCTGCAACTTATGGGGAGCCGTAAGCTGGACTCTTTAACGCTGGTACAACGCGCCCACAAGATTACCGCTGAGAGTGCCATTGTCCGCACACAACTTAAAGGCAGTGATTGGTACATCCTCGTTTACAAAAGCTTCCCGAGCAAACAACAGGCTCGAGACGCCATTAATACGTTGCCAAAGGGGCTCCAAATCACGCAGCCGTGGCCACGTCCGCTTAAAGACTTGAAAAAACTAAAATAGACGCACCATATTGGTGCAAATTGGCTGTTCACTATGAATTACAAGGCTTCTAGTCACATCTGGATTGCTAATTTTATCGCCCCGCCTGTATAATTACTGCCCTTTTGCCTGGGTCACGAGAAATCTAGGCGTTCGGGACATTTTTCAACTACGTGACGGGCTGTATTGTGAGCTATTCAGATAAAATTCAATCTGGCATCTACCGACCAGAATTCGAAAAAGACAATTGTGGCTTTGGCCTCATTGCGCACATGGATGGCGAACCTAGCCATTGGCTACTTGATACAGCCATTGGCGCACTGGCTCGCTTAACCCACCGTGGTGCGGTTGCAGCTGACGGAAAATCCGGCGATGGTTGCGGCTTGTTAATGAGCAAGCCCGATGGCTTCTTCCGTGCTGCAGCAAAGACCGAAGGCTTCACGCTTAAAGACAACTATGCAGTAGGCATGGTGTTCCTTAATACTGATAACACCCTCGCTGATACTGCGCGCATGCGTCTTGCCAAAGAATTAAAGCAAGAAGGCCTCGATGTACAAGGCTGGCGCGTTGTCCCAACAGACGCTTCAGCTTGTGGTGAAGAAGCACTTTCAAGCCTGCCACAAATTGAACAAATCTTTATCAACCCCGATGATGGAATGGATGACGCTGATTTTGAACGTCACCTTTACATTGCACGCCGCCGTTGTGAAAAAGCAATTGAAGCCAATGACGAAATGTTCTACGTGTCATCTTTGTCTTCAAAGGTTATTTCTTATAAGGGTTTGGTCATGCCAGCAAACCTGCCGGTTTTCTTCATTGACTTAAAAGATGCCAACATGGCATCTAGCCTTGCGGTATTCCATCAACGTTTCTCAACGAATACTTGGCCACAATGGCGTTTAGCGCAACCATTCCGCTACCTTGCGCATAATGGTGAAATTAATACTGTTCAAGGTAACCGTAACTGGTCAGTTGCACGTGGTCATAAATTTGAAACACCGACTATTCCCATGGCCGATGTGCGTCCACTGGTTTCAATGACAGGATCAGATTCAAACAGCATGGATAACATGCTTGAAGCGCTGCTTGCCGGTGGTATGGATATTTTCCGCGCGATGCGTTTGTTAATTCCACCTGCGTGGCAAAATGTTGAAAACATGGACCCTGATCTTCGTGCATTTTATGAATATAACTCCATGCACATGGAACCTTGGGATGGCCCTGCCGGCGTTGTTCTAACTGATGGTCGTTATGCCGCCTGTACCGTTGATCGTAATGGTTTGCGTCCTGCGCGTTGGGTGATCACTAAAGATCGCCACATCACTGTTGCATCAGAAATTGGCGTGTATGAATACAAGCAAGAAGATGTCATTGCTAAAGGTCGTTTAAAACCAGGTGAAATGTTTGCAGCCGATACACAAACTGGCAAATTATTATTACCTGAAGACATCGACAATATGCTTAAAAGTCGTCATCCCTATAAGCAATGGATGCACGACAACTCTCGTCACCTTGAATCTAGGTTGGAAGAAAAATCATACACTGATTACATGCAAATTGATCAGCTCAACACTTATCAAAAAATGTTTCAGGTTACTTTCGAAGAACGTGATGAAATTATCCGTGTCCTCGGTGAAAACGGTATGGAAGCTATAGGCTCCATGGGTGACGATACACCGTTCCCTGTACTGTCGCGTTTAGTCCGTTCGCCTTACGATAACTTCCGTCAACAATTTGCTCAGGTTACCAATCCACCGATTGATCCTATTCGTGAACAAATTGTGATGTCGTTGGAAACATGCCTCGGTCGTGAACGCAACATGTTCGAAGAAACGGCTGAACACTCTTCGCGCTTGTTGGTTCGTTCACCCATTTTGTCACATGGCAAGTTCCAACAATTACTCAGCATCAGTAATAGCGATCCCGACTATGCTTCGGAAACAATTTCATTAAACTACGCGCACAGTGTTTCGCTGCAAGATGCTATTAATGACATTGCAAGCAAGGCATCAGCCGCTATTAGTCGTGGCAAAGTCGTTCTAATTTTATCCGATCGCGATATCAGTGCCGAAACTTACCCTGTGCACAGCTTATTTGCGACCGGTGCAGTGCATCACCGCCTAATAAATGATGGCTTACGTTGTGACGCAAACATTGTGGTTGAAACAGCCACCGCTCGCGATCCACATCACTGTGCGGTACTCATTGGTTACGGCGCTACTTGCATCTACCCTTACATTGCTTATGAATGCCTTAATGACATGGCGCGCAGTGGTGATGTTGAAACCAATAATGCATCTGAACTAGAACGAAATTACCGTCGTGGTATTGATAAGGGCTTATACAAAATCACCTCCAAGATGGGCATATCAACCATCGCTAGCTACCGTGGCTCACAATTATTTGAATCTGTTGGTCTGCATCAAGAAGTGGTTGACCTGTGTTTTAAAGAAACCACTAACCGAATTTCCGGAATCCGTTTCTCTGACTTTGAGAGTGATCAAAAACAATTATGCAGACTGGCATGGAACCCACGTAAGAAAATTGGTCTAGGTGGTCTACTTCGCTACGTGCACGGCTGTGAAGACCATGCCTATAACCCAGATGTTGTTCGCAGCCTGCAACTAGCAGTGAACAGTGGCGATTTTTCTAAATGGAAAATTTACTCTGGCATAATTGATAATCGTTCACCCATCAATCTACGTGACTTACTTGAATTCAGTGGTGACACTGCCACTATTAACATCAATGAAGTCGAACCGATTGAAAACATTCTGCCTCGCTTTGATTCTGCAGCTATGTCGCTCGGTGCCTTATCGCCCGAAGCACATGAAACACTTGCCGAAGCCATGAACCGTCTCGGTGCACGTTCTAACTCTGGTGAAGGTGGCGAAGATCCAGCACGTTACGGCACTATCAAGCGCTCTAAGATCAAACAAGTTGCTTCGGGTCGTTTTGGCGTCACACCGGCTTACTTGCGCAGTGCTGAAGTCATGCAAATTAAAATCGCCCAAGGTGCTAAACCAGGCGAAGGCGGCCAACTACCTGGCCACAAAGTTAACGAGCTGATTGCTAAGCAACGCTACTGTAATCCAGGTGTTGCGCTGACGTCACCACCACCACATCACGATATTTATTCGATCGAAGATTTGGCACAACTTATTTATGATTTAAAACAAGTTAACCCTGATGGCCTTGTTTCAGTGAAGCTAGTTGCAGAAGCCGGTGTTGGTACCATTGCCGCCGGCGTTGCAAAAGCCTATGCCGATCTTATTACCGTTTCTGGTTACGATGGTGGCACAGGTGCTTCACCACAAACATCTGTAAAATATGCTGGTAGCCCCTGGGAATTAGGGCTTTCAGAAACGCACCAAATTTTACGCGCCAATGATTTGCGCGGGAAAGTTCGCTTGCAAACAGATGGTGGTTTAAAAACTGGTTTAGACGTTATTAAAGCAGCCATTCTCGGTGCAGAAAGTTTTGGTTTTGGTACAGGCCCAATGATCGCAATGGGTTGTAAGTTCCTGCGTATTTGTCACCTTAATAACTGCGCGACTGGTGTCGCAACTCAGAACAATGTGTTGCGTAGCAAATACTTCACGGGTGAAGTTGAAGCCGTGATGAATTACTTTAAATTTATCGCTGAAGAAGTCCGTGAGCACCTGGCACTACTCGGTGCTAAATCATTGGCAGACATCATCGGGCAGACGCATTTGCTAAAAACGCTCG
>Ga0316205_10005251_pt1 | contig 10846 bp, 12 predicted proteins | sample 3monthpyrite_MG_FD_204941 | JGI IMG/M metagenome (GOLD analysis project Ga0316205, IMG submission 204941) | Microbial mat bacterial communities from mineral coupon in-situ incubated in ocean water Damariscotta River, Maine, United States -... | ecosystem: Environmental > Aquatic > Marine >...
GCGCGCTTTGCCCGCTGGTCAGGTCCTGCCACACCGCTTCGATCTGCGCGCGGGCGTCGTCATTTGCGGGGGTGAAATAGCTCGGGCTACCAGCCAGCTTGTCCTGCCGGTAATCGGTGGGGCCGATCATTTCATGCACCACCATCTGCTCTTTCACCAGTTCGATGAAGGGCAGGAACAGCTGCCGGTTTAACCCGTTCTTATAAAGATCATCGGGCACCCGGTTTGACGTGGTCACCACCACCACACCGGCATCAAACAGCGCCTGAAACAGCCGCCCGACGATCATCGCATCGGTGATGTCGGTGATTTGCATCTCGTCAAACGCCAACAGGCGGACACTGTCGATCACCTCTTCGGCCACCGGGGCCAGGGCATCCTCAACCCCCTGTTGGCGCGCGGCATGCATGCCCTTGTGAATTTCCTGCATGAAGGCGTGAAAATGAACCCGGCGGCTGGGCACCTGCAACGTGTCGACAAACAAATCCATGATCATGGATTTGCCGCGCCCGACACCGCCCCAAAGATAAAGGCCCTTGGGTGCCTCCGCGGATTTGCGAAACCAGCCCTTCTTGGCGGGTTGCGACAGGCCTTCGCGAATGCGTTCAAATTCGGGGATCACCGCCACCTGGGCCGCGTCTTGCGTTAGCACGCCTTCTGCGATCATTGCAGCATAGAGATTTGGCAGCGTTTCCATTGCAAACCTCTAACCCGCAGTGACGCCAAGGGAAAGCCTGATGCGATTTGGTGATTGTCACCATCACAATTGAAGAATTGACGGGTCAAGGCGATCCCATAAGGTGAACGCTCTCAGGAGCGCCTTATGCAAAAATCTACCCCCCTCTTTACACCTGTCCTGATCGTCGGTTGCGCGATCATTCTGGTGTCCTTCGCGATCCGTGCCTCGTTCGGCGTGTTCCAGATCCCGATTGCGGATGAGTTTGGCTGGCTGCGCGCCGAATTTTCCATAGCGATTGCCATTCAGAACCTGGCCTGGGGTATCGGACAGCCGTTTTTTGGCGCGCTTGCCGAAAAGATCGGGGATCGCAAGGCGATCATCATCGGCGCGTTCATCTATGCTGCCGGGCTGGTGCTGAGTTCTTTTGCTGTCACGCCCGAGGCGCATCAATTCTATGAGGTTCTTGTGGGTTTTGGCATCGCGGGAACTGGCTTTGGTGTGATCCTGGCGGTGGTGGGCCGTGCCAGTTCGGATGAAAACCGCTCAATGTCTCTGGCCATTGCCACGGCTGCTGGCTCGGGCGGGCAGATTGTCGGCCCGCCGCTGGCAGAGTTTCTGCTGATGCAGATCAGCTGGCAGATGGTGTTTCTGGCCTTCGCGGCAATGATCCTGGCGGTTCTGCTGTTGCTGCCGATGATGCGCAGTCCGCAGGTGGCCACCCGCGCCGAGCTTGAGGAAAGCATGGGGGTTATCCTCAACCGGGCGCTGCGCGACCCGAGCTTTACATTGATCTTCCTCGGGTTCTTGTCCTGCGGCTATCAGCTATCGTTCGTCACGGCGCATTTCCCGGCTTTTGTGACTGAGATGTCTGGTCCGATCCTGCCCGGTTCAGCGTTGCATTCGATTGGGATCACCACAACTTCGGCTTTGGGCGCGGTGGCGATTTCCCTGATCGGGCTGGCCAATATCGGGGGTACGTTGTTCGCCGGATGGTTGGGCAATCGCTATTCCAAGAAATATCTACTGGCCGGGATCTATACGTTACGAACGATCATCGCGGCGGCGTTTATCCTGACCCCGATCACGCCTGAGACGGTGCTGTTGTTCTCGGTCAGTATGGGCGCGTTGTGGTTGGCCACCGTCCCGCTGACCAGCGGGCTGATCGCGCATATCTACGGGCTGCGCTATATGGGCACACTTTATGGGATAGTGTTTTTCAGCCACCAGTTGGGCAGTTTCCTGGGCGTATGGCTGGGGGGACGGATGTATGACATCTACGGCGACTATACGGCTGTGTGGTGGATCGGCGTCGGGGTTGGCGCGTTTTCTGCGATTGTGCATTTGCCAGTGCGTGAAAGCCGCAGAGAGGCCGTGGCGGTGTGATGAATCCAGCCCGGCTTGCGATGGGGACAACACCTCGCAAACACCCTACCGCGCCAGTTTCGCCACCGTGTCATGACAGGGGCAGGCGATCAGATGATCATTCACCATCCCCACGGCCTGCATGAACGCATAGACAATTGTCGGTCCGCAAAATTTGAATCCACGTTTCTTCAAATCCTTTGAAATTTGTTGCGACAATTCTGTCTGGGCGGGCACCTCGGCCAGCGAAGACCACCGGTTTTGCAACGGTGTGCCGCCCATGTAGTTCCAAAGGTAGGTGTCAAACCCCTGCTCTTGTTCGATCACCTGCCAGGCGCGGGCGTTGCCGATGGTGGCCTCGATCTTGCCGCGGTGGCGGATGATGCCGGGATTGTCCAACAGACGCAGCACATCCTCCTCACCCCATGTAGCGATGATATTGGGATCAAACCCTTCAAAAGCCTCGCGAAAATTATCGCGCTTTTTCAAGATAGTGATCCAGCTCAGCCCCGCCTGAAATCCATCTAGGATCAACTTTTCCCAAAGCGCGCGGCTGTTATACTCGGGCACACCCCATTCGGTGTCGTGATAGTCCAGATAGATCGGATCGGGCCCCGCCCAGCCACACCTTTCTGACATGATTTGCCCTCTCTGCCTGGCCCGCATTTATCGATTGCGGACAGTTTTTGGAAAATTCCGGGTTTAAGACTTCCTTAGCGCGGATGGCGCAGCCTGTGAACCAATCAAACTGGAGGCAGCCATGCCACGAGATGACAAACTGACCAAGGCAGACATGCCCGCAAGCGCAAGGGATCCGTTGTCTTATGCTGTGGCCGCGCGGGATCGTTCGGCGATCGACATGGTCAATGCGGCGGTGCATCACAAGCAGGTGGTGCTGGCCTATCAGGCGGTCGTGCCCGCGCGAAACCAGTCAAAACCGGCCTTTTACGAAGGGCTGATCCGGGTGCTGGATGAAACTGGGCGCATCATCCCGGCAAAAGATTTCATTGATGCGATAGAGACGACGGAAACCGGGCGCGTCATTGATTGCCTTGCGCTGGAAAAAGGGCTGCATATTCTGGCCAAGTATCCGTTTGTGCGCTTATCGCTCAACATGTCTGCACGCTCGATTGGCTATAGCCGCTGGATGCGCACGCTCAAGCGCGGGTTGGGCAAGGATCCCACGATTGGCGAACGTCTGATTCTTGAGATCACGGAAAGCTCGGCCATGCTGGTGCCTGAACTTGTGATGGGATTCATGGCTGATCTGCAAAGCAAAGGGATCAGTTTTGCGCTGGATGATTTCGGTGCGGGCTATACCTCGTTCCGCTATCTCAGGGATTTCTATTTCGATATTCTCAAGATTGACGGGCAGTTCATTCGTGGGATTTCTCAAGATCCCGACAACCAGGTTCTGACCACCGCGCTGGCCACGATTGCTGAGCAGTTCGACATGCTGACAGTGGCTGAAAGCGTCGAGACTCCACAGGATGCTGCCTATCTGACCGCGATGGGGATTGATTGTCTTCAGGGATATTATTACGGCGCGCCAACTGTTCGTCCGCCCTGGTTGGCAGCAGTCGAAAGTCGTGCCTCGGCCTGATGATATTTGACCGCGTGATCCGGTCACAACAATGATGGGATCGACCTGCTTTGGCTTTGCGGTGTTTTGGCCAAGATGCGCCTGCGACATCCCCTACGGTTGCCGCGTTGCGGCGCATCCTTTAAGACACCGCCAAACAGCCGGGGAATCTGGGGCCCGCATCTGATTTGCTGTCCAGCCCTTGCCCGGCCTCATCTTTGGTGGAGGACAGACATTTGACCAACGTAGTTATCGCATCAGCCGCACGCACCGCCGTGGGCTCATTCAGCGGCTCATTCGCAAACACCCCGGCCCATGACCTTGGTGCTGCCGTTCTGGACGCGGTTGTGTCGCGGGCAGGCATCGACAAATCCATGGTATCCGAAACCATTCTGGGTCAGGTGCTGACCGCCGGTCAGGGTCAGAACCCGGCCCGTCAGGCGCATGTGAATGCCGGTCTGCCCGTCGAAAGCTCGGCCTGGAGCATCAACCAGGTCTGTGGCTCGGGTCTGCGCACCGTCGCGCTGGGCGCACAACATATCCAGCTGGGCGATGCTGATATCGTCGCTGCCGGTGGCCAGGAAAACATGACCCTCAGCCCCCATGTTGCCCACCTGCGTGCGGGCCACAAAATGGGCGACATGAAATATATCGATTCGATGATCCGTGACGGCCTTTGGGATGCGTTCAACGGCTATCACATGGGTCAAACCGCCGAGAACGTCGCCGACCAGTGGCAGATCACCCGCGATATGCAGGACGAGTTTGCTGTAAGCAGCCAGAACAAGGCCGAAGCCGCGCAAAACGCTGGCAAATTTGACGACGAGGTGATCCCGTTCACTGTCAAGACCCGCAAAGGCGACATCGTCGTTGATAAGGACGAATACATCCGCCACGGCGCAAATATCGAAGCCATGCAGAAAATGCGCCCCGCCTTTACCAAAGAGGGCTCGGTCACCGCTGCGAATGCGTCGGGCATCAACGATGGTGCCGCCGCCGTTCTGCTGATGGGCGCGGATCAGGCCGAAAAGAATGGGGTCGAGCCGCTGGCACGCATTGCCTCTTACGCCACGGCCGGTCTGGACCCGTCGATCATGGGCGTTGGCCCGATCCACGCCAGCCGCAAGGCACTGGAAAAAGCCGGTTGGTCGGTTGATGATCTGGACCTGGTCGAAGCCAATGAGGCCTTTGCCGCGCAGGCCTGTGCCGTGAACAAAGACATGGGGTGGGACCCGTCGATCGTGAACGTCAATGGCGGTGCGATTGCGATTGGTCACCCGATCGGTGCCTCGGGCTGTCGTATCCTGAACACCCTGCTGTTCGAGATGAAGCGCCGCGACGCCAAGAAAGGTCTTGCCACGCTGTGTATCGGCGGCGGCATGGGCGTGGCCATGTGCCTTGAGCGCCCCTAAGCCCAACTTGCGAATCACGTAAGGCAATGGGCGTCCATCTGTGGCGCCCTTTGTCTTTTCGAGAGGTCGAGACCCCAATGATCATCCATTTTCCGCTGCTTTGCAGAAAAACATCGCGCAATAATATTGCGTATGATCAATCGAAACAGTAACAGAGTTACCAAACGAATTACGCCAGTCAGGAGGACATCATGGCACGAACAGCACTTGTCACCGGAGGATCGCGCGGTATCGGCGCGGCCATTTCCAAAGCACTCAAGGCCGAAGGCCACAACGTTGCCGCCACCTATGCGGGCAATGACGAGGCCGCCGCGGCCTTTACCGCCGAAACCGGCATCAAGACCTACAAATGGAACGCTGCCGATTACGACGAGTCGACCGCCGGTATCGCCCAGGTTGAGGCCGAACTTGGCCCCATCGACATCGTTGTCGCCAATGCGGGTATCACTCGTGATGCACCGTTCCACAAAATGACACCCGAACAATGGCATCAGGTGATCGACACCAACCTGACCGGTGTTTTCAACACCGTGCATCCCGTCTGGCCTGGCATGCGTGAGCGTAAATTTGGCCGCGTGATCGTGATCAGCTCGGTCAATGGTCAAAAAGGCCAGTTCGCGCAGGTGAACTATGCCGCGACCAAGGCCGGTGATATCGGTATCGTACGCTCGCTGGCGCAGGAAGGCGCACGCGCTGGCATCACGGCCAACGTTGTCGCCCCTGGCTATATCGCGACCGAGATGGTTATGGCCGTTCCGGAAAAAGTTCGCGAATCGATCATTGCACAAATCCCCGCAGGCCGTCTGGGCGAGCCCGAAGAAATCGCGCGCTGCGTGGCGTTCCTGGCCTCGGATGACGCGCAGTTCATCAACGGTTCGACAATCTCAGCAAATGGTGCGCAGTTCTTTAGCTGAGCCGACGACCAACAAAATAAAAGGGCCGGTCATTTCAGACCGGCCCTTTTCTCATTCTCGATCACTTGCAACGATCAAGAGGGAGAGTCAGTGCCCGTCATCCAGGCCCAGAAATCACTCAGAGCAGCGCCACGGGCGCGATGAGCGGCTTCGAAAGCAGTGCGGGTGCGGGGGTCTGTGGGTGCTTCGATCATGGTCTGTTTCCTTTGGGATCATCAAGATTTCTTATCTGCACCCAATATGTCCCTTTATAACACATGCGGCAAACTAGTCTTTCTTCTGGTTCGGTTAAGTGATACTTAACTGAAATGTCAGATCGCCTGCCTCCCCTCACCGCCCTTCGCGCCTTTGACGCTGCCGCGCGCCATATGTCATTTCAACAGGCCGCAGCCGAGCTGAACGTCACTCCTGCCGCGCTCAGCTTCCAAATCAAATCACTGGAAGAGCATTTGGGCATCCCACTGTTTCGCCGTCTCAACCGCGCGGTCGAGTTGACCGAGGCAGGCCGGGCGCTGGCCCCCGGAGCAAAGGACGGATTTGAAACATTGGGGTTGGCATGGCGCGCGACGCGGCGCCTGTCGGACAGCGCGTCCGTCACCGTGACAGCGGGCCCGGCGTTTACCGCCAAATGGCTTGCCCCGCGCCTTTATGATTTTGCCCGCGCCCACCCCGATATCGAACTGAAGTTTTCCGCCAGCATGCGCACGATGGATTTCCTGCGTGACGAGATTGACGTGGCGATCCGGTTTGGTTTTGGCGATGATGAGGGCTTGTTTTCGGCCCCGCTGAAGGATGAATGGGTCACGCCGGTGATGACCCCGGAAATGGCCGCGCGCTATCCGACCCCCGAAAGTTTGACCGAGGCGCAGTTGATCACCGACGATTCCATAGATTCTCTGGCATTGGCCTCGAATTGGGAGGTTTGGTTCAAGGCTGCTGGCGTCGATTTCGTTCCCAAGCACAGCATCCATTTTTCACAACCGGATCATGCGCTGGATGCGGCCATTTCGGGTACCGGTATCACGCTGGGCCGCAGCACATTGGTGCATTTTGATTTGACGATTGGACGGCTTATTGCCCCGTATCGCGTGGCGTTGGATACGGGCGCAAAGTTCCGGTTCCTTTGTCAAAAAGGTCACGAGGACCGCCCCAATATCAAGGCGATCCGTGAATGGGTCCTACGTCAGGCCAGTGAAACTGACCATTTGGCCCATAACCACGAGATTGTTTCGGCGGTCGAGGTTGCGCGCGCCTAGGCGGTGACAGACAGCCTTTCGATCTCTTCCTTGAGTCTCAGCTTTTGCTTCTTGAGGTCCGAAATTTCCAGATCAGAGAAGCCCGGCGCGCGTTGTGCGTCTTCGACTTGTTCCGACAGAATCTGATGTTTCCGTTTCAACTCTTCAAGATGCGAATGCAGGCTCATGGGCAGTCTCCTCTAAGGTTTGAACGTTATCGGAGTTTGAGTGCACCATACTTTCACAAATCTGTCACGCTGCAGTTGCATCATACCCGCCATGAAATTCCCACAATTTTTGTCAAGCTAGGTTGGAAACGGCAAGGCGGTTCCGTCGCGTAGCACGCAAGTAATTGCTTTGCTGTAATTTTCCCGATCACCGTCATGGGCCGCGCCGTCATGTAAAATTATCCCGTGGTGCAATTGAAAATCCGCCCGTCCGCCCATCCGCGCGCGGATCAGAACCAGCCGTGCAGTGCGTCCGGGTCGGGCGATCAGTGGCAAGACCTCGATACTGCCCAATCGGCCCGTCATCGCCGCCAACAGATCGGGCAGGCGCTCGGCCCGGTGAATCAGGTGCACGTATCCTTGCGGCGCACAGCGTTTGGCCGCGACTTTGACCCAGTCCGCCAGCGGGGTGGCTTCGCCCAGGGCTGTCTCGCGCCCCGTATCATTGGCGGCAGTGCTGGCGTTGCGATCAAAGTAAGGGGGGTTTGCAATCACATGATCAAACCTGCGTTGACGCAGATTGGTTGGCATATCGGCCAGATCACCGGTCACGACCTCGGCGTCGATCCCTGTCTCGGAACTGTTGCGCCGGGCCAGATCGGCATAGTCGGGTTGCAGTTCCAGCCCCGTCGGGGCCACACCCGACACCCGCGCGCCCAGACAAAGCATGGCGGCCCCTACACCACACCCCAGATCCAACACGCTTTGTCCCGGTTTAGCGTCCACACTGGCCGCGAGCAGAACAGGGTCAACGCCTGCGCGATACCCGGTCTTCGGCTGCCATAGGTGCAGCTTGCCACCCAGAAACGCATCGCGGGTCAGCGTGTCAATCATCCACCGGCAATCCATTGTCCGTCAGCGTCGTTCGCGCGCGCAGGAAATCGCGTTCAGCTACCATGATCCGACGTGGGAAAATACCGGTCGATCCCTCAAGGATGCTGATATTTACGTCCAATTCAAAGCAGTCTATACCCTCGCCCTGAAGAAGAGCCTTGGCAAAGGCGATTTGGGTTGGGTCGGTGGTGCGCATTAACTGTTTCATAAAAACGAGATAAGGGCACCGCCCCCGGTTTGTCGAGCGGTGTGACGGGAGTGTGATGGGATTGGACGACGCAGCCACCAAGCCGCACGAAGAACTGGCGGCGCATCTGGCAACGGGCATGGACGCGGTGAACGTGTTGATCCGCGATCGCATGGCCTCGAAACATGCCCCCCGCATTCCCGAAGTGACCGCCCATCTTGTTGAGGCGGGCGGCAAGCGTCTGCGCCCCATGCTGACCCTGGCGACGGCGGAAATGTGTGGGTATGGCGGGCCGTTCGATGTGCATCTGGCCGCAACGGTCGAGTTTATTCACACGGCCACGTTGCTGCATGACGACGTGGTTGATGAAAGCGGTCAGCGGCGCGGGCGGCCCACGGCCAACCTGTTGTGGGATAATAAATCTTCCGTTTTGGTTGGCGATTACCTGTTTTCCCGGGCGTTTCAGCTGATGGTTGAAACCGGGTCTTTGCGGGTACTGGATATCCTGTCAAACGCGTCTGCCACGATTGCCGAAGGCGAGGTGCTGCAACTGACCGCGGCGCGTGATCTGGCCACGGATGAAAGCATTTACCTGCAAGTGGTGCGGGGCAAGACCGCCGCATTGTTTTCCGCCGCGACCGAAGTGGGCGGCGTGATCGCCGGAGCACCGGAGGATCAGGTGCAGGCGTTGTATGATTATGGCGACGCCTTGGGCGTGTCTTTTCAGATCGTCGATGACCTGCTGGATTATCAGGGCGAAAGCAGTGCGACGGGCAAGAACGTGGGCGATGATTTCCGCGAGCGCAAGCTGACCCTGCCGGTGATCAAGGCCGTGGTATTGGCGGATGCCGAGGAACGGGCGTTCTGGAAACGCACGATTGAAAAGGGCGATCAGCGGGGCGGCGATCTGGAGCAGGCGCTGGAGCTTTTGCACCGTCATGGCACGTTGGAAGCCACGCGGCAGGATGCGCTGACCTGGTCCGAGACCGCCAAGACGGCGCTGCAAAAGCTACCGGATCATTCGCTGCGGCGGATGCTGATTGATCTGGCGGATTACGTGGTGGCGCGGGTTAGTTAAGCCAGCCCGGCTTATCCGTTCAAGGTTGTTGCCGTTACCCACCAGCTGGGGTTCTGCTCGCGCAAGCGTCCGGCTGCCGAGCGCGCGGTTTCCTTGTCCGAGTAGATCCCGAAACATGTCCCGCCCGAACCGGACATTCGCGTCAGCATACAGCCCGGCGTCTTGGAGAGCGTATCAAACACTTGCGCGATCACCGGTTCGGCGGCCATGGCCGGACCTTGCAGATCATTGCGCATCGTGCTCAGCCATTCGACCAGTTGGGTAGCCGTTTTGCCCCTTGGCAACTCGTCTGGCATTGGGGGGTTATCTTTCTTTTCCAGATGCTTAAACACCGCCGCCGTGGCCACGGGCCGACCGGGATTGACCAACACTGCCTCAAGCGAGGGCATCTGCGAGACCGCATCAACGCGGTCCCCGATGCCCCGCATCCGCGCTGGTGCGCGTTTCAGGCAGACAGGCACGTCCGCGCCCAGCTCAATCGCGTGTTCCGGGATCGGCTTGCCGGTGATCAGCGAAATCGCGGTCAGTACGGCGGCGGCATCGGATGACCCGCCGCCCAGTCCGGCGGCATTGGGCAGCTTTTTCTTGACCTTCATCGCCACGGGCACATCCATCAGGCGTGCGGCACGCACCATCAGGTTGGTTTCATCCACCGGCACACCATCACTCATCCGGCCTTCGACCTGAAGGGTGGTTTCCTCGGCCAGAGAGACAGAAATTCGGTCGCCCTTGTCGGCGAACATGACCAGCGAATCCAGCAGGTGATAGCCATCATCCCGCTGGCCGGTTACATGCAGGGTCAGATTGATCTTGGCAGGCGCAAGGAATTTACCCATCGTCGTCTGCAACTTCCAAAGGCGGTGCGCCCTCTTCTTGCAGCACGACATCCAGACCCACTTCCAGCTTGCGGCGAACGCGATCAGGATCGTTGTCAGGGCCGGGCTCGTCTTCGTCGATGAAAGACAGCGCACGTTTCCACTGAAATTCGGCCTCGGTATAGCGCCCAACGGCCCAGAGCACGTCGCCCAGATGATCGTTGATGACCGGATCGACCGCTTCCAATTGCACGGCGCGTTCCATGTGGATCACTGCCTCGTCATAGCGACCCAGACGATACAGCACCCACCCCAGACTATCGACGATAAACCCGCTGTTGGGCTGTGCTGCCACAGCGCGTTCGATCATCCCAAGCGCTTCGTCCAGATTGATCTGCTCTTCGACCATCGAATAGCCCAGATAATTCAACACCTGCGGCTGGTCGGGGTTCAAATCAAGTGCGCGGCGAAAGTCGGCCTCTGCAGCCTCCCAATTGTCCAGCCGCTCATAGCTGATACCG
>Ga0316205_10005252_pt1 | contig 10843 bp, 10 predicted proteins | sample 3monthpyrite_MG_FD_204941 | JGI IMG/M metagenome (GOLD analysis project Ga0316205, IMG submission 204941) | Microbial mat bacterial communities from mineral coupon in-situ incubated in ocean water Damariscotta River, Maine, United States -... | ecosystem: Environmental > Aquatic > Marine >...
AGCAGGGATACGCTGTAATCAAACCAGAAATATTACACAAGAAATTTTCTAATGAGCAATTGCGCTAACTCACAATTTTCTGTTTTCTAAAAGTGATTCTGATGGTTTTAACAATTAGTAATTTTTAGTTGACTGACTTCTATCGATAAAAGAGACCCGCTTAGTCATCAAGTAATCCATTTTGTCTCGACTCCGTCACCACTCAATTTTGCTCATTTTGGTATTCTGTAATTGATAAAGCAGGAAATCACTAAGAAAGCGGGTTGAATTTCCTATCCTTCATATTACAATGCGGTGACATTGAGGTATTATAACAACTAGCCTATAGGCCGTATTGTAATTTTCTGAAAGTAGTATAAATTTTATAAGCAATTGAAATATAGAGCATTTTAATGTTTTAGCTATTTTAGTTGTGGAAGAAAATCAATAAATTTACACAAGTAAGTATTTCCTGTTCCAAATCTAAATATAGGGAGCTTAAATAGGCCAATGACTGGAACGGAGGGCAATCAATTATGCACTATGCGGAGATAATCGATCTCACTCTCTCTGATGGCCTGATGATTTTATCGGCTTACCTATTTGGCGGATTCAGCCCTGGTTTTTTGCTTGTACGCCTGCAACGCGGTCTTGATCTTCGCACCATTGGCAGTGGTAGCCTGGGCGCACGCAATGTCGGACGAGTACTGGGACGTAAAGGTTTTTATTTCACCCTGGTGGCTGACATCCTAAAAGGTGCAGTTATTGTGTGGCTAGCTAGTTGGCTGGAATTTCCACCCGACATCGTGGGAGCGGTAGTAATAGCTGTTATCGCTGGCCATATTTGGCCAATATGGCTACATTTTCATGGTGGTAAGGGTATCGCCACCAGCCTGGGGGCGTTTGTCGCTCTCGACTACAAAATTTTATTAATGGGTGGCGTGGTACTACTTGTTACCTACATGATTACGCGAAATTTTCTGGCAAGCTGGATTGCGACCCTGGTTGCCATGCCTTTAATTGCATTTTCACTTAACTACCCTTTAGATGTTGTTGTGCCACTGTTAATATCAGCTGCGATAATACTGTTTGCACATAAAGAGAATATCAGACAGGTGTGGTTCACTTCGGAGCACTAAGGATTAAACGCTCAATGTCAAATAATGATTCACTGATTTTCAAAGTTGCCTCAGAACCATATGAGTTTGAGCAGATCCACGAGCTAAACTATCAGACTTTTGTAGATGAAATCCCACAACATCAAAGAAATGAAAACAAGCAACTTATCGACAAGTTTCACAAAGAAAATACCTATGTAATTTGTGTACGCGATAAAGAAGTATTGGGCATGATTGCTTTACGTGACAAGCGGCCATTGTCGCTCGATGATAAACTTGAAAATCTGGAATCCTATCTTCCTCCTTTCAAATCAATTCTTGAATATCGATTACTGGCTGTTAAGAAGAAACACCGCAATACTGCTATCTTTACCGGTATTATGAAAAAATCCTTCGATCTGGCACTGAAGGGTGACTATGATGTTGCTGTAATTTCCGGTACGACACTCCAGACCCGATTGTATAAACACCTTGGGTTTAAGCCCTTCGGCCCATTGGTGGGCAAACAGGATGCCCTATACCAGCCAATGTATATTGATCTCGCGGGTGCTATTGAACTAAAAAAACAATCACAGATTCTCAAACCCAAAAAAGGCAGTGAAATGGAGCGTTTGCTGTTCAACTACCTGCCCGGGCCTGTATCGATAGCTGAAGGTGTAATAGAAGCAAACTCAGCTGAGCCTAATTCTCATCGTAGTCAGCAATTCATGGACCATTTTAATGAACTGCGCAAAGTCCTGTGTGAACGAGTAAACGCACCAAATGTCCAGATCATGATGGGCTCCGGTACCCTGGCCAATGATGTTGTTGCCGCCCAACTGAGTGTTCTACCCGGTCGAGGACTAATACTTGTAAACGGTGAATTCGGAAATCGTTTACTTGATCAAGCTATACGCACTCGTCTTGATTTTGATGTTATACAGATCGATGAAAACACAACTATTGGTCGCGAAATGCTTGAGGAAAAAATCAGCCATGATGCAAACCTGACCTGGATTTGGCTCGTTCATTGCGAAACGTCTACTGGCGTATTGAATGATATCGATATGCTACGTGAAGTATGTAACAAACATGCTATCAAGCTTTGCCTTGACGGGATTAGCAGTATTGGTTCCTGTGAGGTCGACCTGAAAGATGTTTATATGGCGACAGCGGTCAGTGGCAAAGGCATTGGATCGCTACCGGGACTGGCCATGGTGTTCTATCGTAATGATGTTGAGTCTGGTGACCATCAAGTGCCTCGTTACTTCGACCTGGCGTATTACGAATCTAAACAAGGTATCCCTTTCACCATTTCATCTAATGCAATTTATGCATTGAATGCTGCGTTAAACAACAGTGACTGGCAAACCCGTTTTGCCAATGTCAAACAATGGTCTGAGGAATTACGTGTTGAGTTTGAAGAGCTTGGACTTTCGATTCTGGCCGATAAAGATTGCAGGGCGCCACATGTAACAACGATTGTGTTACCCGAATCTATTTCATCACTGGAAATGGGAAAATTGCTGGAAGATGAAGGTATTCTTGTTAGCTATCGCAGTGAATACCTTGTGGCAAAAAACCACATCCAGGTTTGCTTCATGGGAGAATGTCAGAAACCACCACGTATGATTACTTATTTCCTTCGCGAGGCCCTGGCACAAACACCACCAATGGATGCTTCTGGATCAGCTTAAGTGCTAAACGACACATGTACCCGTCCAAGCTCTTGGACGGTATTTCACTTTCAAAGATAATCATCACCAATTTCTCCATACAAAATTGGCGATGGTTTAATTAATTCCTCGGATCGGATTTGTATATATAATCACGTGACCAGGGCACATCATTGTAATCACCCCGGGCAAATTGAATCTGCAGCAAGCCGTTCACCCCCGAAACAAATGATGCAATTGAACCACACAAATAAAGACGCCAGGCACGTACAAAACTTTCATCGAACATTTCAGCAATTTCATCTTTATGATCTTCAAATCGTAACAGCCAGTGATCGAGAGTCTTGGCATAATGTAATCTCAGGTTCTCGACATCCCAAACAGAAAAATTATGCTTTTCAAAAATATCCATCATTTCACTTAAAGCAGGTGCATAGGCTCCTGGGAATATTCGCCGCTCGATCCATGAACTCATCTGTCCCGGTTCGTTACGAGATATTGAGTGAATTAATCCCCGCCCGTCGGGCTTGAGACAACGATCGATAACATCACCCAGTGTTTTGAAATTGCGTGCACCAACATGTTCCAGCATACCTACAGAAACAAACACATCGCATTCACCTTCGATATTGCGGTAATCATCTTCAACGTACTCAACCTTATCAGACAGCCCCATCTCCTGGGCCTTGTTACGAGCAAATTCGATCTGTTCCTTAGAAATATTGTAGGCTTTTACCGAAACTCCATAATGTTGGGCCATAAAGCGTGCGAGCCCACCCCAACCGCAACCAGCCTCTATAACCGTATCACCTGGCTTGAGCTGTAGTTTGCGACAAACATGATGCAGCTTGGCTGTTTGAGCCTGTTCTAATGTCATCTCCGGTTCGGGGAAATAGGCACAGGTATACTGCATAGCCTCAGTATCCAGCCATTTTTGATAAAAGGTGTTACTCAAGTCATAATGATGGTAAATATTGTCCTTGGCTCGGGCCAGACTGTTACCTAGCGTGTGGTGTAATAATCCGGTAATGATACGGCGAAGATTATTACCGGTTCCGTAATCTGCCATCTTATTAAACACATCAATCAGGAAGGCCGACAAATCACCTTCAAACCTGATACGGCCATTACTGTATAGATCCCCAAAATTAAGCTCTGGATCCACCAGTAATCGCAGTAGACTTCCACGATCACATAAAGTCACCACCGGGACATCCTGTTTGTCTCCACCATATATTGCCTTTCCATCCCACAAAATAATCTTAAGATCTGGATGTCCGATGATGTCCAAAATTTGCTTTATTAACCACCGATCCACTGCCGTAATACGGCCATTGCCCGGTAAAATAGAAATGTCTTTGACTGAGTGGGTTTTTATACCGATTTTGTTGACTTTATTTTCTCGTTGCTCGATACCCCAGGCGCGTTTTTTTCTATCCGCAACTGATAGTGAATTATGAGTTTCCTGCTTTTTTTGTTTATTTACTTTTTCATGTAGATCCATGATCGCTATCCAATTGTTTTTATTATTCTCGCATTGAGAATTTTAGGATTGACGAAAATACCCGAAATTCCGGTGATTTTTGCCGTTTAATTTGCTCAATACTATATCAACTGAAACCATTTGAAAACCGACTGACTTGCATCGACCACTTTTAACTAAGGATTTTCAGGGTAATCCGTTTAATATATTGTTTGTAATTTTTTTAAACTCATCAGTTCATAGTATATTGATGAAGGCATAAATTTGTCTTTCTTGAAGAAAGAATCGATCTGCACTTGTTTTGATTTTGCCAGAGATTAAGCGGAAGATTGATCTTAAATAACTACCTTATATTTAAGGCCTTTAAATAAGCTTTATCAGAACCAGCGGATTTTAAGATAATCGGATAATTGATAGTCATTGCGACTCCTTTCGGGCTTCCACTCCATATCCTCGTAAGTACCGAATACCTTGTCCCAGAGACTGAATGTGATACCAAAATTGTTGTGCCACATTTTTCCTTTGTGATGTAAGTGGTGCACTGGTTTCTTAAGCCAAAATATTAGATCAGGATTGTCGTGCTGCGCCTGATGGGCGTAAGCAGCCATGCATGCATAGATGAGTACCCCAATGAGCCAGCCGAACCCAGCAGCAAGGGAATATAGAAAACCAAGCCAGATAAAAGGAATGCTCGGTAAAAAGTAATCAAGAAATTCTCCCCACCAACCCTGACCAGTACCTTCCCTGTGGTGTTCCAGATGTTTCTCGCCCAGTACAATACGCTCATGCATTAAGCGGTGGACAACATATTCCATCAAACTACTAATCAGAAGTACCAACAGCAGCGCAACAATAAATGCTAAAGTATCTTGTAACATTGGAAAGCTATCCATATTGTCATTTCATGTTCGTTAATGCTAGTCAAGTTTATGTCGTAAGCACAGCAATATTCAAGTGATTTTCTATAATTTCTGTCTCTGTGAATTTGACTACCTCTATTTTAAATCGCAAACAGAATTTCGAATAATATTTCATTTAATAAATATAAAATAGAGAACCTGGTAAATAGATTAGATGGCCAGAGCATTGCTTATAATTTGACGTAAATGATTGAATTATACTGAATTATTTTTGTTCTTGAGCTCTCTGTCAGGCATAATATCTGCCTGAAGACTAACGCAGACAAGCTTCAAATAGCCATCTAAAATTTCAGCCTGCGGAAATTGGGACCAAGCATCAAATGAATCCTGTGATTATCTTAAAAAGCCTTAGAGTCCATCAATGGGTTAAGAACCTACTGATATTTATTCCATTTTTACTGGCATACCGGCAAGTTGAATTTAGCCAGTTGTATAATTTGGTTATGGCATTTTTTGCTCTCAGTTTGTGTGCCTCGGCAAGTTATATATTTAATGACTTACTTGATATTCAGGCGGACAGACTGCATCCGGTAAAAATGAATCGACCTATTGCTTCCGGGGCATTATCCAAACCTTTAGCTTATAGTTTGCTTGTTATTAGTCTTGCCACAGGCCTTGGCCTGGCTTTACTTCTCTCTCGAGATTTTCAAGCTATGTTGCTTTTGTATCTTATAATGACAATCTTGTATTCACTTAAATTGAAATCGATTGTTCTGCTCGATGTCATTATTCTTGGTGCTTTATACACAGTCCGTATCGTTGCTGGAATTTATGCTGCAAACGTCGATATTTCATTCTGGCTTCTAGTATTTTCGATGTTTCTTTTTATCAGTCTCGCTATGTTAAAACGCTTTTCAGAGTTGTATAACATGAGACTCCGGGATGAAGAATCTGCCTCAGGCAGGGGCTATATTTCTAAAGATCTTGAACTGGTTTCATCCCTGGGTTCTGCATCAGGTTTCATTGCAATATTGATTATGGTTTTGTATATGCACGATCCATTAACACTGGGAAAATATAGCAACCCTGACTGGTTATGGATGATTATGCCTGCACTACTCTACTGGATCAGTCATATGTGGCTCATCGCACATCGCGGCAATATGCATGAAGATCCGGTACTTTATGCAATTCACGATGTACCAAGCTATATCGTAGGCCTAATCTGCATCGTCGCAGTTGTTCTGGCAATATAAATACACTATATATTCATGAAAGATTACGTCTCCTGGGGTCATTATCCAACCGTCAGTCAACAGGTTACCAAATTGAATAACCGTTTAGAACTTCTATCCGATTGTGCCAATCAGACATGTCTTGCATATGGTAATGGGCGCAGTTATGGAGACTGTTGTTTGAACGACAAGGGTCGAATCATATCGACAGAATATCTTGATCACTTTATTAATTTTGACAGTAACAAAGGAGTTTTGAAATGTGAATCCGGTATTACCCTGGCGCAAATTCTTGATCTCATTGTCCCACATAACTGGTTTTTACCCGTCACACCTGGTACCCGCTATGTAACCATTGGCGGCGCCATCGCCAATGATGTGCATGGAAAAAACCACCATCTCGCCGGAACGTTTGGTTGTCATGTGATTCGTTTTGAAGTTGTTCGTTCTGATAATTCGAGAATAGTATGCTCGGCATCTGAAAACACCGAGTTATTCCATGCAACCATCGGCGGTTTGGGGTTGACTGGTCTAATTAGCTGGGCAGAAATAAAACTAAAACCGATTAATTCACCCTATATAAAACAAGAATCTATCAAATACTCAAGCCTTGATGAATTTTTAAGTTTGTCATCCGAATCGGATAAAGACTGGGAATATACTGTTTCCTGGTTAGACTGCTTCTCAAGCAAGAATAATCAGGCAAAAGGAATCTTTTATCGAGGACGTCATGCAGAGAATAAAGACACTGGCCAAGATAAAAAACAGTCCCATTTGGCATTTCCATTCTATGCGCCAACATTCACATTGAACCGCTTAAGCATAAATACCTTTAATACACTTTATTACCATAAACAATTTAATAAATGTAAAAAATCCCTGGTACATTATGAGCCATTTTTCTATCCCTTAGATGGCATTCGTGATTGGTATAAACTTTATGGAAAGAGCGGTTTTTTCCAGTTCCAATGTGTTATTCCGCTAAGTAATGCTTCCGTTTTTAATGAATTATTGTCTCGCATTACAAAATCCGGTCAAGGTTCATTTTTATCTGTTTTAAAAGTATTTGGATCGAAAAAATCACCTGGGATGTTGTCTTTTCCGCGTGAAGGCATCACCCTGGCACTCGATTTTGCTAACAAGGGAAAAACCACAATGGCACTTCTCAATGAACTGGAAAAAATCGTTGTTGAGGCAAAGGGAGCCATATACCCTGCCAAGGATGCACTAATGCATGCTGAAAATTATCAGATGTTCTATCCTGAGTGGAAATCGTTTTCACACTATATCGATCCTGCTTTTTCATCAAGTTTCTGGCGCCGGGTAACTTCAAATTCAGGAATAGTTAAATGAAAAATATTGTTATACTTGGCGCCACATCAGCAATTGCCGAACAAACAGCACGTATTTATGCCTCACAAAGTGCTAACATGATACTTGTGGCCCGTAATTCTGAGAAACTCAATATAATCAAAGATGATCTTTTAGTTCGTGGTGCAAATAACGTAATAACAATGACCTCAGATCTTGCTGACACCACCAAACATAATGATTTGATTAATTCAATTAACAATGAATTCAAGCAAATGGATATCGTTCTGATTAGCTATGGGATTCTGGGTGATCAGAAAAAAGAAGAATCAGATTATGAAGCAGCAGCACATTCTTTCACGACCAACTGCACGAGTGTACTCTCCCTACTACATCGACTTGCGAATTTATTTGAGAGTCAACGATCCGGAACTATAGCAGTAATATCTTCTCCCTCTGGAGATCGTGGTCGTCAATCCAATTACACTTACGGTGCCGCTAAAGGCGCCTTGAGTGTCTATTGTCAGGGTTTACGAAACAGACTAACAAAACATGATGTGCAGGTACTGACCATAAAGCCCGGATTTGTTGATACCCCTATGACCCGAGACTTTAAAAAAGGTTTGTTATGGGTTCAACCACAAACCATAGCACAGGGTATTGTAAAAGCGATTCAACGAAAAAAAGATGTTGTTTATTTGCCTGGTATATGGCGTTGGATCATGCTCATCATCAAACATATACCCGAAAAATTATTTAAACGTTTAAAACTCTAAATATTAAATCAACACAATTGAACAAATGGACAAATCAAGCAAAATCATTCTCCCTGGTGCGGCCGGCCTCGTCGGACAGAATCTAATTATCGAATTAAAAAAACAGGGTTTTAGCAACCTGGTTGTTATCGATAAATTTACCGAAAACGTCAAAATTCTTGAGTCCCTTCATCCTGATATCGAAGTGATTAATGCCGATGTTTCCCGACCTGGTGAGTGGCAGTCATCATTTAAAGACGCTGATATGTTGATCATGCTTCAGGCACAAATAGGTTCCAAGGAATCAAGCGATTTTATTCGAAATAATATTGATTCAGCAAAACAGGTCATGGAGTACGTAAAAATATTTAAAATCCCCTATGTTGTACACATTAGTTCATCCGTGGTTGAATCGGTAGCCAATGATGACTATACCAACACAAAAAAAGAACAGGAAAAGATCGTAGCGGAAAGTGGTGTTAAACACTGTATGCTGCGACCCACTTTAATGTTTGGCTGGTTTGATCGAAAACATCTAGGCTGGTTATCTCGTTTTATGCAACGCATTCCAGTATTCCCAATCCCAGGCTTTGGTAAAATCATTCGACAACCACTATATGTCAGAGATTTTTGTCGCATTATTGTTTCTGCCATGCAATTACAACCGGATAACAAGATTTACAATATCACAGGATGTGAACGAATTTATTACGTCGATTTAATCAAAACCATCCGAAAATCGATTAAAGCCAAAACGCTCATTTTACCAATACCCTATATGGTATTCTGGATACTGTTAAAGGTGTATGGTCTGTTTAGCAAGAATCCACCTTTTACTCCTGAACAACTCGATGCTCTTATGGCTGCAGACGAATTTGAAGTGATTCCCTGGTGGGATATTTTTTCGGTTAAAGCGACCCGTTTTGAAGAAGCCGTCGAAGAAACCTTTCATAACGCTACCTATTCCAACATCGTATTGAAGTTCTAATTATGAGTCAGAAAAATATTGCCGTTATTGGTGCTGGTGTTATGGGGTTGGCCTGTGCACTTAAACTACTTAATAAAGGTTATCAAGTGGATATTTATGAAGCTGATGATCGTGTCGGTGGAATGGCCGCCCATTTTGACTTTCAGGGCCTAAACCTGGAGCGTTACTATCACTTTATTTGTAAACCTGATCAAGACATGTTCGATTTACTGGATGAGTTAGACATAGCTCATACGCTGAAATGGACTAATACGGATATGGGTTATTACTATAACGGTAAAATGTATGACTGGGGCAATCCGATTGCCTTGTTAAAATTTCCCGAACTTAATATGATCTCAAAGTTACGTTACGGTATTCATATGTTTTTGGCCACCAAACGTAATAATTGGAAAGATCTGGATAAAATTGAAGCATCAGACTGGATTAAAAAATGGATAGGCCCGCGCGCTTATGACATTCTCTGGAGCCGGCTATTTTCGTTAAAATTCTATACATACAAGGACAACCTTTCAGCTGCCTGGATCTGGTCAAGAATAAAGCGTGTGGGTACATCGCGTAAAAGTATGTTTCAGGAACAAATGGGATACCTTGAAGGCGGTTCTGAAACTCTGTTGATTGCACTTGAGAAGAAAATCACATCGCTTGGAGGGGGGATTCACTTATCCAGTCCAACGGAACGCGTAAATATTACTAACAATCGCGTGACATCTATTAGTGTTAATAATACTGAACATCAATACGATGAAGTATTAAGTACTATACCACTGCCCTACGTTTCAAAAATGATTCCAGATCTGCCTAAGGATTATCATTCCCGTTTTGAACAAATACAAAACATGGGTGTCGTCTGTGTTATTTTCAGACTGAAGAAAGCCATTACCCATAATTTCTGGTTAAATGTAAGCGATCCCAATATGGAGATCCCCGGTATTATCGAGTTTTCTAACCTAAGACCCTTTGACGACCATGTCGTCTATGTACCTTACTATATGCCGAGAGATTATCCGAAATTCACCAAAGAGAATGATTTCTTTATTAAAGAATCGCGTGACTATCTGAAAATTCTTAATCCAGAATTATCAGATGATGATTTTATCGCCGAACATGCTTCCCGTTATGGTTTTGCACAACCAGTCTGCCAACCAGGATTTTCTGAAATATTACCACCGATTAAAACACCTGTTGATGGGCTCTATATTGCTGATACATCCTATTACTACCCGGAAGATCGCTCCATTTCAGAAAGTGTTCGCATTGGTGCAGAAATGGCCAGTCTGGTTGAATAAGATTTTGTCACAGTATGCATATTCTTCTTAAAAGTGAATTCACACGTTTCCTGCTGGTAGGTGGATTTGCTGCATTAGTAAATTTCTTGTCGCGCATTGGATATAGTCAATTACTCAGTTATCGCTGGGCTGTTTTTGTTGCCTATATTACCGGCATGATTACCGCTTAC
>Ga0316205_10005253_pt1 | contig 10840 bp, 11 predicted proteins | sample 3monthpyrite_MG_FD_204941 | JGI IMG/M metagenome (GOLD analysis project Ga0316205, IMG submission 204941) | Microbial mat bacterial communities from mineral coupon in-situ incubated in ocean water Damariscotta River, Maine, United States -... | ecosystem: Environmental > Aquatic > Marine >...
GAGCAGAGGCGCTGAAGTATTATCTACAGGTAATGCAATTCAAATGCCAGTTGGGGAAGATATTTACGGACGCCTGTTTAATGTAATAGGAGATGCGATTGATGGCCTTGGAAATTTACCTAAGTCAGGTAAAAATGGACTTCCAATACATAGGGAAGCTCCGAAGTTTGAAGATTTAACTACTTCGACAGAAGTTTTATTTACTGGAATTAAGGTCATAGACCTTATTGAACCTTATGCTAAAGGAGGTAAAATTGGACTTTTCGGAGGAGCTGGTGTTGGTAAAACCGTATTGATTCAGGAATTGATCAATAATATAGCTAAGGGCCACGGTGGACTTTCTGTATTCGCCGGAGTTGGTGAGCGTACCAGAGAAGGAAATGACTTGTTGCGTGAAATGCTCGAATCTGGAATCATAAAATACGGGGACGACTTTTTGCACTCTATGGAAGAAGGTGGATGGGACTTATCTAAGGTGGATAAGAAGGTTATGAAAGAATCCAAAGCGACTTTTGTTTTTGGACAGATGAATGAACCTCCGGGTGCTCGTGCAAGGGTAGCACTTTCGGGTCTTACCATTGCTGAATATTTTAGGGATGGAGCAGGCGAAGGACAAGGTAAAGATGTACTATTTTTTGTTGATAATATTTTCCGTTTTACACAAGCAGGTTCAGAGGTGTCTGCACTCTTAGGAAGGATGCCTTCAGCAGTGGGTTATCAGCCCACTCTTGCTACAGAAATGGGAACAATGCAAGAACGAATTACATCAACAAAAAGAGGTTCCATTACTTCAGTTCAAGCAGTATACGTGCCAGCCGATGATTTAACAGACCCGGCCCCTGCAACTACTTTTGCTCACTTAGATGCTACTACTGTTTTGTCGAGGAAAATTGCCGAACTTGGTATTTATCCTGCTGTTGATCCTCTGGATTCAACTTCCAGAATTCTTAACCCTGAGGTATTGGGTAATGATCATTATGCCTGTGCTCAAAGGGTAAAAGAACTATTACAACATTATAAGGAATTGCAGGATATTATCGCTATTCTTGGAATGGAAGAACTCTCCGAAGAAGATAAATTAGCTGTTGGAAGGGCCAGACGAGTGCAACGATTTTTATCACAACCCTTTCATGTAGCCGAGCAGTTTACGGGTATACCTGGTGTTTTGGTTGATATTAAGGAGACTATTAAAGGCTTTAATATGATCATGGATGGAGAATTAGACCATTTGCCAGAATCTGCCTTTAACCTTAAAGGAACTATAGAAGAGGCGATTGAGGCTGGAGAAAAAATGTTGGCTGAAGCTTAATAAGAATATTTAAACTATGTACCTAGAAATTGTATCCCCTGAAGCTGTATTATTTGCCGGAGAAGTTATTTCTGTAACCGTACCTGGAACAAATGGGGAATTTCAGATGCTTACCAACCATGCTCCCATAGTTTCAATACTCCGGGAAGGTGAGGTTAAGATACAAGGAGATATCCAGATTGAAGAAGAATACAAAGATAGGTTTACCACAGATTCAAATGGAAAAACCATACTACAGATTAATAGCGGAACAATAGAATTAAATGATAATAAATTAATAGTTCTTGCAGATTAAAGTATTCCGAAAATATAAAGAAAGCCATACAAATTGTATGGCTTTTTTATTTCAGGGCTAGTAAATGCCAGTTCCTTCCACTGGAGTTATAAGTCTTAAGTTCAATGAAACCAACTGCAAAGTGTGCGTTGAGTGAACGACTATTTAATGCATCTACTTCAGTAATAATGCAATTGTATTTTGTCTTGATGCCCACTAGCATTTTCTTGTAAAGCTTTTGAAAAATGCCCATTTTTCGATATTTTTTATCAATACAAACCTGTCCCATTACCATGTATTTTTCGCCATGAGGCAGCACAGAATTAATTTCTTTAAACATAGGTTTCAGGATATCAATTTCATTGCTAAATTTAGGATGCATACACAAGGCATATCCAATAATTTTATTGTTTTCCTTGGCAATAAAATGCGGGCATACCTTATTCATACTATCCAGTAATTCCAGTCTATGAGTTACGGTTAAAAAACCTTCCTGTTCCATTTCTTTTATAGATAATGCGTTTGGACTATTTTCTTTCTGCAAAGAAAGAATTTGTTCTAATTCCAATCTGTTTTGCACCCGGCCAATTTGAATTGTCATTGTTTGGAGTTTCTATGATTCAATATACTATTTAAAAATAGGATATATTACATTTGTGACATGGGTGAATTACCTGAAAAATTATATAAGAGGCTGGCAGAACGGGGGGAAAGAAATACCCTTAGAACCTTACCTAAAGATGTTCATGGAATTGATTTTTCATCTAATGACTATCTGGGAATTGCAAATAACCACATTGTTTTTGAAAAGGCAATTAGTATTCTTTCTGAAAAAGAGATAGTTAATAATGGTGCCACAGGTTCCAGGTTGCTTACCGGAAATGGTATTTTATTTAATGAAGTGGAAAAACTTCTTAGGGAACTACATAAGGCAGATTCGGCCTTGATTTTTAATTCCGGATATGACGCAAATATTGGTCTGTTTTCGTCAGTTCCCCAAAGAGATGATATAATATTATACGATGAGTTTATTCATGCCAGTATTAGAGATGGTATTAAAATGAGTAATGCCCGGAACTATAAGTTTAAACATAACGATCTTAAAGATTTATTATCGCACATCCTCCGAGGACAAGAAAAATTCACAAAGAGCAGCAGGGAAATTTATATAGTTACTGAATCTGTTTTTTCAATGGATGGAGATTCGCCAGACCTGAAAGCCTTGTCCGGATTGTGCAAGAAATTCAAATGTCACTTGATTGTTGATGAAGCACATGCTATGGGCATATTTGGTTCAAATGGCTGCGGCAGGGTTCAGGAATTGGATCTGCAGGAAGATATTTTTGCCAGGATTATCACTTTTGGTAAGGCTCTGGGATGCCATGGTGCGGCTATTTTGGGAAGTACAGACCTAAATAAATATTTGATAAACTTTGCGAGAAGCTTTATCTATACAACCGGCCTGCCGCCCCACACCGTAGCAACTATTATAGCGGCATATCAGTTTATGACAAGCCCTCAAGGACTTAAAGAGAGAGAATTGCTTCATGAAAATATTGCATTGTTTAATCAGGAGAAGGAGCGTTTGGGTATTTCATCTTTTTTTATTCCCAGTTCTTCAGCAATTCACTCCTGTATTATTAAAGGAAATAATGAAGTAAAGCGAATAGCGCAAATAATTCAAAAAAAATCATTTGACGTTAGGCCTATTCTATCTCCTACTGTGCCCAAAGGTGAGGAGCGTTTACGTTTTTGTTTGCACAGCTTTAATTCAAAAGAGGATATTTGCATTATATTAGAACACTTAGTACTAGCAATTAAAAAGATATGAATCAGGAATTTTATACGCTTGGCGCATTTGAATATGCTGCTGACGTACAAATTATTAAAGGGAAACTTGAATCTGAAGGCATTCAGGTCTTTTTAAAGGACGAAAACACTATAAATACAGATCCTTTGATAAGTCAGGCTATTGGAGGGGTTAAGTTACAGGTTTACTCAAAAGATAAAAATAAAGCTTTGAATATATATAATGAAATAAGAAGCTATGCTTTGGACAGTAAAGGAAATCTAATTACCTGCCCAAATTGTAAAGCACAAAGATCTGAAGTATACTATAGTAGAAAGGGTATAATTAATAAGTTATTTCCATTTTTAGAAAAGAAGAAATACAAATGTCTGAAGTGTAATATGATTACCCAACCTTAGCGTAGAATGAAACGAATATTTATTACCGGAATATCTACTGATGTCGGGAAAACCATTGCTGCGGCTATTGTAACCGAGTCTCTAAATGCCGATTATTGGAAGCCTGTACAGGCGGGAGATTTGACGAATACAGATAGTCATAAAGTCGCCGGACTGATATCCAATGAAAAAACCAGGATTCACAAAAGCAGCTACGAATTAAAAACTCCAATGAGCCCTCATGCAGCTGCAGAAATTGATAAGCTAACAATTGACATCAGTCAAATTATAGAACCTCAAACTACAAATCATCTTGTAATTGAAGGAGCAGGTGGTTTACTGGTGCCTTTAAATGAAAAGGATACCATTTTAGATATCATCAAGGCTAATTATTTGGTAATAGTAGTTTCGAGGCATTATTTGGGAAGTATTAACCATTCATTGTTAACCATTGAAAGCTTAAAGCAAAAAGGGTTTACTGTAGCTGTAATATTCAGTGGTAATGAACATCCAAGCACGGAAGACATTATAATACGGAAGACAGGGGTAAAGGTAATAGGCAGGATTGAGGAGGAAACTAATTTTGATAAACCCGTCATTAAACAATATGCGGCAAAATTCTATCCAATATTGCAAACACTTTGAGCGCCATTATGATAAGGTCTAATCCAAGGTTTACAATTGAAACTAACAATTATATTCTGAAAAATTGAAAAATCTAACGGAAAGAGATAAAAAACATTTGTGGCACCCACTTACGCAGCACAAACTACATTCTGATATGCTGGGTATAGTAAAGGCGAAAGGCGCTCTTCTGTATGATGAAGAGGGCAATGATTATATTGATGGTATTGCTTCCTGGTACACCTCAATGTACGGTCATTGTAATGATTTTATTTTAGAAAAAGTACAACAGCAAATGAAGGTTCTGGATCAGGTCGTATTTAGTGGTTTTACCCATGAACCCGCCATAAGACTATCGGAAGAATTAATAAAAATATTACCTTCTAATCAGCAGAAAATATTCTTTTCAGACAATGGTTCTACAGCTACGGAGGTTGGAATTAAAATGGCTTTACAATATCATTTTAATCAGGGCAATAAACGAAAGGTACTTCTGGCATTTGAAGATGGCTTTCATGGGGACACTTTTGGGGCCATGTCTGTTTCAGGACTTTCCGTTTATAATGGACCTTTTGAAGATTATTTAATTGATGTAGAACGAATTCTAACCCCAACTAAAGAAAATATAAGTGAAATTTTACTTCGACTTACTGAAAGACTTAGGCAAAACGATATAGCGGGATTTATATATGAACCGCTGGTGCAGGGAGCAGCGGCTATGAAGATGCATGACCCAGAAGCTTTGAATATGATTCTTGACTTGCTCAAAACACATGGGGTCTTACTAATTGCAGATGAGGTAATGACCGGATTTGGCAAGACAGGAAAGAATTTTGCCTCAGAGCATATTCCTGTTAATCCAGATATCATATGCCTTTCTAAAGCGCTTACCGCTGGTTTGCTCCCTATGGGAGTAACTTCATGTACTCAGCAGGTCTATGATGCATTTTACAGTACTGATATTGCTAAAGGGCTTTTTCATGGTCATACTTATACGGCAAACCCGTTGGCTTGTGTAGCGGCCCTGGCTGGTATTGAATTACTTCAATCTGATCAAATTCAAAAGGATATCCGGCGAGTCATTGAATCTCATAAGAAGTTTGGATTAAAAATTAAGGAACATCCGAAGGTTGCCGCAATTCGTCAGTGTGGAATCATCTTTGCACTGGACTTGAATATTAAAATGGAACGATACGGTAGTTTACGTGATCGGCTGTTTAACTTTTTTATGGAGCATGGTGTGTTTTTACGTCCCTTGGGGAATACAATATATATTTTAGCTCCGTACATTATTACTGATACTCAGTTAAAACAGGTTTATGATACAATTGAACTTGCGCTAGATACAGTAGTTTAGGATTACAATAGATTCTAGTCCCAGTCATCATTCATAAGATCTACCTCATTATTATCCTGGATAACAACCCTTATTTCATGATAGGTCCAATTATCACCTTTAGCAGTAGCCTTTATGAATAAAGTGCCACTTTCCTTAGGCCCTGAAATAGGTGCTTTTATATCGGCACTTTTTTCATCATTAATTAAATTAAATTCACCTTGAACCATTCCATTTTTTTCAATAGGAGAACCCATTAGTTTAATTATTTCAGGGTCTGAATTAATTTTTTCGAGTGCATATTCCATAGGAATAGAATCATCTATAATTGAAGTAACACCAAAAAATATAGAACCAACAGTAACCCCTAAGAGAATAAGAATAGTCAAACAACCACCAACAGGCACTGCCCATGGCCAATTTCTTTTCCACCAATTCGGCTGAGGGATCAATTCATTGTTCATTGTTTTTTATATTGTTTTTACACTTTCAAGGTAAGAACTTTTATTTTTACTCTAAATACTAATTCCTTGGCTCAACCTATTACGATTACATCAATTGCTTCCATCTCCTCGTTGGGAATTACTAAAGAAGATATTTGGGCCAATTATCAGCATTCCAATCACCTCTTAAAAGAAGGAACTTTTGAGGGTAGGACCGCGTGGGTATCATCTTTGTCTGAATCCGAAAAATCAGAAATAAAGGCTCTTAGAAATAGTAATTCAAAGTATCAAAGCCTCGATGATAGTGTCCTTTATGGTATTTTTACAGCCAGAAGGGCTATAGTAAATGCGGGCTGGGGTAAAAACGATAATTTTGGAATTAATATTGGTTCGTCCCGAGGAGCAACCGGGCTTTTTGAAAAATACCATAAGGAGTTTTTGCAAAAGGGTACTACCGCTGTATTGACCTCTCCAACAACCACTCTCGGTAATATTTCTTCCTGGATAGCCCATGACCTAAAGGCAAAAGGCCCTAATATTTCACATTCCATTACCTGTTCTTCAGCTCTTCACGCCATATTAAATGGTGTAGCGTGGATTAGAAGTGGGATGACCGAAAAGTTTCTTGTAGGCGGCAGTGAAGCGCCATTGACTTCTTTTACTATTGCCCAAATGAGAGCCCTTAAGATATATGCCCAGGAAGATAAAAGCGATTATCCCTGTAGGGCTCTTGACCTTAGTAAAGGTCAGAATTCTATGGTACTTGGAGAGGGCGCAGGTGTTGCCTGTTTGGAATATGGAATTGGGAAAAGACCCCTTGCTATCATTGAAGGAATTGGATTTGCCACAGAACCATTGGAGCATAATATTTCACTTTCTGCAGATGCCCGATGTCTGCAGGATTCAATGTTTATGGCCCTTGAAAAAATAAATCCCAAAGAGGTAGATATTATTGTGATGCATGCACCGGGAACCATTAAAGGAGATAATGCTGAATTTACTGCAATTCAGCAGATTTTTGGTAATTCCATGCCTGCACTTACTACAAATAAATGGAAAGTAGGACATACTTTTGGTGCATCCGGAATCCTAAGTGTAGAAATGGCAATTTTAATGTTGCAACATCAACGATTTGTTGGAGTTCCTTTTATGAAATTTAATCCGCCGCAGAAAATAAACAGAGTACTTATAAATGCCGTAGGTTTCGGTGGAAATGCAGTTAGTATTTTATTAAAAAACCCCAAAGAATAACCTACTAAGATCACCTTAATTAAGATTTGATTTATCGATTTTTTTACGGATTAAAGATTATTTTTGATGTTTAAATAAAATTCTTACATATGGGTATAGAACGACATAACTGGACAAAACAGGAGATTCTTGAAATATATAATAAACCCTTGATGGAATTGTTATACGAAGCTGCCACCGTACATCGCAAGTTTCATGATCCGAATACTGTACAGGTATCTACTTTACTATCCATTAAGACTGGGGGTTGCCCTGAAGATTGTGGTTATTGCCCACAGGCAGCACGTTATCATACAGATATTGAAAACAATGATCTTATGACTGTTCGGCAGGTAAAGGCGCAGGCCTTGCGTGCCAAAGAATCCGGAAGTTCAAGAGTATGCATGGGAGCTGCTTGGCGTAATGTAAAGGATGGCCATGAGTTTGAACAGGTTTTAGAAATGGTAAGAACCATAAATAAACTGGATATGGAGGTTTGCTGTACGTTAGGAATGCTAACGGAAAATCAGGCAAGACGTTTGGCAGAAGCAGGTCTTTATGCTTACAATCACAATCTGGATACGTCAGAAGATTATTATAAGGATGTAATTTCAACAAGGGCTTTTGACGATAGATTAAAAACCATAGAAAATGTCAGGAAAAGCAACGTAACAGTTTGCAGTGGCGGTATTATTGGGATGGGTGAAAGATTAGAAGACAGAGCAGGAATGCTGGTTGCGTTATCTACGTTAAATCCTCAACCGGAATCTGTACCTATTAATGCACTTGTAGCTGTAGAAGGTACTCCTATGGAGGACATTGATCCTATTTCCATTTGGGATATGATACGGATGGTTGCTACAACCAGAATTGTTATGCCCAAAACCCAGGTAAGATTATCTGCCGGGAGAACAGAAATGACAAGGGAAGGACAGGCGATGTGCTTTTTTGCAGGAGCCAACTCAATTTTTGCAGGTGATAAATTATTGACAACACCGAATCCTGATGTAAATGAAGATTTGGATATGTTTAAGCAATTAGGTCTTGTTCCACAAAAGCCTTTTGTTAAAGCGCCGCAACCAAAGACGGTGGAAGCAAATGAATCTATGTTGCAACCAATTGGAGAAAAACCAAAATGGTCAAGACCGGAACATAAGATAGAGCGTAATGAGCTTGCAAAGGTTAAATCCAAACATGATGGACGGTCCTAGAAAATTCTAAGCTAAGATAGCTTTTATCAACTTTTTTAACTTTAAAGTTTAATATACATCTGAGATTTTGCATTTAGAGGATATACCAAGAGTAAAAACGATTAACAGGGAGGACTTTATAAAAAACTATTACAAGCCTCAAAAACCTGTTGTAATTGAAAAACTCATAACAGATTGGCCTGCGTATTCTAAATGGAATTTTGAGTATATGAAACAGCTCGCGGGCGATATTACAGTGCCTCTATATGACGACAGGCCAGTTGATTATAAGGACGGGTTTAATGAGCCTCACGCCAAAATGAAGATGGCTAACTACATAGACCTTATTAGACGGCAGCCAACGAAATACAGAATATTTTTATGGAATTTAATTAAGGAAGTACCACAGCTTCAAAATGATTTCTCCTATCCAGATTTTGGACTGCGATTCATGAAGGGACTGCCTATGTTATTTTTTGGCGGAATGGATTCGCATACTTTTATGCATTATGATATTGATCTTGCTAATATTTTCCATTTTCATTTCGAGGGTAAAAAGGAATGTATTCTTTTTCCTCAAACCCAAAATAAATTTCTCTATAAAGTGCCTCATTCATTAATTACGCATGAAAGTATAGATTTTTCTAACCCAAATTTGCAAGAATGGCCTGCTTTAGAATTGGCTAGCGGATTTAGGACGCAATTGAATCATGGTGAAGTTCTGTATATACCAGAAGGTTTTTGGCATTATATGAAATATATAACGCCAGGGTTTTCAATGAGTTTGCGAGGGATTGCTCATAATTCCAAAAATCTTGGAAAAGCGGTCTACAATGTCTTTGTAATGAGACATTTTGATAATCTGATGCGAAGAATCAAAGGACAACGATGGATTGACTGGAAAAATGATCAAGCAATAAAAAGGACTAAGAAGATACTCCCCTAATTTCATATTCAGAAAGATTTCAGAATAAAAATTAATCACCTCTTTATCTTTTCTTTCGATTTATGATTATGTTTACATTCCTTTAATTGTATTTAATGCATCTTGTCGAAGTAAAGTCCCACCGCGATTGTAAAAGATTCGTTTCATTCCCAGATGATCTTTACAAAAATCAAAAACAATATATAAGACCTCTACATAAGGATATTGCAGATATTTTTGATCCTGCTGTCAATAAAAACTTTGAACGTGGTAGCTGTATCCGATGGCTTTTATTAAAAGACAATAAAATTATTGGTCGTATTGCAGCTTTTATTTTAAGAAAGACCTCTGCCAAAGGCGAAACAGAAACTTTTGGTGGGGTAGGTTTTTTTGAATGCATTAATGATCAAAATGCGGCTAATGCATTATTCGATATAAGTAAAAAGTGGTTATTGGACGGGGGAGTTGATTTTATGGATGGACCTGTAAATTTTGGAGCAAGAGACAAATGGTGGGGGCTTTTAACCAAAGGATATGAACTGGAACCCAATTATCAATGCAATTACAACTTTCCTTATTATAAGACACTGTTTGAAAATTATGGTTTTCAGATATATTTTGAACACTATACCTTTTTAAAGGTTATAAAGGAAGATGTAAACCCGAGATTAGAACGAAAGGCCACTATTGTAAATAGCAATCCGGATTATACATTTGATCATTTCAAAATGGAAAAGTTTGAAGAACAAACAGAGAGTATAATAGATATGTATAACAAAGCTTGGGTTAATCATGAAGGAGTTTCAGCTATATCTAGGGAACAGGGTTATTTACTTATGAAAAAATTGAAGCCAATTATTGATGAAAAAATAATATGGTTTGCCTATTACAAGGGAGAACCGGTAGCTTTCTACATAAATATTCCGGAAGTGAATCAATGGTTCAAATATGTCAACGGGAAGTTAGATCTAATTGGGAAATTAAAATTTGTATGGCATAAGTGGCGCAAAAGAAATAAGAAAATGTTGGGATTCGTATTTGGGGTAGTGCCGGCGCATCAGGGTAAAGGACTGGATGGCGGAATAATTCATGCATTTCATAATATGGCAAAAAGTCTATCCAACCAATATGAAGTTATTGAAATTAATGGAATTGGTGATTTTAATAGAAAAATGATTATTGTAGTAAAACAGGTAGGGGGTGAGATATGTAAAATACATACTACCTATCGATACTTATTTGATAGAACAAAACCTTTCGAAAGAATGAAGGCAATAAAATAGAACTCTAAGTTAAGCCAATTCTTCTTTTTTACCTTTTGA
>Ga0316205_10005254_pt1 | contig 10838 bp, 12 predicted proteins | sample 3monthpyrite_MG_FD_204941 | JGI IMG/M metagenome (GOLD analysis project Ga0316205, IMG submission 204941) | Microbial mat bacterial communities from mineral coupon in-situ incubated in ocean water Damariscotta River, Maine, United States -... | ecosystem: Environmental > Aquatic > Marine >...
GAGCCCAGAGTCACCGATGCTGCGGAGCGCATGAATGTCTGTCTTGAAAGCTCTGCCGCTAAAGAAGCGGATGAACAAGTACCCAAATTGATGCTTAGACGCTTATGCCAAAAAGCCAACCAACTCCTGCCGTGGCGGTCATCGCAAAGACACCCCACCCGACGACGCGTAGAATAGCGGGCAACAGAGGGGCGGCTCCTGCCTTGGCCCCTAGGGCTCCCAGTATGATCAGTGCTAGGACTGTAACTACCAATACGGATGGTATGATGGCGGAAGCCGGTGCAAGATAAGCGGCAAGCACGGGCACTGCCGCTGCGATGCTGAATGTTGCACCAGACGCAAGGGCGGCTTGAAGCGGGTTCGCGGCGTGCACCTCTGAAAGCCCAAGCTCGTCTCGGATATGGGCTTCCAGAGCGTTCTTCTCGGTCAGTTCACGCGCCACTGCCTCGGCCGTCAATGGGCTCAATCCCCGTCCTTCGTAGATGGCAATGAGTTCCCTGAATTCCTCGTCGGGCATCTCGGCAAGGGCGGTCTTTTCGCGTTCGATGTCGGCCCGCTCGGTATCTGACTGCGACGATACGGAAACGTACTCACCCGCAGCCATCGACATCGCCCCAGCCACCAACCCCGCAACACCGGCGATCAAAACAGCTCGTGGGCTCGGGTCGGCAGCTGCAACACCGACGACAAGCGAGGACACCGAAACGATGCCGTCGTTTGCACCCAGCACCGCCGCTCGCAGCCAGCCGCTGCGGGTAATGTAATGTGGGTCATCAGGGTGCGCACTGGTGTTCGTCATGTTGTTTCTTTCTTGGGAGAACGGGTGTTACCAGTGGTCGATCTGTCATCATTTTGACCAGTTGCATGAGCCATTGGGAAGTCGTCGGGTCCAATTTCTCCTGCCATTAACTCCTCCATAAACACGCTGATGAATTGTGCCCGTCCGTCCGTCGCTGACTTTGCATAGACGCTGGTTGCTTGAGCGCGAACGGTGCCGGACGCGGTTTTCCGCATTTGGGCAATCGTGTCATTGTCCAAACCCTTAAGGATCATGATCGCCACATCCCGTTCTGCGGCAGTCAGCTTCCATTCGTCAAAGAAGGCTTCGATCACCTCTGCCAAGTGTCCTCTGGCAATGTCGAGGCCGGTTTGCATGTCAGACATCCGCGACAGCAGTCCGCGAAGTTCCAACATAAGAAAGATGACACCGCCGACCAGAGCGACCGCAGCAACCGACTCGAGGAGGAGATGCGGGTTGTCAAGATGGCCGTCTTCTCGAAAGTCTTCGATCACATCGCCAATGAAGAACAGCGCGCACAGGGCCTGCAAAAGGATAAGGCCCGCAAGCATGGTTGCGCGCCTTTCTTTCGTTTTTGCAGGCCAAAATGTCAGCTTCATTCCACCTTTCGCCCTTCCGGGATGTTTTTGTGACCGTTTACCATGGCTCGGACCAGATTGACACCGGACCGCCAAGTGTCGAAGGCGACACCGGCGACGTGCAGCGCTACCGAGAACAGGAGCCACCCAAAGATGATTTCGTGGGCCTCCTCGACCCAATCGACCCCAAAAAAGGTAATTGTGGTCATCATGTAGCCGGTCACACCGATTGCAATGACGGTCAGCCATATGTTGTAAGCCATCAATGCGCCAAGCGGGTTGTGCGAAAGGTGAACGGTCTGGTCACCGTACAGCATCGCCTTGAAGTGGCGGCTCACGCGGGCCGGGCTTAGAGGAAAGGCGGCAAAACGCGCATGTTTCGGTCCAATCAGACCCCAGACCAGACGCACACCAACGAGCGCGAGGGCGATATACCCGATCCATTCGTGTGTCTTACTTTCGTCTTCAACGAAGGCACCATTCAGGAGGATCATCAGGGCAAGCGACCAGTGGATCAGTCGGACTAGTGGATCCCAGACCGCGATGTCGCGGGCGCTTGTGCGCCCGCTCGATTGTTTGGCTATGGTGACCATCGGCTCAGCTCTTGATTTCGAGCTTGGTCACAGCCCCGGTCTGGGGGCTCACATACACCTCACCCATTTTGCCGTCGCGGACGAAGTAGACCTCGATCTTGCCATCTTCCATCTCGGCCTTGCGTACTTCATAGCCCATGGCGGTCAACGAGGCCTGGACCTCTTCCATCGTGGTGCCAAGAACGCTGTCCATCGTGACATCTTCGGCGAGCGCCGGTGTTCCAAAGGCCAACAGAGTGATCAGAGCGAGTTTACGCATTGGTTTTTCCTCATTTGTTTGTGCCGGGTTTTCGGCATTGCAGGGCGGCAACCCGTGTTGTCGCTCTTGCTCATTTCGGTGAGTTTGCAGTGTGGAAACAGTGGCAATGGGCTTATTGGTAGCTAAATAAGCGCGCGCTTATGGCGAGTTCTTGCCAAGTCGACCCACAGGATCGTTGGGGAAACCTTCGCTTCCCTGATCTCAATTCCATAGGGGGGGGCAACCAGATGAATTTGGGTGGAACAATGCAATGGTCAGTCACTAAATGATTGGTTCTCAGAAATGTGCTGAACCACATAACCAGTCTTTGGGGCAGCCGCAGCGAAAGCGAGGTTTGTCCGCACTGCTGACATTTGGTCTGTGCTTTGTATCGATAAACAAAGAAGAGGGCGCGGCATAGCCGCACCCAATATTGTTGTTACCGGCAAAGCCGGGACACGATGGATTCGTCCATGGTGTCGGGTTTTACCCCTTCGGGTAAAACCAAGGTTTTCACATACAGCTCTTGTGAGAGCGTATGCACGGCGGCTGGTGTAGCCAGCCGACCAGCTTCGTCACCATCCAAGATCAGCATGGCATACTTGAAGCCCGCTTCAGCCAACAATGTGGCCTGAGCTTCAGAGACATCCGTACCCATGAGGGCAACGGCTGGCACCCCAGCCAGTTGCAGCCGAATGGTTGACCAGTAGCCTTCAACGATGACCACGTAGGGTTTGTTGAAGGCAGCGGCGCGGTGGATGTTGAACAGCTCAAGGGACTTTTCAAATCCCTTGGGCAGTTTGTACCGAGGCACTTTCTCAGGCAGGTCATCGTCAGCCCAGCGACCGCTGTACGCGACCAGCTCACCAGCCAGGTTGTGGATCGGGAAGGCAATGCGGTTACGCATGATACCCGCTCGACAATGGCCGATGCCGAAGGCTTCGGCAGTATTAGGATCAATCCCGCGTTCAGCGAAGAACTCATGTTCATGATCCAGCACCAAGGAAATGTCGATCACAGGATTGACCGTTTTCTTGGGTGCTGATTTTTCGTCCTCTGAGCCGCGAGATTTTGCCCGCTGGGGCGTTTTTTGGCCCTTTGGCGAAACTGACTTCCTTTTTGTCCGTTTAGGCGCTCTCTGGCCGTCCTGGGGCTTTTCGTAGTCTTTTCGGCTGGTGCCCATAATGTCGAGGGCTACCAGCGCTGCTTGGTAGGCGTGGTTTTCGGTAATGCCTTCCTGCAAGGCAATGAAGTCGAGAACATTGCCCGATACTGGGCAACCAAAGCATTTGAAAATCCCTTTCTCCTGGTTGATCGAACACGAAGGGGTTTGATCATCATGAAAAGGGCAGTGAATTTTCACTTGCTTGCCCCCTGATTTCTCAGGGGTCAGATCATAGTGGGCCAACACATCCATGAAGGATGTGTCATTTCGGATGGACACCAAATCGAGTAGGCCGTTTTTTGACATGACTTTCTCCCTATATCAGAACTGTAAACTTCTGAAAAGATTATATAAAAAATCAGCAAGGCCGGAAGTTGACGGGGTATACTATAACTACTCTGGTTCTTTCGAGCGCGTGCCTACTTTGACTGACAAACTGCCGGGCCAACCGGCGAAGGTCTGACAGTTTGCCTGATGGTGGGTACGGGTCTCGATAGTTCCAGGTCACATCCGTACCCGAGCTGCTTGCAGCTATTTGGCAACCGTAACCATTCGATAGTTGTCCCAGCCTCAGTTGAGGGGAAGCCCGCCTAGGTGAATGCAGACACACCGATACCGTGGGACGTTCTGGCCGGGTGTGACCTGGAGGTATGGCAGATCAATCATTCACAAACAGAAATTACGATGACCAGGCGGTCTTCGTGGGAGAAGAAATAGACGCGAGTGTATCGCGCCCTTTTCGTATTCGACCAAACGAGCGCTCGGGCCATATGTTGGTGGTTGGAGCTGACGGTCGCGGCAAACAGTCATTGATGTGGAATCTGATGGTGCAGGATATCCAGAAGGGGGCTGGGGTCTGTGTGATTGATGTAACCGGCAAATATGCGCGCTCGTTGCTCGATACCATTCCAGCCTCGCGCACCAATGAGACACTGTATTTTCACCTGGGAAATCAAAGGCGGGTGGTTGGGTTTAATCCCTTTTTTGGCATCGAGGAAGCTGAGCGATCACGGGCTGCACAAAGTTTTATGGCCTTGTTTGTAGCAATCTGGAAGCTGACTGATGATAGCCATCCACTCATGTTGCGCTTAATGCGTGCATCATCCCGCGCACTCTTGGATAGCCAAGAGGGGACGTTGTTAGGCATGTATGCCTTGCTGACAAACGCGAGTTACCGGCAGCGGGTGGTGAGCCAGTGCCATGATCCGATGGCGCGGCGATTTTGGGCAGACTTTGAAACCTGGGACGAGAAGGACAAGCGGGACAAACCGCAGCCGGTTTTGACTAGGTTAGAGGCATTTCTGTCTGACCCACATTTGCGGTGTGTCTTGGGTCAAACCAAAAGCACACTCGATCTTGACCGTGTAGTGACAGAGCGCCAGGTGTTTATTGCGGATTTGCCTCGCTATGAATTAGGAGCTGAGACTGCGAAGTTGTTTGGTAGTTTGTTGATGACCCGGATGCAGAATATTTTGGAGGCAAGGCCAGGGGGGTGGCCATTTTACATCTATATACCTGACGTGCATCATGTGCATGTCGCACTAGCCGCGCGCGCCATCACCAGTCAATTCAAGAATGCCGGTGTGGTTACATCAATTGACCAGCTCGCCAGCTATGATCTTGACCACCAAAATGGCCTCCTAAACGCGAAGAGGTTGGTGGCGTTTCGGCTAGCGCCGGATGATGCCCGCAAGGTGGCGGCGCGGTTTCCCATTCCAAAACCGGAAAAGTCGTTGATGACGTTGTCAGAGTACAAGTTGGCGCTTTCAGATTGGAAGCATGAGCTAAATGCTGTGGACGCAATCCCCGCTAAATTCGGCAGCTGCGCGCATGTGTTGCGCCGGTCAGAAAACATATTGGGCGTGCCGCGAAAACCGGTTGAGCGAAAGATCGGTGCATTTTTAGATGGTCTTTCTGAGGGCACTTAATTCACAATAGACTCATGGAACGCGCCACCAGGAAACCAGAGCCAATTGGCAACCTCAAACTAACCGAACGCGATAGGCTTTGGATTCGAGCTGCCCATCGGTTTGATGTGATCAGCACGGATCAGGCTTTGTTGATTGCCGGTGCCACCTCGCGCACAGCCGTAAACGACCGGCTAGCTAAGTTGTGGGCGCATGATTACCTGGCGCGGCCCGTTGATGCGATGCGGGCGCTTTATTCCCATTCCGAAAAACGGCACGTGCTGCACATGCTGGGCCAGGCCGGAGCGACCTATTTAAGCAAATATGAAAACGTGACTCTGGCTCAGAAGAAAGGCTGGTCAGCGAGAGCAGGGAAGCTGAAGGGTCAAAATATCCCACACGATCTTGGCGTGGTTGATTTCATCCTAACCCTTGAGGCAGATGCAGGCAGGTTGCCAGAGGTGCAGATCGTTCACCAGCTAGAGCTACTGGCACGGAACAATCTGCCCTTGATTGGAAAACTAGGACGACTGCCAACCAAAGCGGTACGCAAAGGGTCATTGGTGGATCGAGCCACCGACCCCGATTACACGTTTGAGGTTCACAAGCAGCGGCCAAATGGCAGCACCGGCAAAGGATTGTGCTTTCTTGAATATGACAATTCAACGGAAGATTTTATGACGGCAGACGCGCTTGCTAGCTCGATAAAGCAGAAGCACGAAGCTTACACCTATGCCTACAAACGCAAGCTGCATACGCAGCTCTATGGCCGTGACAATTTCCGAGTGTTGTTCGTGGTCAATGACACACTGGCGCGGGTGGAGAAGATGCAGCAAGTCTACAAAGACACGGTTGCGAAACGCATCGCGGCCGGTGTCTTCTTGTACACCACCGCTGATGCTGTGCGTCTGCATGGCGCGTTTGGTGACATCTGGACGAACGGGGAGGGGGAGCGGGTGGAGTTGTAAAAGCCCCCACGGTGAAGTGGGGGCCTTTGATCTTTTTTATTGGCACCTTGGTGGGAACCAAGGATCACCGAGAAGGAACTGAGCGTTGATGGTGGCCGCTTCATCGAATTGTTGCAGTGAGTGCGAAAGGAATTTGCTCCAGCGCGATCTAGTGTCTGCAATAATCTGATCAATCACAGTGTTTACGTCCTGTGGTTTTTTATACTTTGGAGAGCCATGTACCCAAAGCGTGTATTCCAGATTATGAGTTTCAAGTTCGATGGCCATCAGCTCTTCGCAGCTGGCATGGCACCTGCTTAGATAAGCCAACGCCTTGTCAGTGTTTGGGCAAACCCGGACTTCGATAGCGGGCAAGTCGAGACCAAATTCAAGGGACATGTGTTCTCCTGTTGTCTGTCATCCAACGAATGTCGCGAGATGAGTTGACAGCAGGAATAACTTATTGTTTTTAATATAAAAAATTGTCTTTGTCAAATTTCTTGACCTGATATGCTTTGGGTAGGGGAGTGATATGGAATGGTTAACGATAAGAAATCGAAGATAATTGACGGCGAAGTCCTACCGCACGAAGCTGAGCGGCCTGTGAATAGTGGAGGCTTGTTTTCCAATTTGGGTAAAGCTGCTGAGCACAAAGCTGTAGCGCGGGCTATTCGGGCTGAGAATGAAGCCGCCAAAGAAGCGGTTATAAATCAGGATTTGCGCGCCCAATATGAGGTTGGAAAACGCAATGTTGCGGTCGAGGTAGACAAAAATAAAAACATCCAGATGTACACTGACGTCGCGCGTGGTGAAGTTCGGCTTGATTTGAAAAAACAAGATGCAGAAATGGCTGATCTGCGCCGCCAAGAAGAAGAAGCAAGAGCGGCGGGTGAAAGAGCTGTCCAAGGATACGCGGCTGATCGGGCGGAGGAATCGAAGCGCGAAGCCAAAGCCGAAGCAGGGCGTTTGCGGGCTGAGGCTGATGCACTTGATGCCGAAATCGACATCGAGCTGAAACGAAAGAAACTTGAGCGATTGCGGCATGACCGGGCGGGTACGCTTGCGAAAGCAGAAGCGAAGCTAAGCGAAAAACAAGCTGAGAAGAGAGACCTTTTGGAGCAATTAGAGGACTTGCAGAATCCGGTTCTTGATGACGACCCCAGTCAGCCCATCAGACTAAAACAAGTACAAAATGCTCTAACCAAGGTTAGCGAAGAGATCGCTGCTCTTGAAAGGCAGATCGAAGACCTCCGGTGAAATCAGACATCGGCTCCATGGGCCTCGGTCATTCCGAGGACGGCGAACTGTGGATGAGCAAAAAAGCCCGTGACGTACATATGCAGGTCATCGGACTAAGCCGCATGGGGAAGTCGTATTTCCTGGAACATATGATCCGCCAGGACATCGCTAAGGGTGCCGGTGTCTGCGTAATCGACCCACACGGTGAGCTATATGAGCATCTGGTGGAGTGGCTGGCTGCCAATGATGTTCACAAGAAACGCCGAATTCACTTGATCCATCCGGCCCAGGGTAAGTGGTCAGTCGGTCTCAACCCGCTGTGTCGCGGCGATGAACCGATTGAAACACGGGTCGGCGCAATGCTTGATGCCTGCCAGAAGGTTTGGGGAGACGCCGAGAGCCAAGGGTTTAAGACGCTCCGAAAACTGCTCGACATGATTTTCGTTACTCTCGCCCATCATGGCCTCAGTCTGCGCGAAGCTCGTCTTCTTTCAACCATTGAAAACAAAGCCATTCGACAGGAATTGGTCGAACAAACTGGTGACGCTGATCTAATTGCCCAATGGGGGCAACTCGACGCTCTCACGAGCAACGAGGAAAGCCAGGTCATGGACGCGGTAAACAACCGCCTCTGGGAAATGACCCGCACACCTGGTGTGAAATCCATGATCGGCCAAACCGAAAAGGTTTTGGACTTCAAGTTGTGCATGGAGCGCAATCACATTGTGTTGGTGAATTTGGCCCATGAGGGAAAAATACGGCCTCAGGTTGCCAAAATCCTGGGGTCTCTTTTGGTGGCTGATCTGCACTATCGGGCGCAAAGCCGAAACATTGACGAGGCCAAAGACAACCCATTTTATTGCTACGTCGACGAGTGCGGCCGGTTCATCAATGAAACCATCGTTGAAGGTTTGGACGAGACTGCGAAGTTCGGTTTGCACTATGTGCTTTCTCACCAACGATTACGACAGCTTGGGGAGCCAGATAGTGTGATCCGAGAGGGTGTTATCGGCGGCGCGCAAAACAAAGTTGTCTTCCTACAGGAAGACCCGGCCTCAGCTTCAGCTATGGGCGAGTTTCTGTTTGAAAAGGAGTTCAACCTAGAGCGCCCGAAAGATATCCTGATTAAGCCAACCGTGGTTGGTTACACCCGTGAGTGGTTACAAAGAGAAGGCTATGCAAGAGCCACCAGTCAAGCCGAAGGTACAAGTACCAGTTTGAACGACGGTCTGGCGGAGCGTTTGGTGGAGGATGACGAAACACCGATTGTCACCGCGACTGCGAGCCTTTCAGCGGGCGAAAGTGCTTCCTGGGGCATCTCAGAAGCGTATTCGTCGGGTTCGTCAGAAACCCTGATTCCGATTTTTGAGAATCTGGCCGGTGGCACGTATTCACTTGATGAGCTGAAGCACGAGGCCAAGGTGAGGGTGCGGATGTTGCAAGCCCGTCAAGCCTATGCGTACACGGCTGATGACCGGAAGGCTGTCCAATTCGTTACACCTGATGTGTTCGAGGCATCACCAACACTAGAACAGATAGGTGAGTTTTTTGAGGCGATCAGTGAGCGCGAGCCATACACCAAACTGTCTGCTGATGTGGAAGAAGACGTGCGAGCAAGAGCTGCGAGGTTGGGCTTCCAAGATCCAGGTGATGTAATCGGTGAGGGAGACGGGTACGACGACTAGTTGCGCTTTTTGAATTCATCAATTCGCGCCTCAGCCTCTTTCATCTCTCTCATGGCCTCTTCCATGCTGGCACGCGAGTTTTGCCGTTCGGTTTCTTTCTTCATGGTCTTGCTGTCGATGTGCGCCTCTGAATTGGAGGTGAGTGATTCACGATCTGATTTCTTAGCTGGTACGAAGTAGGAAGCTAGATTGACTAGAATGTCTGTGATTTTTCCGCCGTTGCCACTGGCGAGCAAAGCGGCTGTTGCAGCGGCAAAGAGAAACGTCAGGAACCCGTGATTTGCACCACCAAAGAGGAAGGAAACTATCCACCAGAAAATTCCGGCTGGAATGTAAAGGATCAAAAAGCCAAAACCCAAAATACTGCCAATGAAACACCTGAACGGAACTGGATATTGGGCCGGACATGTTACCGCCGTCCCTACGTACCACGATAGGTGCGAAATCAGCATCAGGATGCAGAACGTTAGCAAAATCCACTTTATTGCTTGTTTGTCATCTGCTTCCACGTGCTAAGCCTCGCTTTGAGCTGCCCGCGCAGCTTTTTTCTGTAACTCTTTGACCCGCTCTACCGCCTCTTCATATTCACGCACGAGGCGCGCATATTCTTCCTGGTTCGTTCGTTTACTAGCGCGCATTCGGGCTTCCATAGCCCGCAGACGCTCTGCTTCCCATTTGAATGAGGCGGTGAGGTCATTCATGTCGTCAATGTCTTGTTGACGGCGAAATGCGTTTTCAGCTGGCTCGTCGTAGCTGTGTGTTTTGCGTGTGTCGAATGTTTCACTGGTGGTCTTGGCGCGCTCGAACTCTTGGCGAACCGCCTTCGCACGGCGGGATGGCAGCACTGTGCGGCCAATGACATATAGGTAACCAAGTACGGTAGGGATGCCGATCCAAGCGACCCATCCGAAAAAGACAAAGGCACCGGATGTGCCTAGTGAGACAAACCCGCTCTGGCGGATGGCGTCATAGTCTGAGATTTCTTCAAAAACCGGCAACTCGCCGCAACTTCGGCATCTTGAGATGAGCTGAATGCCTTGCGCGCCTCTGCCTGGTTGAACTGTGTATCTAAATACCTGCGGCGCTCCTTCGTTTGTCACGAGAGCGGAAGAATATGCCCCTTCCCAACACCACGCGCCGTTTCTGGGATGTAAGTCGACGTTGAGGTTGCTTGGGGTTCTTTGGGTGAGTATCCAAACGCAGTTTCGATTGTTTTGCGAAAATGACAGGCCAGTCATCGTGGTTGTCTGGCGGACCTGAAGCAAAAGCTGAACCGTCTGACCGGCATCCAGCGACACTTCGTTAAATCGTAGCCCTGAAGACCAGGTTCCTCTTACCTGCTCAATCTGACCAGGTTCTCGGTAATAGCGCTCTGTGTCCGAGACCTTTGGCAATCCTTTGATTGCGAAAAAAACGGCTGCAACGAAAAACACGCCACTAATGATCTTACCGGATTCCACAATCAGCTTCTCAAAATTCAACAGACTGGCCGATTACACGAGAAAAGGCACATCGCCGTCAACTCTCTCGATTTTTGCTCCTTCTTCCTTAACCCGTTTGTTGTGAACTCACGGTGAAGTGCAGTTCCTGATATGTCGTTCTATTCCAATCGGTTCTGGATTTCCATGAGTTTGGTCTCGAAGACTTCCGCCGGTGTTCGGTAATCCAAACATTTGCGCGGCGTAGC
>Ga0316205_10005255_pt1 | contig 10838 bp, 11 predicted proteins | sample 3monthpyrite_MG_FD_204941 | JGI IMG/M metagenome (GOLD analysis project Ga0316205, IMG submission 204941) | Microbial mat bacterial communities from mineral coupon in-situ incubated in ocean water Damariscotta River, Maine, United States -... | ecosystem: Environmental > Aquatic > Marine >...
AGAGTGATGCTGCATTTTGAGATCCGACGCAATGGAAAACCGTCTAATCCATTGAAATATTTACCAAAATAAAGGGGTCATGAGGGATCAAGATGGATCAAACTGAGATCGACGATAAGAGCACGAATATACAGGAAACGGTAGAACTTGAGACCGATATTGAAGAGCTGGAGGAAGAAGTCAGTGATATCGATACACTCGAGGCAACCGAAGAGAATGAGGTTGAAACCAAGAAAGACGAAGTTGCCGAAAAAAAGCTGACCTATTCGCCGGGCAGTGTTCCCGACGCCCAAATGGATGCCACTCGCCTGTATCTGAGCGAGATCGGATTTTCCCCTTTACTGACTGCGGATGAAGAAAAACACTATTCTAGAAGACTGCTAAAAGGGGACGAAGCAGCACGCAAGAAAATGATTGAATGTAATTTGCGCCTAGTGGTAAAAATTGCACGACGCTATCTTAATCGTGGTCTGGCACTACTGGATCTGATTGAAGAAGGTAATCTTGGATTAATTCGTGCCGTTGAGAAATTTGACCCCGAGCGTGGATTTCGCTTTTCCACCTATGCCACCTGGTGGATCCGTCAAACCATCGAACGTGCCATTATGAATCAAACCCGAACGATTCGCCTGCCGATTCATGTGGTTAAGGAAATCAACATTTATCTTCGTGCGGCACGTCACCTGTCCCAAACACTGGATCACGAACCCAGTGCCGAAGAAATCGCAGAAAAACTCGATAAGCCAATTAGTGAAGTAAAACGCATGCTTGGTCTGAATGAGCGAATTGCTTCAGTAGATACACCCATTGGCCAGGATGCGGATAATTCCTTACTCGACGCAATACCCGATGAAAATAATGTCGATCCCGTGGTGTTCTTACAGGACAATGATGTTAAAGCCAATATCGATCAGTGGTTAAACCAGCTCAGTGAAAAGCAACGTGAGGTGGTTGAACGTCGTTTCGGCCTGCATGGTTATGATGTATCAACTTTGGAAGAAGTAGGTAACACCATTGGAGTGACCCGCGAACGAGTCAGACAAATACAGTTAGAGGCCTTGCGCAAGCTAAGGGATATCCTTGAAAATGAAGGATTTTCCGTCGACGCCCTGTTTAAGTAATTCATCCAACTAGTCATACCGATCATGTTTTGAATACCATTATTCGTAAAAGACTGACACAAACTGAGAACTGGATTTTAATTCTGTTTGTAGTGTGTGGTGTGTCTTGCTCGACGATAGGTAAAAAACAGCCTACTGCAGAAGATTTACCACCCTGGAGCACGGTTATCAGGCTTTACCAGCTGGAATGGGATGACAGTCAATCTGCTTTCATAAATCGTGATGAAACTTCACGTACCTTTTCTTCGCCTTTGTCCAATCTGATTCATGCTGCTGCAAATCGAAATTTTGTGGGTAAACTAAACTTTGATCCTTTATATCATGTTAAAAGTTCTGAAATTAAAAATCTTAAAATTTCCAGACCAGTAACTATTGCCGCGGATCAAAGTAGTATTGATGTTACTTTCTTTAGTTTAAATGAGCCAGTAAAGATACAAGTTGATGCGATATTGCTGCGAACCGGTGAGTGGAAAATTGCGAATATCCGTTACCCGGATAATAGTGATTTGATTAGCGTCTTGCTTAAATAGCGATACAGCATAATCAACTTAAACACATATGATGGTTAGTCATGACTGTAGATATCAAATGAAGTAATGATATGATCTTCGAGATCATCTGGGTGTATATATTGTTCATCAATAGTCTTGCCCTTAACTGAAACTCCTGCAGTATGAATACTGATTCGATCACCGCTTAGTAATGGATGCCAGTCAAAAAGAGGTCTGCCTTCAGCGAGAAGTCGATACGCACATGTTTCCGGTAACCATTTTTCTTCTCGTGCGACTTGCGGTGTTACCTGAATACAATCTGGCACCAATGTCGATCGATCCTGATACTGGGTACAGCAGCAATTATTATTATCATGGTACTGGCAAATCACCGAGGTATAATACAGTTCGAGTGTATCTTCATCTTCCAGTTTTAAAAGACAGCATCGACCACAGCCATCACAAAGTGCTTCCCACTCTTCTTTATCCATCTCTTCCAGAGATTTTGTTTCCCAAAAGCGGTCATCAGTCATACTTCAACACTCGATAAGGTAACATAGATATCATAGCGGGTCTTTTTACTTTCTATCAAGGTGTCCGGTTTTTGGTTATGAAGCCAGTCAGCATGTCCGGGTCGCTTAACCACAACTCGTCGCCTGGCAGATTTTAGTGCATTTTGAAATAGGCTGAGTGAGTTTGTATCTGGTCCAAGTAGTTGTTGTAGTGCCAACATTTCTTTTTTGACTAATGCACTTCCTTTTTTATCCGGATACATAGGATCAATATAAACCACATCAGGTATTTGTGTATCTTTAAGTGACAATAAATATTGAGATGAATCAGCATGAACCAGCTTAATTCGTTGTGAAACCCAGTCACCAATGACGGGATCAACAGCAGCTCTTTTAAGGCCATTTTGTAATAATGCTGCCAGAATAGGAGAGCGTTCACACAGAGTAATCTGGCTACCGAGGCTGGCGAGTATAAACCCATCACGGCCAAGTCCTGCAGTTGTATCTATGATGGTGGGGTGATATCCGGGTTTCATTCCCACGGCACGCGCAAGGGGTTGTCCGCGTCCACCACCATATTTTAGTCGATGTGCAAGTTTGCCTGTAACAAACTCAACTACGATAGGCCCTGGTGAATTCTTACCTGATTGTAACAGTTCCAGTCGGTTGTCATGTAATTCCAGATAAAAGCCGCTATCGGGTATGGTATCGATGAGCTTGATTTGGAATTCATCGGATATCGAATTCACTTGTGACCTGTTGCAATCAGGTGTTACAAACAATCCGAAAAAATGAAGAGATTCAGCCATGGCGTTATTTTAGTTTAAGCATACGACACGGGTATACTTACATGTGTAGTTTTTTTACTAGTTTTATTATTACATTTTTCTAATGACTAATTTATTTACCATTAATGCACCATTGTATATTCGTAAAGCGAATTATATTTCAGAAGTAATCGCAGAACTATTCCCGCATCCTGATGGCCTGATTTACTTTGAGCTAAACTGGCATTTTGGTCAGCCTGAAGAAACCATTCATATCATTCATGGCGAGCTCGAAGGCGAGGGGCCGTGGAAAATCGGTGGTAATGTGATTAATATGCTGGGATGTCAGGGTTGTGATTCCACTCTGGCGCTGCAATACCAGGATTGGCAACACTACTTACAAACTGCAGCAGATGAATATCCACCCAAAGAACTCATAGAAGCCATTGCCCGAAAATTAAGTCAATGATCGATGATAATTCCAGCCACTACTTTTCGACCTTCACCCGCCAGTATATTAAACGTACGACAGGCAGCAGCTGAATCCATAACTTCTACGCCAATGCCCTGATTATAAAATGTGGTGAGTAATTGCATATCTGGAAATTGCTGCTTGCGACCAGTTCCCAATAACACCAATTCAGGGTTTAGATCATGAACAGGTGTTAAATGATTTGTATCCAGCAGGTTGATGTCAGTCAACGGCCAGGTTTTAATTAATGTGTCGCTAGTGACGATAAAACTTTGCGAGGCGCGGTAGAAATTCTCCTGAGATTGTTCATCAGCACTTTCATCCACGTTTGTTGGAACTGATGATGGTATGGCGAGGATGATTTCATTAGTATCGTATGCATGGATACGATAACCAGCAATTAAGTCCTTCTCGAATTTCATCGCCATTTTCCTTTTCAGTTTCATAGGTTTATGGTGTTGTCGCATTGACATTCACGCCCGTGAGCCGGTAATGTTACCAGCTTTTCCAGTATGGGAAAGCTGCACCGTTGTTTACGCTGCACCAAACCAGAAATTATTTCTAACCACTTGATAAATAACGGATAAACTCTTGATCGAAGACTTTCCCCGAATTAAACGTTTACCACCATATGTTTTCAATATCGTTAATGAACTGAAAGCTGCAGCACGCGCACGGGGTGAAGATATCATTGATTTTGGTATGGGTAATCCCGATCAACCGACTCCACAGCATATTGTGGATAAGCTTGTGGAAGTTGCACAGCGTCCAGATACCCACCGCTATTCACTTTCACGTGGTATACCCAGACTTAGACGAGCGATTACACATTGGTACAAGGACCGCTATGAGGTCGATCTCGACCCTGATACCGAAACCATTGTTACCATTGGCTCAAAAGAAGGGTTGGCACACCTGGCATTAGCTACCGTCGGTCCGGGAGACGCCGTGCTGGTTCCCAATCCGGCATATCCGATCCATCCTTATGGATTTATTATTGCCGGTGCTGATATCCGACACGTTCCCATGGCACCTGGAATTGATTTCTTCGATGAGTTGGAAAAGGCAATCAAGGATTCCTGGCCCAAACCAAAAATGCTGGTACTGAATTTTCCCGGTAATCCAACCACCCAATGTGTAGAGCTGGATTTTTTTGAAAAAGTGGTGGCGATTGCCCGCGAGCATAAGATCTGGGTAATCCATGATTTGGCCTATGCCGATATCGTCTTTGATGGTTACAAGGCGCCCTCAATCCTGCAAGTACCAGGAGCAAAAGATGTTGCCGTGGAATTCTATTCCCTTTCTAAAAGTTACAATATGCCTGGTTGGCGCGTCGGTTTCATGAGCGGAAATCCAGTCCTTGTGGCCGCCCTGGCAAGAATGAAGTCATATCTTGATTACGGTATGTTCACTCCAATTCAGGTAGCAGCCATCGCCGCACTGGAAGGCCCACAGGACTGTGTACAGGAAATCGTCGAGCGTTATAAGTCACGCCGCGATGTGTTATGCGATGGACTGAATTCTGTTGGTTGGTATGTGGAAAAACCAAAGGCAACTATGTTTGTCTGGGCACCCATCCCTGAACAATACCGTGAAATGGGATCGCTGGAATTTTCAAAATTATTGTTAAAAGAAGCCAAAGTCGCGGTATCACCAGGTATTGGCTTTGGTGAATATGGTGATGGTTACGTCCGATTTGGTCTAATTGAAAATGAACACCGAACCCGACAGGCAATTCGCTGTATTCGAGACATGTTTCGTAAAAGTTAATTCGTTAAGAGGAAGAGTGAGTGGACGCAGTTAAAGTTGGAGTACTGGGGCTTGGTACAGTAGGTGGGGGTACCGTTACGGTTCTAAGACGTAATGCAGATGAAATTACCCGTCGTGCTGGACGTGGGATTCAGGTTACACATGCTGCCGCGCGTGATATCAGTAAAGCGCGTAACTGCGATACCAGTGGTATTACCCTGACCACCAATCCGCAAGAAGTGGTTAATGATCCTGAAATTGATATTGTGGTTGAGTTAATTGGTGGTGATGGCCTTGCACTAGAGCTGGTTAATCAGGCAGTCGCAAACGGTAAGCATGTTGTTACTGCCAATAAAGCATTAATTGCCAAGCATGGTAATGAAATTTTTGCTGCGGCTCAGGCCAAAGGGGTTATGGTTGCCTTTGAGGCAGCAGTAGCCGGAGGGATACCCATTATCAAGGCAATACGTGAGGGCCTGGCTGGAAATCAGATTGAGTGGCTGGCGGGTATTATTAATGGTACCGGCAATTTTATTTTAACGGAGATGCGTGATAAAGGTCGTGACTTCGACGATGTTCTTAAAGAAGCTCAGCAATTGGGATATGCCGAAGCAGATCCAACTTTTGATGTGGAGGGTATTGATGCGGCACACAAGTTAACCATCCTGGCATCGATTGCGTTTGGGATCCCATTACAATTTGAATCAACCTTTACCGAAGGCATAACAAAAATTACTCAGGAAGATGTGACATATGCCGAGGACCTGGGTTATCGGATTAAACATCTAGGTATAACGCGCCGTAGCGGGAAAGGGATAGAACTGCGCGTTCATCCGACTTTGATACCTGAACGCCGTCTGATTGCTAACGTCGATGGTGTAATGAACGCGGTGTTGGTAAAAGGTGATGCCGTTGGACCTACCTTGTATTACGGTGCCGGTGCGGGTGCTGAGCCAACGGCCTCTGCTGTCGTGGCAGACATTGTTGATGTGGTACGAGTACTCACCACAGACCCCGATAACCGTGTGCCGCACCTGGCATTTCAGGCGAACCAGTTATCAACTTTGCCCATACTTGATATAAATGAAGTTGAGACTTCATATTATTTACGCATGTCTGCCGAAGACCGTCCAGGTGTTCTGGCTGATGTGACGCGCATACTCGGTGACGCTGGTATCAGTATCGAAGCAATAGTGCAAAAAGAACCTCAAGCCGGTATGGAAAAGGCCAGTATTATTATGCTGACCCATAAGGTGCTTGAAAAAAATATGAATAAAGCAATCGCAGCCATTGAGGCGCTTTCTTCTATAGAAGGTAGTGTGACACGTATTCGCATGGAATCACTGGACGCTGATTAAGCGTTTATACATTCCCTTTGATTATTGCGAATTACACAGAATTAGTAGATTTTCAGGAGTTAAGTTTATGCCATTTCGTACACGTTACACTGGTTTGATTGACCGCTATCGGGATCGTTTACCCGTCCATGATGACACGCGCATTATCAGTTTGGGTGAAGGTAATACTCCCCTGATACGGCTCAACAATATTCCGGATGTCATCGGGAAAGATATTGATATTTATGTAAAGTATGAAGGTCTGAATCCTACAGGTTCCTTTAAAGATCGTGGTATGACCATGGCTGTAACGAAAGCAGTTGAGGAAGGAAGTAAGGCGATTATTTGTGCTTCAACCGGAAACACTTCAGCTGCCGCGGCCGCTTATGCAGCCCGTGCTGGAATCACTGCATTTGTATTAATCCCGGAAGGCAAGATTGCCCTGGGTAAACTGGCACAGGCGATGATGCACGGCGCTATCGTTATTCAGATCAAAGGTAACTTTGATGCTGGCATGCAGTTAGTAAAAGACGTAGGTAAAGATGCACCGGTTACGATTGTTAACTCCATTAATCCATTTCGATTACAGGGACAAAAGACTGCGGCATTTGAAATACTGGAAGAGTTGGGTTCAGCACCAGACTTTCATTGTATTCCTGTTGGTAATGCCGGAAATATAACAGCGCACTGGATGGGGTACTCTGAATACCATGAAAACGGTATTGTGAACAGCCGACCTAAAATGTTGGGTTATCAGGCTGCAGGTGCCGCTCCCTTTATGCGTGGTGAAATGGTTGATGATCCGGAGACGGTCGCTACGGCAATTCGCATAGGACACCCACAAAGTTGGGACAAAGCCTGGAAGGTTAAGGAAGAATCCAATGGCTGGTTTGATGAATGTACCGACGAAACCATACTGGCTGCACAGAAACTTTTGGCAGAAAAAGAAGGGATATTTTGCGAACCGGCTTCGGCCACATCATTAGCCGGTGCAATTCAGGATATTGAATCTGGAAAAATTCCGGAAGGAAGTAAAATTGTCTGTACCCTGACAGGGCATGGACTTAAAGATCCCGATACTGCAATTAAACAAAGTACTCGACCACTCATTAATGTTGAAGCAACCTATGATCAGGTCAAAGCGGCCATTCTGGACAATATGGAATAAGTTTTCATTACTGTATAACTTATATGACCATTTCTGCAAACCGTGTTAGCCTCGTGATGCCGGGGCTACTCGGTCCGCAGCAGCAGTACCCGCTACTTGAGTCGCAAGAGCGTCCGAATTTAAAAAATCTCACCGCATTATTATCACGTGCCACACGCAGTGAACATAATAATGATGATTGGTTAAGGACAGTATTCGATTTACTCTTGCCAAATTCAGAGCAAACTAAAATACCCTTTGCTTCAATAAGTGCCAGCTATGATCAATTCACATGTACTGATGCCTGGTGTCTGCGTATTGATCCAGTATTTCTTCGTATTGATATGGACAGTGCTATTATGCTGGCGGCAGATGAACTTCAATTGACTGAACAAGAAGCTAATGAAATTGCTGAGAGTATAAATCAACATCTGAAAGACGACGGTATCAGGATACAAATAGCTCATCCGCATCGCTGGCACTTACTTTTTGATTCATCACCTGAGATAACTACGACGCCCTTACATCAGGTCATGCGAAAAGACGTGCACTCGTTTTTACCTGAAGGAAATAAACAACAATATTGGCGTTCATTGCTTAATGAATTACAAATGCTCTTGTATACTCATCCGGTAAACCAGCAAAGAGACAAGCGAGGTCTGGCACCGGTAAACAGTGTCTGGCTCTGGGGTGAAGGAAAACTGCCAGAAAAGAAGAAAACGAACTGGGATGCAATTTATACCGACGAACCACTGATAGAAATACTGGCTGATTTTTTTAATATACCCTGTTACGAACTGAATCAATTCCAGGATCATATTCATCAACCCAGTGGTGATAATGGGAATGTGCTCCTGGTCACAACAGCACTTGAAGAATTTGTACACAACCAGGATATATTTGCCTGGATAAACGCTTTACAGCAACTGGATTCTACTGTGTTTCAAGATATCCGTGATGCCTTTAAAATGAAACGACTAAAACAATGCGAACTCTATCCGAGTAACAACAGTGTATACCATGTATCACTTAAGCAATCTCGAAAGTGGTGGAAGTTTAACAAGCTAATGACAGATTTTTTAAGCACATGAGTCAATCAAATGTTGTTATAAAAAGAAGAGGTTCAGCGGATACACAAGCCTTAATCTCGAGTGTACATCCGGTACTGGCGCGTCTTTATGCTTCGCGCAATATTACTTCGGCAAATCAGCTGGAATATCAGTTAAAAAATATATTACCTTATCAGAGTTTAAAAGGAATCGAACAAGCTGTCACACGACTGGTCATTGCTTTGCAAAAGCAGGAAAAAATTACCATTGTGGGTGATTTCGATGCCGATGGTGCAACCAGTACCACACTGGCTATGCAGGCGTTACGTTTACTGGGTTATGAACATGTCGACTATCTCGTGCCGAACAGGTTTAAGTATGGTTATGGTTTAACAAAGGAAATTGTTGCTGTTGCCAATCAGAGCAAACCGGATCTTATTATTACCGTTGATAATGGTATATCGAGTTGTGAGGGTGTCTCAGCTGCTAATCAGTTTGGTATTGATGTCATTATTACTGATCACCATCTTTCTGCGGAAGTGCTACCGGATGCTGTCGCCATTGTTAATCCAAATCAGCCAGGTTGTGAATTTAACTCCAAGGCTTTACCGGGAGTCGGTGTGATTTTTTATGTAATGCTAGCGCTACGTGCAAGATTACGTAAAATAAATTGGTTTAAAAATATTGCGGAGCCAAACTTTTCAGTGTTATTGGATTTGGTTGCACTGGGTACGGTTGCGGATGTGGTGCCACTTGATTTCAATAACCGTATTTTAATCGCTCAGGGAATGGCCAGAATACAGGCTGGTCAGGGTCGACCCGGCATAAAGTCTTTACTGGAAATATCCAAACGAAATGCGGCTAACCTGGCAACAAGTGATCTCGGTTTCGCACTGGCTCCAAGAATCAATGCCGCCGGACGTCTGGATGATATGTCTCTGGGCATTGAGTGCCTGCTGGCAGAAGATATTAACCAGGCGAGGAGACTGGCCACTCAACTTGAGGAACTTAATCAGGCTCGCCGCGGTATCGAAGATGAAATGAAACAGTCAGCGCTGACTCAACTTGAAGACATGTCATTGGATGAGACATTACCAATCGGTTTGTGTCTTTTTAAACAGGACTGGCATGAAGGCGTTGTTGGTATTGTGGCATCCCGTTTGAAAGACAAATTACACAGACCGGTGATTGCTTTTGCCAAAACTGAAAGTGGTGAAATTAAAGGTTCAGCTCGATCGGTCAAAGGCGTACATATACGGGATGTGCTTGATTCGATTGCGACAAAACACCCAGAGTTGATCAAGCGCTTTGGAGGCCATGCCATGGCAGCGGGATTGAGTTTACCAGCTGAAAACTACCAGGCATTTAGTGAAGCTTTTAATGCAGAAGTCAGTTTGCATCTTGATGAATCAGAATTAGAGGGTACGATTCTCAGTGATGGTGAACTACAAACCCAGGAGATTGATATGACACTGGCCGAGTTGTTACGTACTGGTGGTCCCTGGGGGCAGGGTTTTGACGAACCCGTTTTTGATGGCATTTTCGAAGTTGTACAAAAGCGAATCGTCGCGGAAAAACATCTTAAACTGGTGGTGCGCATTCCCGGAGAGGAAAAGGTGTTTGATGCCATTGCTTTTAATGTCACGGATAAAGATTGGCCGCCCTCGATAAAGCAGGTCGAAATGGCCTATCGACTTGATATCAATGAGTTCCGTGGAGAACGAAATATTCAATTCAACGTACAATTCATCCAACCTCATGCGGGCGCTGCCTGATAACAGTCCATCTCCCATATTTCTGCTGACTGGTGTATGATACGCAATCCAAAAAATCAGGTGAGTTTTCAAGATGTTAGAAGTAAATTTGATTCGTAATTCTATTACCGACAAACAGCAGCGTGTGAGTGCGCTGAGGGGGTATCTTTGACTTCGATCTAAAGCATGAACGCCTCATAGAAGTGGAGCGCGAACTCGAAGATCCGGATATCTGGAACAATCCTGAATATGCACAGCAGCTTGGTCGGGAGCGTGTGCAGCTTGAAAATATTGTAAATGTCATCAATGAACTCAACCAGCAACTTGATGACGCCTCAGACTTACTCGAAATGGCAGTAGAAGAAAACGATCAGGCCACCGCAGATGAAGTTGAAACGGATCTCGTTCAAGCAGAAGCACATCTTGCAAAACTCGAATT
>Ga0316205_10005256_pt1 | contig 10837 bp, 10 predicted proteins | sample 3monthpyrite_MG_FD_204941 | JGI IMG/M metagenome (GOLD analysis project Ga0316205, IMG submission 204941) | Microbial mat bacterial communities from mineral coupon in-situ incubated in ocean water Damariscotta River, Maine, United States -... | ecosystem: Environmental > Aquatic > Marine >...
TTTACCTTGTTTGTATTTCTGTTGTGCAGCTAATGAGGAATAATGGTTGATTTTCTCTAATTTTTTAGATATAGATGTTTCACCTCTGTGTTTAATAACTGCATTAATTTTAGCAATCTTTCCTGTGGAATTAACCGATTCATGTACTAAATCTTGACTCATTTTAGCTGATGTTTTATTAAACAAACGAATAAACATGTTCATCCTAACCCAAGGATGTGACCATTGCCAAAAAACCCACTCTTGTCTTGGCATCTCATAAGCATTTGCAAGTGGATTCGTGTTTTTCCAGTTTGTTATTATTTGTTGAGATTCTTTTGTAAAAAATTCGTCTGAATCTAATAGAATAACCCAGTTATTTTGTGCCAGATCAATGGCTTTTTGTTTTTGTTGAGAATAACCGGCAAACTTTTGCTGATGTATTGTGCAGTTGTACTCTTCTAGAATATCGAGTGTTTTGTCTGAACTAAAAGAGTCTAGAACAACTATTTCATCTGCGAACTTCAAGCTTTCAATACACTGTTTAATTGTGTCTTGGTTGTTAAAACAGGTGATAACAGCTGAAATCTTATTCATCTTTTTTACTCATTATGATAACACCAGTTCCACAAAACCACAGACATATTGACCAAAAAGAGGCAAAGATTGAATAGGTGCTAGTGATAGGAAGAAAAGCGCTGATGATTGCAATTAAATAGATCCAAGTATAATCGCCACTATAGTTATTTCTTACAAAATGATAAAGTCTCAGTAAGGCATATCCAAATAATAACAACCCAATAATACCTGTATCTGATAAAACTTCTAATACCCAATGATGGGCATGCATTCCTACTCCTCCTTGTGCTTGCCAAACATCTCCTTGTTGGGCAAATTGTGGATAGGCTTTTCGAAAAGCATGAGCTCCAACACCATTTATAGGATGTTGTTGAATCATTGCCAATGAAGTAGTCCAGATGGGTAATCTATTTGCTAATGCAAAGTCTAAACCCGATTGAGAGCCATCAAATGCAGCAATAGAGCGTTGAATTCTTTGTTGAAACTCCGAGGAGATAAACCATAATGAGGTTATTAATACTATTGATACAGCAACTGTTTTAAATAGTAAAATAAATCTTCTTGTTTTAACATGATGGAACCAATAGGCAATCAGTATAAATAACATCATTATCCAAGCTGAACGGGTTCCAGACAATATTATGGTAATAATAATCGCAATGGTAACAATCCATCTCATAATAGTATTGTGTTTTTTCATTGCTATCATTACAGCGGGTAAGAAAAGTGCCAATACAGGACCAAGTTTGGCATGATGTTCGCCAAATATACCATTGAGTCGTCCTTCATAGCTCGTTCGTCCAATTGTATTAAATCCTACAAAATATTGGAATATGGCATCAAAGGCCCAAAAAATAATTAATACGGCAATTAAACTATTAAGTAATTTAAAATCTTCTGATTTTAAATAAAGTAATAGAGCAATAGAGGACAAATAAAACCTTAAACTGGCTAAACCGACAATTAAGGTCTTGTTTTGCCAATAAGAGTCTGTGGCAGAAATTAATATCATGCCCAAATAACAAAAGTAAATTAATGATAATATTTTAAAAGAGTTGTCTTGTACTAGACTATTTTTGTGTTTTATCAAGCCCACTAAACCAGTTATTGATAATATCAAAATAGGTAATTCTGCTAATCGAGAAAAAGGCAGTAGCACTAGCACCATGAGAAATAAAACCAAAACAGTTTTAGAAAGGTTAAATTTCATGAGACAATTCTTGATATAAAGACAGGGTATCTTCAAGCATGTTAGAAAGCAAAAATGGTTGTTTATTTTCGATTACTGGTTTGTCTGATAGTACTTTGTTTATGGTGTCTGACAATTCTTGTTGATTATTAAGCGTTACTTTTCCTTGCGGAAATATTTGTGTGAGTATTTCACTGACCCCACCATGATTATAGGCCACAACAGGTGTTCCAACTGCCAGAGATTCAGCTACTGTTCTACCAAATGACTCAGCTCTTTTTGAAGTGTTAACTACAACATCTGCGATGGCATAAATGTCAGCCATTTTAGATTGTATGCCAATCCAAACAACTTTATCTTCGATTTTTTGTTCTATAAACCACTGATTTAAGCGTTCTGCATAGAAATCATTATTTGGGTCTGCAGTTAAAACTAATTTTGCTTCATTATTAATGCTTTTTAACCAAATAAGTAAGTCTTTTATGCCTTTCAAGCTTGTTAATCTGCCAGGTAGTAATACAATTTTTTTATTGACTAATTGATTGTGTTTTTCATATAGTTTTTTTAACCATAAGGGATCTGGTTGGTGACCATATGAAAATTCATCAGTGTCAATCCCACGATAAATAACACAGGGTTTAGATTTTAAATAATGGCCATAATTTTGAGTGACATAATCAGCTGAAGTTTGAGAAACGGCTATCACCTTATCCCCACGTGCCATAATTGATGAGTATTTTTTTACTGAATATAAACCATGCACAGTGGTAACAAATTTTGGCTTTTTTGATTTTATTTTTGCAATGGCTTTAATTGCTAACCAAGCAGGCAAACGTGATCGGGCATGAACTATATCTGCTTTTTTTTCTATAAATATATTTTTTAATATATTTGTTTTAAACAAAGTAAATAATGATTTTTTTCCAATATCTAAGTTTATGTGTTCAACTTTGTTAGATAATTTATTTCTCATGAGTCCACTGGCTGATATTACAATCGATGTATGGCCTTGTTGTGCTAAAAAATTTGCCATTTCTACTGTACCACGTTCAACACCACCATTATTTAGTGCAGGCAATATTTGAATGATAACCAATGATTGAATCATCTATGAGAGTTTATTGATTGCTTAGTTTAAATTTGGTTCCACAATATTCACAGCATGCTTCCCCATTGTCATTAAATTTTAAAAATACTTTGGGGTGTAAATTCCAGGTTTTGTCTTCGCTAGTTGGGCATGACATAGGAAGTTCATTATTGTTTACTAATCTGGTTTTTTGTGTGTTTGATTGATTCATGTTTTTTCTCATTCAGAATTTTAGTGTATTATATGAGTTAATTATGCAATCAGCAAGAAATCAGATTCATTGAAAAAGTTAAATCACATTTGGATATTTAGCGACAGTATCAGAGGCCATGAAATACAGTCGTGTGCGCTGGCTAATAAAATAGCCAACCAAATTAGCTTGTTTCATTGTGGGTTAAGACAACCATGGCTAAGTTTCGCACCGAGAATATTGCCAGGTTTTGGAAGGAATATTATCTGGGAAAAACAAACCCCAAATATATTAAAGACACCTGATGCCATTATAACTTGCGGTAGACGAATGGCAGCTATAGGAAAGTACTATAAACAGCAAATAAAATGTAAACATCTTCAGATATTAAACCCAACAGATAATCCAAAAAATTACGACATTATTATTTGTCCGGAGCACGATAGAATGGTGGCGACTAATGTCATATCTTCAAAAGGCAGTTTGCATTCTATATCTAAATCTGAATTGCAGAAATATAAATATCCAACTGATAATAAAGTCCTCAGTCTTTTAATTGGTAATCCTGGAAAACATTTTTTTAAAAATTTAAGTAATCTAGCAAAGAAAATTTTAGATCAATATCCTAATTTTGATCTATACATTTGTGGCTCTAGAAGAACCGATAAGAAACAGAAGAAAAAGATTCGAAAAGTGTTTAAGGATGCACAACTGTGTTGGTTGGAAGAATCAGATGGTCAAAATCCTTATATGAGTATACTGGCAAACAGTGATGTTTTATTGGTGACGGCAGATAGTATTAATATGGTTTCTGAGGCTTGTGCAACTAATAAAACAGTTATTGTTGTGGCTCAAGAACAAGTCTCACCAAAACACAAGAGGTTTGTAAAATCAATTGAAAATAGATTATCAGAGTTTGGTACAATCCATAATAATCCAGTCCCATTGGACACACTTACTCATGTAGCTCAACAAGTTTTATTAGGAATTGACAGATAAAAAAAGCCTGTGGTTTTGTCACAGGCTTTTTTTGTAAAAAAATATTAATCTTTCTTTGCTGGTGGATCTAACAGCGCTTTGATTGATAATCTTACTCGGTTTTGTTTATCAATTTCTAAGACTTTAACTTTAACAACTTCACCTTCTTTAAGGACATCAGTTACATTCGCAACGCGTTCATGTGAAATTTGTGAGATGTGCACCATTCCATCTTTACCAGGTAATAAATTAACAAATGCACCAAAGTCCATAATTTTAACAATTTTACCTTCATAAACAGCACCGACTTCAACATCGGCAGTGATTTCTTCAATGCGTTTGACGGCATTTCGAGAATCTTCACCATTTACGGCAGCAATGGTTACAACACCATCATCATTGATTTCAATGACTGTATTGGTTTCTTCAGTTAATGCGCGAATAGTAGCTCCGCCTTTACCAATAACATCACGAATTTTATCAGGATGAACATTTATTGTGACAAGTTTAGGGGCATAATCAGACATTTCTTCTTTTGCTGTGCCTAGTACCTTATTCATTTCACCTAAGATGTAATCGCGACCACCTTTTGCTTGAGATAATGCTTTTTGCATGATTTCTTCTGTGATGCCTTCAATTTTAATGTCCATTTGTAAAGCAGTAATGCCTTCAGCAGTACCAGCTACTTTAAAGTCCATATCACCCAAATGATCTTCATCACCAAGAATATCAGATAAAACAGCGTAATCATCGCCTTCTTTTATGAGTCCCATCGCTATACCAGCAACTGGTGCTTTAAGGGGAACACCTGCGTCCATCATAGACAATGACGATCCACAAACAGAAGCCATTGAGCTTGAACCATTTGATTCTGTGATTTCAGAAACCACACGAATAACATATGGAAACTCTTCCTCAGTAGGCATAACTGCCATTAAACCACGTTTAGCTAATTTTCCATGGCCAATTTCTCTTCGTTTGGGTCCACTCATAAATCCAGTTTCACCCACACAATATGGAGGGAAATTGTAATGCAACATGAATTTATCCTTGTCTTCACCATCTAAAGAGTCAATTAACTGCGCATCACGCCCTGTTCCTAATGTGGTTACTACAACTGCTTGAGTTTCACCACGAGTAAACAGTGATGAGCCATGCGTTCTGGGTAAAATACCAGTTTTAACTGAAATGCCACGAACGTCAGCTAGTCCTCTGCCATCAATTCTGGACTGACCAGAAATGACTTTTTTACGCACATGGGCTTTTTCTATTAATGAAACAATTTCCATAACTTCAGAAGCTGATGGTGAATCATCGCTGTCTGATACTAGACTTTCAACTGCATTGTTACGCATAGAACTTAAAGAGTCATAGCGTTTAGCTTTGTCATGTGTGTTATAGGCCGCTACTAAAGGCTTAGCAATGACTTCTTTGACTTGATTAACAAGTTGTTGATCTAGAGCTGGCGCTTCCCATGGCCATTGCTCAACACCTAAATCTTCTACCATTTCGTTTATGGCGTTAATGACCACTTGTTGTTGTTGGTGTCCATAACTTACAGCACCCAACATAATATCTTCTGATAGTAAATCGGCTTCTGATTCAACCATTAATACAGCTGATTCTGTTCCTGCTACAACTAATTCAAGTTGAGAATCTTTAAGCTCTTCATTGGTTGGGTTGAGTATATAATCACCATCCTTATATCCAACTTTCGCAGCAGCTATTGGGCCGTGAAATGGGGCGCCAGATAAACTCATGGCAGCTGATGCACCAATTAATGCAGGAATATCAGCATCTATGTCTTCAGAATATGAAATGACTGTTGCGACAACTTGTATTTCATTTTTAAAACCTTTAGGAAATAAAGGTCTAATGGGTCTATCAATAAGACGACAGATTAAAATTTCTTTTTCAGTTGGACGACCTTCACGTTTGAAGAACCCTCCTGGAATTTTACCAGCAGCATATGCTTTTTCTTGGTAGTTTACTGTTAGTGGAAAAAATCCTTGTCCTGGATTTGCTTCCTTCTTAGCTACGACTGCAACCATGACAACCGTATCCCCCATTTTTACCATAACTGTTGAACTTGCTTGACGAGCAATTTCACCAGTCTCTAATTCTACTGTATGATTTCCATACTGAAATTTTTTTGTATATTTAGCCACTGCTATTTTCACCTATAATTAATTTACTTTTTCTTTTCCAATATAAAAAAAGGTACGTGTTGTACCTTTTTTGGTTTTAAAATTATCTGCGTAATCCTAAACGCTTGATTAGTTTTTGGTAACGTTCCAAATCTGTAGACTTCAAATATTTCTGAAGTTTACGACGCTGGTTAACCAACTTCAATAAGCCTCTTCTTGAATGAAGGTCTTTTTTGTGTGATTTGAAATGTTCTGTAAGATATGTAATTCTTGCAGTTAATAATGCGATTTGAACATCGGCAGAACCGGTGTCATTTTCGGTTATTTTATAATCATTGATAATTTTTTGTGTTTGTTCTACAGTCAACATGACTTTCTCCAATATTTAAGGTGTTTAATCACACCTGATTAAAATGACCAATCGGGCGTTGAACATTCGCTTCGATCAGATTTGTTGCAGAGCCAAGCTCGCAAGCCGGCGTATTTTAAGTGATATGTAACAACATTGCCAATTAAAAGAATGAATTTAGTTGAAAAGCATAGGAATATTCGATATTGTCGACAACCGATTCAATGAAGTTGTTTTATGATTAAACACAGTGATACAGATTTAGTATTAATTAAACAGGCACAAACTGCCATGAAAAAGGCGCATGCTCCTTATTCAAATTTTCACGTGGGTGCAGCCATTCTTGATGAAAAAAATAATATTCATGCCGGTTGTAATGTTGAAAATGCTGCTTACCCGTTAGGTGTTTGCGCTGAAGGATCTGCCATATCGAATATGGTATTAAATGGCGGTAGATCCATCAACAAAATTATGATTATTAGTTCTGGAGAAAAACTTGTCACACCTTGTGGTGGTTGTCGTCAGAAAATCAAAGAGTTCAGTAATGAGAACACTCAAATATTGGTTTTTCATGATAACAAAACCAGTGCATTTAGTATCGAAGAATTGTTGCCACAATCGTTTTCAAAAGAGTTTCTAAATAAATAAAATCATGCAAAAACCACCTTTAATCCCGTCTCTGATAGTTTTAGCTTTTGTTATATTAATGATAAACTTGGGTTTTTGGCAATTAGATCGAGCGAATCAGAAAACCGATTTACTGGTGTTGCTTGCTGATGATAATATTACGAAAGTTACTGATGCAAAACAAATAAAGACTTTACCACAATATGCAAATGTTAATTTAAAAGGTCGTTATTTGTCTGCCCCACAATTGTTGTTAGATAATCAAATTGACAATCAAGTAGTGGGTTATCATGTGTTTACGCCGTTTCTTATTGAAGGACTGGGCACGTATATAATGGTCAATCGTGGTTGGGTAGCAAAAGATAAATTAGATCAACGTGATTTTTCTGTACAGACGGATACAATTGTATTACAAGGAAAATTGAACCATTCTCCTCAGGTAGGTATTCAATTGGGAGAAATTGAATTAGATAAAGATCAAAAAATTCAAGTAATGACCTATTTTGACAGAGATAAAGTTTCAAAATATTTATATGAAAATTTATGTAAAGATCTCAGTTGCATTGTCAGTCATCGCGTATTGTTGTTAGAAAAAAATCAAGACCAAGGTTTTAAACGAGAGTGGCAACCCGTTGTAATGCCTCCTGAAAAGCACATTGGTTATGCTGTGCAATGGTTTTCCATGACTTTTGTGTTAATAGTGCTTTTTGTCTATTGGGTCAGTAAACTCAAAGATTAATATAAACACAATGGAATCTATTTCTCTTTAATAATTATTGAATCAAAGCCATTTTTTTCTAAATTCTTAATGACTACTTCTGCTTTTCTTCCGCTGGTAAATGGTCCAACCCTAACTCTGTGCCATTGAGTATTGTTTTTATCAACTATGGGCTGAATATAGGCAGTTTGACCAATAAATGCAACTTGGGCCTTCAAAGCCTCAGCATCATCAATGCTTTTAAAAGCGCCGAGTTGAATGGTATAGTTTATTGGTTTTCTTGAATCTGTTTGTTTTAATTCAGCTTCATCAACAACAACTTCCATTTGTTGTAATGTTGTATAAAAATCATAATCTTTTTTTGGCTTAACTTCTAATTCTTCACTCTTATCTTCAATGACATCATTGTTGTCGGTTTTACTTGACTGAGGAATGGGCTTGTTGCTGGGTTGTTCTGTTTTTGGTACCCAGCCTTTTACATATCCTAATACTGCGATGCTTAAACCAAATAACATGCCAATTAATAATATTATCCAACCAGGCAACTTCTTTTTCTGGGCTGAACGTCCTGCTTTACGCCTGGCTTTCTTTTTCGTTGTTTTTTTTCTAGTTGCCATATTTTATTTTTCAATATTTTGGTTGATTTCGCTTGAAAACATGGCTTCAGGTGCCGAAGCTCCCAGTAATTTCAATCCATTAGCAATGATTATTTTAGTGGCTTTGGATAAGTTTAATCTGGCATTGCGTAAATTTTCATCGTCCACTCCTATTTGATGTGCGTTATAATAGGAGTGAAAATTCTGAGCTATATCTCTTAGAAAATTTGCTACTATATGAGGAGACCTGGTTCTGGCAGCTGCCACCAGTATTTCTGGATAGGATGAAATCGTTCTTAACAATTCTTGTTCTTGATCGGTGCTTAATAATTCTAAACTTGCATTTCCTATTTCTTTGTTGTGTTGCAGGCCTTGTTGTTCAAGCTTGTCAAAAACTCTGCAAATTCTTGCATGTGCATATTGAATATAAAAAACTGGGTTGTCTGAACTCTGAGATTTAGCTAAATCTAAATCAAAATCCAAATGTTGTTCATGGCTGCGCATAACATAAAAGAATCGAGCAGCATCGACACCAACATCATCAACCAATTGAGAAAGAGTGACAAATTTACCTGAACGGGTTCCCATTTGTATTTTTTCACCTTTCTCTATCAAATTGGCAAATTGAGTCAATACAATTTCTATGTCTTTAGGGTTGATGCCTAATCCTTTAGCGGCAGCTTTCAGCCTTGCTATGTATCCATGATGGTCTGCACCAAAAATATACAAAGCACCCTCAAACCCCCGTTCAAATTTATTTTTTAAATAGGCGATATCAGAAGCAAAATAAGTTTTTTGCCCATTTTCTCGTTGAACAACTCTGTCTAAATCATCACCGAAATGAGTCGCCATAAACCACAAGGCGCCATCTTTTGTGTAAAGATAGTTTTTGTCCTCTAGAGTATTTAGGACTCGTTCAATGGTATCACCATCATGTAACTGTTTCTCTGAATACCAAGAATCATATTCTACATTGAATTTTTCTAAATCTTTTTTAATTCCAGATAATATTTTTTTTAAAGCAATTTGAAAGACTTTGTGATAGTTCTCAGTTCCCATTAATTGCTTGGCGTTGCCGATCAGTCCATCTATGTGTAATTCTTTGTCGCCACCATGTTTTTCATCAGCGGGAACAGTTTCATATATTACAGCACTTTTGTATAAAAACTTATCTCCGAATTTTTTTCTTACTTTGCGAGCAATATCTACAATGTAATTTCCTTGATAACCATTATCAGGAAAAACTATCGGCTCTCCACATAACTCAATGTATCTTAGCCAAACTGACGTTGCCAGAATATCCATTTGTCTACCATTATCATTGACATAATACTCTCTATGTACTTGATAGCCACATTTTTCCAAAATATTAGACAATGATGCCCCATAAGCTGCCCCTCTGCCATGCCCGACATGTAGTGGACCAGTAGGATTGGCTGAGACATATTCTACTGTGATGTTTTTATTATTGCCAAAACCATTGTTGCCAAAATCATGACCAAGTTTTAATACTCTTTTTATGATTTGACGGCGGCAGTTATCGGTTAAAAAGAAATTTAAAAAGCCAGGGCCAGCAATTTCAACTTTTTCTACATGCAAAGATTCTATCAATTCGTCAGAAATTAATTGAGCTATTTCACGTGGGTTTTTTTTAAGTGGTTTGGCCAATGTTAATGCCATATTTGTTGCAAAATCACCATGTTCTTTACTGCGAGTACGTTCAAAGAATATTGCGGGTTCGATGTCTTTGGGAAATACATTCTTTCTTTGTAAGTCGCCTACTGCTTTTTCCAGTAACTCTTGTAAGTGTTTAATCATGCTGAATAATGTTTGAGCAGAATAACCTGCTTATAATTTATAAAGGCGTGATTTTAACAAAAAAACAAATATTATATGTAAATAAAGGTTAAATAACGCTGATATTTATGTATTAAAGGACTGTCTTATTCTTTATGCCAATTGAGCGCTATGAATAATACTCATCAAATTTTATTTCTTTACACTTATTGAACGTATCTACAATAAAGTTTAATGTGAACATGTGTATATTATAATTATTATTTATAAACATATATTTATCTATATTAGATTAATTGCTCTAATATAAATATATACACTTGTACGCTCAATACAAATCATGTTTAAATGGTAACAATTATGATAAAAAATACATTCAAGTGGTTTTCAATGGCATTATTCAATAAGAAACATATTGGTGATTATTTTGAACCATTAATACAGTTGCTGGTTCCTTCATACCAGTTTAATGCTTACAGGGCCAAGGTTCTGCAGATTCGGGAAGAAAATAAAAATGTTTATACACTGCGATTAAAAATCAGTAAGAAGTGGAAGGGATTTGTTGCGGGTCAATTTATAGAGATATTTGTTGAGAATAATG
>Ga0316205_10005258_pt1 | contig 10836 bp, 10 predicted proteins | sample 3monthpyrite_MG_FD_204941 | JGI IMG/M metagenome (GOLD analysis project Ga0316205, IMG submission 204941) | Microbial mat bacterial communities from mineral coupon in-situ incubated in ocean water Damariscotta River, Maine, United States -... | ecosystem: Environmental > Aquatic > Marine >...
GCGGAGAAGCACTCTATGCTCTGGTCCCGGTTACTGAATATGAACGGCTCAAACGCGCAGCTGAGGATATTGTCGATATCAAAGCGGCCAATGAAGCCCTTCTGGGTGACCGAGCGGACCTTATTCCAGCAGAAGTCGTGCACCGGATCGCCGACGGAGAGAATCCAGTTCGGGTCTGGCGCGAACATCGCGGTCTTAAAGGTGTCGAGCTTGCAAGAGCGGCCGGGATCAGTCCGGCCTACCTCTCAGAAATCGAGACCGGCAAGAAAGATGGCACGTTCCGAACCATGACGGCGATTGGTCACTGTCTTGGGCTGCCACTTGATGACCTTGCACCCATCGCCGATGACGACGAACGGGTGAGCCGCGAACAGGCAGCGCGGATTAACGATATCCGCGCACAGATCCGCTTTATTGAAGGTCTGATTGTGGGCCCTGGCGATTTCAGCACCGGCGCGGTGCGACAGGCGGCGGCCACACTTGCAATAGATGCCGAACAGATGCTCGCCGACAACGGGGACCAGTCTGAATGGCTCCCTCAGGTGCTGGATGGCGTTGAAGAAATTCTCGACCTGATCGACCGTGCTGAAGGCGATATCATAGAGACCGCCCGCTCGACCCGTGCTGATCTGGAGAAAGTTGTCACCCTGAGTGCCTTTCGGGCCCCAATAAACCAGTCTGGTGGCACCACTTAGAGAACGAGCCTCTTAGAGAGAGCCTCTTAAGCGAACGTCTCAGAAGCAACAATGCGGTCCCAGAAGTGCAGAATAGAATCGGCTCTGTCCATCGTCACGCTGTCAAACAGCGCAATCGTTCGTTCCATCTCATTTTCGCTGAGGGCGCCGCCTGGACGCGCGGCGCTCAACGCTAGCGCAACCTGCTGAAATCCATCACGGGATAGACCCATTGCTTTTCCCGCGACGGCCAGTGGTTCTCCGCCAGGGTCTCCGAGGATCCAAGCCGCAGTAGTCGATGAAATCCCTGCTGAGGTCGCCAGCGCCCCTTGCGCGGACTCTTCTGCAACCCCAGACATGAGGCGAAGCTGCGCGCCTTCCGATATGCGTTCTGCTCGGCGCAGCAATCGATAGGTCTCGTGCAATGCCGGATCGCTTGATTGCAAAAGGTCGGCAATATCAACTGCGTCTGCGAGGGCCTCAGAAACACCCCGCCTGTCAACCGGGAAGCGCTTTAGGATCAGGGCGCGCTCCTCGCCGTCGGCCCAGAAGAACATGAGATGGGCAAGCCAAGGCGTCAGTTCATGGCGCTGCAGGAGAGGCCGGATAAATTCCGGCTTTGCGGAAGAACGCCGCACCATTGCTTCGAGCGCACGCGTTGACAGCATTGCCCCTTTGTTTGCGATAAGGCGGGATAGAACCTCAGGTTCGCCGCGGGTCACAAGTGCATCACAGACAACACGGGATAGCTCAAGCCGGCCAGCAATACAGAGTCTATGACCTTCTTCGGTCTCTTCTGCCACACGGACAAGGTCGCAGTTGGTCAGACAAAGCCCTTCCGCCAAAATCGGTTCACAGACCTCAAATGGCTCAGCAAGCAATGCTGAAAGAAGAGCGTTCGGCGCCGTTTCAAGAGGGGAGACCCGCTCGGCAAGGCGTCGTTTAAACTCAGCACCAGTGAATGGCAGCAAATCAACCAGCGCCGTTTCCGCCAAAGCCAATTCATTTGGCGCCAACTGGCTGCCACCAGCGAGCAGGAAGTCGGCAAGGCGGCGGATCAACTGGTCGTGGCCCTGAGGTTCTGCCCCCATCAGGGAGGCAGCAGCAGCCCCAAAGACATCACTTGTTTCCGGTGTCGCAGACACGATGCAAATCCCCAAATTGGCAGCTGAATTCCGCCCTCATGCAACCATTTGAGGCTTAAAATGGTGTGAATATGCCCCTTCGCATTCGGTCCCATCTGCAGATTGGCGTCGATCCCCAAAGTCCGATAACCTCACGCTTTCGCGGAGAAACCGCGGGCCGGTTGGCATTTCGGCGCCGACCATAGTGAAAGAGACTTGTTATGATCGTGCGTCGCGTAAAACCGCTGTCTGTAATTGTTCTGTTGGGAGCTTCCTTGGGCCTGGCCGCTTGTGCTTTCGAACGGGACCCGCAACTTCTGCAGAATCCCCTCTATAAGGCTGGGCATGCAGATGGCTGTCAGTCATCTCACACTCAAGTGTCTGGCTTTGACGAAACGATCCACCGCAACAAAGCCCTTTATGAGAGTGAGGATGCTTACCGTACCGGTTGGGGAGACGGGTACGGATCATGTGGTGGCAGTCGCTCTCGATTTGATGATCGGTCGATCCTTAATGAGGGCAATGAAACAACCGGTATCGACTACTAAGGTTTGAGACCCGAGTGATTGAAAATGCCCGTGCCATACAGCCGGGCTTTCACAAAGCGGGTCTCTTTTTGGGGGGAAGAAAATGCGAACTATAATCAGCGGCCTGGCTCTGCTGGCGATCGCCATAGGGGGCGTGTTCTACGGAACCTACAGCACCCTTGATCCGTGTCGCGCGCTCGCTCAAGAGATGGCTGAAGACACATTGGGGAGCATTGCTGAAAGACCCATGCGATTGGTCACGAGCCAAATGACATCCCGCGAATGCGCTGAAGGCCTGTGGGAGCGATGGACAGATTTCGACGAATAAACCCAGGCCATCCCGGCCGGTTTTTTCGATTGTGGCTGGTCGCCGCAATAGCCATTGCTATCACTGCTCCCTTTGATCTTTCCGATGCACGAACACGGGTTGAAACAGGGCGCGACCTACAAAATTTCTGCCAGCAGGCTATTGATCAGGAACTCGAACGCCCGGGCGAACGCATCACCGGGAAAGCCCGCTATTGTCGTCAATATGTCAGCGGGTTCTTTGCAAGCCTGCATGCGATGCAGGTGAATGAGGGAACTCGGAAAGTGCACCCAAATGACGAGGCCAACCGCTTTCAATGTGCGCTGGTGCCGCGGGCTGCAACCTACGAACAACTGGAGCGGCAGATTGTCCGCTTTGGAGAGTGGCACCCTGAATTGTTGGATGAGCCAGCGATCCGGCTCATCCAAAGAGCGTTTGATTCCATCGACCCGTGCTAGCCGGAGCGGTGTCGTCAGTCTCTAGTTACGCGACTTCCAGGTCGTCTGGCAGTTTGCCCACATAGCGCGCTGATGGCCGGATCAGGCGGCCTATCGCCTCCTGCTCCATAATATGGGCCGTCCAGCCTGATACTCGCCCAACGGCAAAAGTTGGCGTGAAGGCATCACGTGGGATTGCCAATGCCTCAAGCAACAGTGCTGTATAGAACTCAACATTCGTGTCGAGGGGTCGGTGGGGTTTCAGTTCTTTGAGGACTGCCTTGGCCGTTGCCTCAACCTGCCTTGCAAAGGCTGTGCGCTCTTCGACACCTTTGAGACTTTTAATCGCAACACCAAGCACATTTGCGCGCGGATCGCGCACCCGGTAGACCCGATGCCCAAACCCCATCAGTCGGTCTCCTGCCATCACCGCTTCTCGCAGCCAGGGCTCAATGTTCTGGGCGTCGCCGATATCATCCAGCATGTCCAAGACGGGACCGGGGGCGCCACCGTGGAGCGGGCCTTTCAGGGCACAGAGTGCTGCCAGGACCGATGACACCTGCCCAGCCGCTGTAGAGGCGACAACACGGGCGGTGAAGGTGGACGCGTTCATGCCATGATCGCTCACCGTCACCAGATATTTGTCCATCGCATCGACGGCATCCGCGGCTGGTTCCTCGCCATGCAACATGTGCAGGTAATCTTCTGCGTGGGGGCGCGCGGCGTCCGGCTTAACCGGTGCCTTGCCATCCGCCGCCCGTGCTAGCGCCGCTACAAAGACCGGCATGGAAGCCACCAACCGCACATGGGCCTCGGTTGCATGGATATCCGGCAACAGGCTCAACCCGATCCGCAGTGCTTCGGTATTTGTGAGGCCTTTGCCTGCTTCGAGAAGTGCCGGCACAAGATCGAACGTCTCAACACGGGCCTGCCCCAAGGCTTTACGAGCTTCTTCCGCGCTGCAGGGCGTGCCTGCAGTTGACCAGAGTGCGGCTGTGACCCCCTCGAAACTCAGTGTCTCGGCAAGATCCGGCAGATCGCGCCCGGCAATGATCAAGCGACCTGCTGCTCCGTCCACCCGGCTCAAGGCAGTCTCCGCCGCCACGATGCCTTCGAGGCCACCAGCTGCGCCCTTTGACGCTTTGGTCTCTTCGTTCTTGCTCATGTGCTTCTCCTTCTTTCAGCTTGAGGGGGTTTTCAGCTCGAGAGCACTTCTTGCTCAGGGGCCTGCCGCCTCTTCTTTCTGCAGTGCAACATGATTAGACTTGCGGATATGGTCAATCTTGATTAAGCTAATCAATATATGAATAACTTGGAAAACACACCATCCGAGGAAGAGGCTCTTTACCTAAACGCCAAGGAAGCTGCGGCTGAATTGGGGGTGAGCCTGCCGACCCTCTATGCCTATGTGAGTCGGGACCTCATTCGCTCAGAACCGGTGCCAAACTCCCGCGCCCGCCGCTACAGGGCTGAAGATGTGCGGGGGCTCAAGGACCGCAGAACCTCCAAGCTAGGGGAGACGAAAGAGTCCCCTGACGCAGCCGGATATACGTTGAACTTTGGACCTCCCTTACTGGACTCCGCCATCACGCTGATCGCCGATGGACAACTTTATTATCGGGGATCGGACGTCGCTCAGCTTGCTGCGCACAGTTCGCTGGAGAGTATCGCCACCCTGCTCTGGGATTGTGCCAATGATCCTTTTCAGGACGATGTCCTGCCCCCAGAGTTGCCGGACCTTCCAGGCGGATTGCCGCCTGTAGATCGCGTTCTAACCGCTCTCCCGATTGCAGCAACACTCGACACAACTCTTTTCAACACAACGCCGGAAGGGCTGGCTGCGACCGGAGTCAAGATCATCCGCCTTGTCGCTGCAACCATCGCTGACCAGGCGCCCTGTGCTGACCCTGTTCACCTGCAGCTGCAACGGGCGTGGGACGCTGACGCGACAACGGCTGACGCGATTCGCGCCGCCCTTGTTCTTTGTGCGGATCATGAATTGAATGCGTCGGCCTTTACCGCGCGCACGACAGCTGCCGCAGGCACCACACTCTATGGAGCCGTGATGGCAGGCATGGCTGCTCTTCAAGGCTCCAAACATGGCGGCATATCGCGACGTACAGAAAACCTGTTGCATGACCTGGCTGAAAGCGACAGCCCAGCAGAGAGCGTGCGCCAACGTTTGCGAGATCAAGAACCTATGCCGGGCTTTTCCCATTGGCTCTATCCAAATGGGGACCCGCGGGCAAAGGTCCTGATGCGCCTTATGGCGGAGCACCGTGGGGACACCAAGACATTTGCGCAGATGAGCCAGGTCATTGAAACCATGAAGAGTTCTGCTGGCATCAAACCCAATATTGATCTGGCCTTGGCGGCTCTGTGCGTGACCTATGACCTTCCCCGGGGTGCGGCGCTGTCTCTCTTTGCGCTTGGCCGCACTGCTGGCTTAATCGCCCACGCTATTGAACAACAAATGCGCCCGGGCCTTATCCGCCCCCGCGCACGCTATACGGGACCGACACCCCGGTGACACACCATCCCCAATTCCGGTAGGCTTTTCATATGACCAACTCAACCGCCCTTGTCGCAGGTGCCACCGGCCTTATCGGTAGCCATCTGCTTGACCTGCTCCTCTCTTCTCCTTCCCATAAAAAGGTAATTGCTGTAACGCGCTGCCCTCTTGATCGCACACACGACAAGCTGAGCAATCTTGTGGCTGATTTTGATCAGTTGGAAATCGCCGTCAGCCAGTCCGGTATTCGTGCTGACGAAGCCTATTGTGCGTTGGGCACCACCATTAAGAAGGCGGGCAGCAAAGAAGCATTCCGCAAAGTGGATTATGAGTATGAAACGTCGTTTGCCCGCGCAGCGCTTGCGGCAGGCGCTTCAAAATTCGCACTCGTATCAGCCGTCGGCGCAGACCCAAAGTCGCCCATCTTTTATTCCAGAGTAAAAGGCGAAACCGAGACGGCGATACGTGACCTTGGTTTCGCCTCAACCCACATCTTCCAGCCGGGTGTTTTGCTGGGAGAGCGCACTGAATCTCGCCCCGCTGAGCAATTGGCGGCCGCCCTCACCCCCATGTTCAATCTCGGATTACAGGGTCCTTTTAGGAAATACCGGGGCATAGACGCAAAGACCGTCGCTGAGGCGATGATGGCTGCGCTCCATTCGGACAGACCCAGCGCCGTTCACCGCTATGATGCGATGGTCAAAGCGACCCGTTAAAGGATTGTTTTTGGTGTTCTCGTCGGGCGGTACCCTGCGATCCTCATTCAGATGACTTACCTATTTGGTAAGGGTTTCAGCGAATCGGTTGCAATTCAAAAGTTTCACATCCCTGTCACATGGGTTATTGAGGAATGACCTGGTCGCGCCAAGATCAGCGACGAGGGGGGGGCTAAATGGCAGCAAGCAACGAGCAGACCGGTTCCAGCGGGTTACTCCGGTGGTACATGGTGGGACAAGCCACCTGGTTTTCCAGTATCGGCCTACAATTTGTGCTGTTTCCCATTCTTGTCACTAACGTTCTTGATGAAACAGGCACGCGGCTCGGCCTTGCTCAAGTGTCCCTCTCCGCGCCGGCCCTTCTGTTCATGCTCCTGGGAGGCGCAACCGCTGATCGGAGTGATCCGAGAACGATCTTGTTTCGCATCCATCTCTTTGCCGCGCTCCCTCCGCTTGCCCTGGCGTCTGCGCTCAATTTGGACTTTCTGAGTTTTGAGCTTCTCGTCGCCTATGGATTATGCATGGGCACAGCGACGGCTTTTGCGATGCCGGCACGCGACGCGACACTCACCCGTGTTGCCGGGTCGAACGTGCAGAAAGCAGTGACCCTCGCCCTGGCCGTTCAACAAACCACGCAGCTCGCGGGTATGAGCCTTGCAATATTTGCCAGCAAAGTCGGGTTCGCCCTTCTCTTCACCATCCAATCACTTGTCATTCTTGGCGGGGGGCTCGCCGCGCGTCAGTTGCCCAAAAAAGCAGGCAATGACGTCGTCCACCCCTCCCGTTTGCAAGCAATGAAAGATGGCCTCTCCTATGTGATGAAATCAGATGTACTGGCACCCGTGATCGCGGCCATGTTTGCCGTCGGCGTTTTTTACGTGGGAGCAATACTGGTTCTCTTCCCCCTGATTGTTCGGGACTTCTACCCTGGGGATGACGCCCTCGAACTTGGTGTTGCGAACATATTCTTTTGGGGCGCGACGATCATCTCGACGCTTTTTCTTCTCCGTTTCGGACACGTCGCGCGCCGCGGACGTGGCGTCATGATTGCTCTCTTCCTGGGCGTCCTCGTTGTCTTTGGATATACGTTTGAGCCCCCCTATTGGGCCTTCTGCCTTCTGGCCTTTGCGTGGGGACTCGGCGCTGGCTGCGTCATGGTGTTGGGTCGAACAATTGTTCAGGCAGAAGCAGAAGAGGCGTTCCGCGGACGCGCATTATCAATCTTCCAGCTGGGGTTCGCTGGAGGGGCCCCCCTGGGCTCCCTCATTATGGGTGTTCTTGCTGATCTTATTGGCCCACACAACACAATGTGGTTTTCCGTCATCGGGATGACACTGGTTTTGGCATGCCTTATGCTAAATTCTCGTCTGTGGACACTTCACACCCACGACGCCACCTGAATAAGATCCGGAAAGGACAGGATGCAATGCGCCCGATGAACCTCTATTTCGGCGGCCTTGTCACCTGGTTTGGCGCCATTGGCATTCAAACCGTGCTGTTTCCGTTCCTGGTCACCGGACAGTTGGCTTTGGGGCCGGCTGAACTCGGCTTTGCTATGATGGCTCTCTTTCTTCCGACCATGTTGCTGATCATGGTCGGTGGCGCGACGGCGGATCATGTGGATGGGCGCAGGATTTTGATCCTGGTGCATTTTCTGTCTGGCCTCCCCGCGCTTGGTATTTTGACAGCTCACCTACTCGATGCACTCACCTATGAAGTCTTGATCATCTATGCGCTGGCAATGGGTGTTGCTGGGGCCTTTATCGTTCCGGCACGCGACTCTCTCCTTACCCAAATCGCTGATGGGAAGATCCAAAAAGCCGTGATGATCGCAACCATCTGTCAATTTGGCGCGCAGATGCTGGGCTTCGGACTTGCTGCCCTTGAGCCCTTTATCGGTATTGCGGTTATCTTCCTTTCTCAAATTGCACTTCTGTGGACCGGCGCCCTGCTCGCCTTTCGACTTCCGACCCATAAACCAGAAGGCGCAACGGCTCCTTCTCTTGCAGCAATTATTGACGGGTTTCGAGAAGTTGCCCGTGATCCACGCCTGCTCACTCCAACAGCGATGGTGTTTGGTATGGGCGTTTTGTTCTTTGGCACGGCCCAGGTTGTTCTGCCGTTCATCATACGAGACGTTTTCAACGCGGGTGACAACCTTGCGCGCGACATCGCCATCGTCAACATCTTCATGATGTGCGGCATTGTATTCACCGCGACGCTGATTGGCCGCATGGGTGGCATTGAACGACAAGGCCGCGCTCTTGTATTGGCTCTCGGCTTTGGTGCCTTTGTGATGGCGTCCTTTGGCTTTGTGCCCTCTTTCTGGACCCTGTCGCTCGCAACTTTTGCATGGGGCTGCGGCGGCGGCGTCGCCATGACTATGAACCGCACCATCATTCAAGAAACAGCACCTGCCAGTCATCGGGGTCGTATTCTTGCTGTCTTCCAGATGGGTGTGCTGGGTGGCGGTCCTATCGGTGCTCTCCTCTCAGGTTTTTTGATCGAATTGTGGGGGCCACAAAATGCTGTGCTGCTACCAGCTGCAGGCATGATTGCCATGCTCTTGCTGGTGTGCCTGGTCAGCCCGATCTGGGGTTTGCGCTCGCCGACCGCTTCCGCAGCGGCAGACTGACTGTTCATCTGTAAAAGAACGCTGAACCTTGCACTGAAGGTGCATTCAGCATAGGCCTTGTGGGGTGTTCGTGCCTAAGGAATCCTCCGTGTCGACAGAAACCCCCAATCAATCTGACCCGCATGGGCGATCTGACCTGCATTGGTATATGGGCGGTGTCTCTGCCTACTTCTTTTCAGGCGGCGTACAGACGGTTCTCTTTCCTTGGCTGCTTGTCTTTGTCCTGAACGAAAGCGCTGCACTCACCGGCGTGGCGCAAATGTTCGCCATGCTGCCCATGCTCATACTGGGGCTCTTTGGCGGCGCGACTGCGGACAGGAAAGAGCTTCGTCGCTACCTGATGCGATTGCAGCTGGCAGCCGGCCTGGCGCCCATCGCCCTGGCTGTCCTCTATTTTGGCGGCTACTTAAGCTACGAAGTCCTTATCGGCTACGCGATTGTTTTGGCTGCATTGGGCGCATTCACCATGCCTGCTCGAGACTCCCTCTTGAACAGGGTCGCCAATTCAAGTCTTGGTGGCAACATCCAGCAGGCCGTCTCGATGGCGACGGGTGCTCAGTTCATGTCACAGGTCGTGGGGCTACTCGTTGGCGGGCTTGCAACGGTCGTGGGGGCTGTTCCTTTAATGGCGGCACAGTCCGCTTCCCTTATCGTCGCGGCTGTAACAACCATGCGCCTGCCAAAAGCACCGCCAACCGTCACCCATGCCCCTCACGAGGACAGGCCGTCTCAGCTCAGTCAGATCCGCGAAGGTATTGATATTGTCTGGCAGAACGAAGATCTGCGATCTGTCATCCTGATGATGTTTTTCGCCGGCATTCTCTATATCGGCGTCTTTATGGTGCTCTTCCCGATCCTCATCCGCGACATTTATGGTGGTGACTCTTTCGAGATCGCCTTCATCAATATCTGCTTCTTCGGCGGGATCGGTGTGTCATCGATGGTGCAGACGCGGTTGCGGCCTATCAAACGACAAGGCCGCGCCATCATGCTTGCCATGTGTTCCGGCTCCATCATGATGGTGTTTGTGCATTTTCACCCGCCGCTCTGGGCGGTCTTCACCCTAGCCCTTTGCTGGGGCCTGTCATCAGGCGTGTCCATGAGCCAATCGCGCTCGATTGTGCAAATTGCCGCCGTGGACAGTCATCGGGCGCGGGTTCTGTCTGTGTTTCAGCTGGGCATGATGGGGGGCGGGCCGATTGGCGCGTTCGGCGCAGGTTTCGTCATTGAGGCCCTGGGGCCGCTCAATGCGGTGCTTGTGCCTTCGTCCTGCATGGTCGTGCTTTGGCTTCTGATCTTCTTTTTTACCAACATGTGGAAGATCGAAGCAGGAACGGGCCAGGTCTCTGAGAAGACCTGACCCGCTGTGCTCTTTTTCTAATGCGTGTTCTCATCCGAAAACGCCAAATCAGAATTGGGCAACTTTTCGGCAATAGGCTCTATTCGTATTCGCGCTCGTCCCACCAAGGGAAGAAGACGGGCATGTCTTCTGACACTTTGCAGGGATATGTCGCCGGACGTTTTTCCAGGAAGGACATAACACCCTCCTTCGCGTCTGCTGATGCGCCGCGGGAGAAGATGGAGCGGCTGTCCAACTTGTGGGCTTCCATCGGATGGTCCGCACCTGCCATGCGCCAGACCAGCTGTCGTGAAAGCGCGATGGAAACCGGAGCAGTGTTCTCAGCGATCTCTCGGGCGATTTCACGTGCCTTTGGCAGAAGCTCATCTTCTGGGAGAACCTCGCGCACGAGGCCGCCGCGAAGTGCTTCCTGTGCATCGAAGACCTTACCTGAATAGATCCACTCCAGCGCCTGACTCACGCCGACAACGCGGGGTAAGAACCAGCTGGAACAGGCTTCAGGCACAATCCCGCGACGGGCAAAGACGAAACCAAAGCGCGCTTT
>Ga0316205_10005259_pt1 | contig 10836 bp, 8 predicted proteins | sample 3monthpyrite_MG_FD_204941 | JGI IMG/M metagenome (GOLD analysis project Ga0316205, IMG submission 204941) | Microbial mat bacterial communities from mineral coupon in-situ incubated in ocean water Damariscotta River, Maine, United States -... | ecosystem: Environmental > Aquatic > Marine >...
CTCTGGGCGTCGTTGTTGCGGATGATGTTGCGAACCCTCAAGACCGGTATGTAATCAACGCTGACACATTCTCGAAACTCCAAGCCGGAACTGTCTCGGTCTTGGCGCCGGCGGTCGCCGGCGGCGACATTGCGATAACGATAGGTGATTTTGAGATCGGCGGAAATGGCACCGTGAGTACGCTCAATTTTGCACCATTCGACGGCCAGAATCCACCAACGGGTAGCGGCATCTTGGTGGAAGGCAATATCACTGCAGCCAATGCTGCGGCGCCGGTCGCATTGTCTTTCGTAACGGACCTGTTTTTGCTCGACGCAAGCCTTGGCTCGATCGATCTGCTCGGCAATGGTGGATCGATCAACATCTTTGCGAACAGTATTGTCGTCGCCGACGCGGCGCTGTTCGATCAGCTGGAAGACGACCTTTCAGCAGAAGAACTGGCTGAAATACTCAACGCTCCAGCGGCCACACCGCGCCCAGATGGCGTGCTGAATGCGCCGGTTGTGGAACTCACAGCAGGAAACGCGATTTTGATCCAGAACACAGGAACCGAAGAGGTTCCTGCAGGGTTTGTGTCCAATCTGGACGATCTGTTTGTTGGAGCTCCGGACAATGCGAACACCGCACCGGATCCTGTTCTGGCGATTATAAATGGTCAGGTTGAAACAGCCGGCGGACGAGTAACCGGCGACGAAGCCGCCACACTTCTGATCGATGGAACAGATGATCCAGCCGAATTTGTCGACGGTAGCCAGGTCAATGGTTGCTTGTTGACAGGTTGCGGTGCAGCAGCAGCAGGAGCGGCGACGGTCGACGTGTCGAGCCAGGTACAGGTAGCAACCGATACTTCATCGGGTTCCGGTACAGATAGCTCCGGCGGCTCCGACAGTGGCGACTCTTCCGATGGCTCCGATGCTTCCGGAGGAACAAACACCGGTTCGGGCGGCAGTAGCGGATCCGACGGCAGCGGCGGGGGCGACGTGGGCGATGTCGATGATGGCGACGGCCAAAGCGATTTCGACACTGATGACAGCAGCAGCGACGATAGCGGCGGCGATGATAGCAGCAGCGAAAGCGAGGCTGACACCGAATCCGAATCTGAATCCGAATCCGAGACAGAAGCCGAAGCCGAGGAGGAATCCGAGACCGAAGAATCTGAAGATGAGGAATCTGAAGAGGAAGAATCCGAGGAAGAAGAGGAAGAAGAAAGCGAGGGACCTGCCAAAGGACCAATCGCTCCACCGGTCAGCTTGATCAACACCAACTCGCTTAACGCACCGACTGTCGTGAACGATCCAATCTCCAGTTCGGGCAATCCAGCGCTGTTGGATCCACAAACGCAATCGCCGCCCAGCGAAGGGGGAGAGTGAGCATGACTATTCGTAGAGCCTTTACCGCGGCTTGTGCCGCAGCAGCCAGTCTAGCCTTGACTCTGCCGGTTGCACTTTCGGCGCAAAGCTCTCCGCTTTCGATCGAAAGTAGCTTTCGTATCGGCAATGCCGGCGTGCAATGCACCGCGCAGAACTCGACATCCGATGCGAGGCTGCGGGGCATGTTCGATCGCGGATATCGCCTGACATGCCGCGATGCGGCTGGAGCGGTTGGGAACTTGCTTATTCTCCGAGGTAATCCTTCCCTTGATTCACAGCCGGCGGGCCTGCCTGCGGATGCACGATGCGAGGCAATGGCGACAGAACAGGTCGATGGAGTCGGCGCTGTATCCAAACTCACATGTCGTGATGCGGAAAGCGGCATCGCCTATCGCCGCTATTCAACGGTTCGCGGGAAAGAGACTTTCCTCGTCGAAGGTTTGGCGGGCTATGATCCGGCACTCAGGCTGGCTCTCGCATCGGTCTACAACGATCGGCGCATGCCAGGGACGATCGAGGTTGCGCAAACCGAGGTCAGCGATGCGGCCGCCTTTGCCAGAGTGCAGGCCGGCGCCTTGAACCGGGTCGATGCGCGCAATGAGGCCTACACTCGAAACAATAGCGGCCGTTTTGCCGAAGCCGGCCAGTTCTTCGAGAATCTGGCAGCCCGTAATCGCGGAAACCCGAGAGCATTGGCAGAAGCATTGGCCAATCAGGGCCTACAACAATCCAATCTTGGAAATTTCACTGCGGCCGCACGATTGTTTGGACGAGCGGAAGCTGCTTTGTCAGCCGGCGACGGCGTGGCTCAACGCTTGGTCCGCAATTATCGCGCGCTCGATATGCTCAACCAGAAGTTCCCCGAAGGTGCGATCAGTATTCTCGGCGCGGAAATGGCGCAGGTCGTCGATCGGGTGGATGATCTTGCGATTAGGGACGGGTTTATTGACAACCCTCTGTCGGCGCAAATCAACCGTGAAAACATAGCATTACAGCGATTGGGCGGTGTCGATCTTGGCTTGTCTTCGGCAGAGCGTGCGGAGCTTCTGGATGCGCAAGCAATGGCAATCTCTGGCTCGGCAGCACGTCAACAGGGAAATCTCAGCCGCGCGGAAGAATTGCTGCGAACGGCTGACAGGCGGATTGCTTCGGTACGCGATGGTCGAGTGACCTCTGCGCGGTGGATGCGTTCAGAAATCGCGTTGGAGCGCGCGCTTATCGCTGAGGCTCAAGGCCGTACAAACGATGCGGCGCGTGCCTATGACCGCGCTGCTTTTGCAATTTCGCGGACGTTTCCTCAGTCGCCGTCATTGCTTGCAACTTATGCACGCAAGGCTGGTTTCCTGGTCCGCACCGGCCAGCCTGCCGAAGCCCGGACGTTGTTTGCGGACGTTGTTGAGCGCAGCGCAAATGTCACCGATAGCGGGGCTAGCTTGCGCGACTTGCTCGAACCCTATTTCGCTCTGCTTGCCGAAGACGGCTCTTCCGAAGCAACCGCGGAGCTGTTCGAAGCTACGCAAATGCTGCAGCGGCCCGGAGTTGCGCAAACGCAGGCGATCCTTGCGCGGCAAATGTCCGAAGGAGACGACGACGCATCGGCCTTGTTCCGCCTTTCGCTCAACCGTAGCCGCGACATCGCACGGACTCAGGCGCGAGCTGATCGTCTTGCCGCATTGGCGGAGCCAACAGCACTTCAAGCCGAGGGTCTTGTTCTTGCAAACGAGTCGCTCGACTATCTAAAGGGTGAGCAGACCAAACTACTGGCGCAATTGGCAGAGTTTCCACGTTTCCGGGCGCTCGCTCCGGCGACATTGGAGTTGGCCGATCTTCGCGGTGACCTGAAAGCCGGCGAAGCCTATTACAAAATGGTTATTGTGGGAGAGGATATCTACGCACTGTGGATCACACCCGAAGACGCGCGCAGCTTTAAGATTGAAGGCGGGCTCGATGAGCTCGACTCAGATGTCAGTTTCATCCGGGACAGCATCGTCGTTCTGGAAGATGGCCAAACGGTTACCTATCCCTACGATGTGGATCGCGCCCGTTCTTTGTATCTGAAGTTATTCGGTCCGCTCGATGCACAAATGCAGAATGTGAAGCATCTGGTGTTTGAGCCCGATGGTCCGATGCTGCAACTGCCGCCGCAGGCGCTGATTGCTGCGCAAGAGGGCGTCGATGCCTATCGTGCCAGGATGGAGGCCGATGTCGAAGCTGACCCGTATGATTATCGCGGGGTCGAATGGCTTGGCCGCTCGCGTGAAGTGTCGATCGCGGTTAGCCCGCGTGGTTTCCTCGACATTCGCAAGATTGCTCCGTCGCGTGCCAAGAAAGCATATCTTGGGCTCGGTTCGAATGCGCTTCCTGTGGGACGCGAGGATTCGGATGATCGCTGCGAATGGCCGCTAGCAACGTGGCAGGCTCCGATTAATTCTGACGAGCTTTACTTTGCCGCGGCACGGCTGGGCGAGGCGACAAGCATGGTCACCACTCAGGCGGAATTCACCGATACGGCTCTCTTGAGCAATGAGCAGTTGTCAGACTACCGCGTGGTGCATTTTGCGACGCACGGCCTTGTTGCTGCACCCGATCCAAGCTGCCCAGCGCGGCCTGCATTGGTTACCTCGTTTGGAACGGAAGGCTCGGATGGATTGCTTACCTTCAAAGAAATCTTCGACCTTCAACTTGATGCCGATGTCGTGATCCTATCAGCGTGCGATACCGCAGGGATGGCGTCTGTTTCCGCCTCGCGCGAGGCGGGTGTAACCAGCGGCGGTAACTACGCTCTCGATGGCCTCGTTCGGGCATTTGTAGGCGCAGGCGCACGGTCAGTCGTGGCTAGTCACTGGCCCGTGCCCGATGATTTCAACGCCACGCAGAGATTGATCGAGGGCATGATAGGCGGTCAGCCCGGCGAAGGACTTGTTGGTTCACTAGCGGGCGCTCAGCGCAGTCTGATGGACGATGCCGATACATCGCATCCATTCTATTGGGCTGCGTTCATCGTTCTGGGTGACGGCGCTAAGCCGCTCGTCCGCAACTAGCTGCTAGTCCCGCACAGCTGCCAGAAGTTAGCGTGGCGGCATCCGGATCGCGCCATCGAGGCGGAACTGGTGTCCGTTGATGTAAGTGTTGCGCGCTATTTCGAGGATCAACGAAGCAAACTCCTGTGGTTCGCCAAGCCGTTTGGGGAAGGGCACCGATGCGTTAAGCTGATCCCACATTTTCGGGTTTCGGTCCTTCATTCCCAGCATCAGGGGCGTGGCGAATATGCCGGGCATGACCGAGTTTACGCGGATGCCCATATCCATCAAATCGCGTGCCATAGGCAAGACGAGGCCGTTTACGCCTGACTTGCAACTGCCGTAGATTACTTGACCGATCTGCCCGTCTTGTGCGGCGACAGATGCGGTTAGGGTGATCGAGCCACGCTCACCATCATCATTGAGCGGTTCGCTGTTCGCCATGCCGAGTGCAGAATGCGACGCGATGCGGTAGCTGGCGACGAGGATGCCTTCTGCGCCAAATGCATAGTCCTCGGTCGGCAGGCGTTTGTAACGATGGTTTTCCTTATCCCAACCGAGGGTTTTGCCGCGCTTGCTAGCCATCGCGCAGTGAATGGTTACGCGTTCCTGCCCATTGGCCGAACGGGCAGCTTCAAAACCGTCGGCCACCGACTGTTCGTCCATGATGTTTACGTTGTGGAACGTGCCGCCAATGTCCTCGGCATGGCGCTGGCCATCCTCTTCATTGATGTCGAAGATCGCGACTTTGAGTCCTTGCTCGGCCAGCGCTTTGGCGCTGGCGAGGCCAAGTCCTGATGCGCCGCCGGTTACCACTGCGGCCATTCCCTTTTCGAGTTTCATTGCCGTTCTCTCCCCATGACAATTGATCTTTGTCAGTGTCATGCGGCATCCACGCTGCTATCGCAATTGGTGAAATCAGTTGGAGAGAACCAATGACCCGTCGAGACAAAGCTCTGGCCAATCCCAACCGCCGCCAATTCCTTGGTACGACCGGCACTGCCTTTGCTGCCTTGGTCGCTAGCGGCTGTTCGACGCAGGGCGGTATGGTAAGCGCATCGGGTATGACCAATGCATTCAATGGCTACGGTGATCTTGTGCCTGATCCTAAAGGGATGCTCGATCTTCCACCGGGCTTCTCATACGAGGTTCTGTCAAAGCTCGGCGATGAGATGTCGGATGGACTGACGGTTCCAGACCGGGCCGACGGAATGGGCTGTTTCGATATTGGCAATGGTCAACTAGCCTTGGTTCGCAATCACGAGCTGATGCCGGACAAGGATCCGGGCGGCGTGTTACCTGAGGGCTATGACCGCATCGACGGCAAGGCGGTGATGCCTGGCGGGACCACCACATTGGTGCTCAACAAGATGACATTGCAGGTTGAACAGGAATACCGCTCGCTAGCTGGCACGGTACGCAATTGTTCGGGCGGCGTGACACCATGGGGCAGCTGGCTCACTTGTGAAGAGGCGGTGTTCGGCGTGACCGAGCGCAATGAAAAAGATCATGGCTGGGTGTTCGAAGTGCCTGCCGATGCCGGGAAGCTGGTCAACCCAGAGCCGCTCAAAGCGCTCGGCCGCTTCAATCACGAGGCTGCCTGTGTCGATCCGGAAACCGGCATTGTCTACCAAACCGAGGATCGGCCCGACAGCTTGCTCTATCGCTTTATTCCAAATGTGAAGGGGCAGCTCGACAAAGGCGGACAATTGCAGGCGCTGGCTCTGGTCGACGGTGTGACCGACAGTCGCAATCATGATGGTGCGACCATGAAGCTTGGCGAAATGCATGAGGTTCGCTGGGTCGATCTCGACAATGTCGAAGCGCCCGAGGACGATCTGCGTGTGCGCGGTGCGGCCGCAGGCGGCGTGCTGTTCGCACGCGGCGAAGGTATTCATTGGGGTGACAATGAGCTCTACTTTGTCTCGACCAGCGGCGGTGCGGCGAAGCTCGGTCAAATCTTCAAGCTGATACCCGGACGCGGCAAACGGTCTGACGCTTTGGAACTATTTTTTGAAAGCACCGATCCAGACCAATTTAACTATGGCGACAATATTTGCGTGCAGTCGAATGGCCATCTGATCGTCTGCGAGGATCAATATACAGACACAGTGACCAACCATCTGCGCGGGATCACCCCCGATGGCCGGGCCTATCCGCTGGCTTTGCTAAGGGTACAGACTGAACCGGCGGGGGCGTGTTTCTCCCCCGATGGTAAGGTCCTTTTCGTCAATTCCTATAGTCCGACTGCCACGCTCGCGATCAAAGGCCCGTGGGCAGCGTAGGCCAGCTGGTTTTTTGAGGCCGCGCTGAATGTCGGGATTTCTATTTGCTTTCGTAGCCGTTCTGCTGACTTCGCTTGGCAGCAAAGATCAGTTGCTGATCGCGCGCTATTCTGAACATTTCGGCCGCGACGCGCGGCTGTTGCTGATCGGCGGAGTAATCGCTTTTGTAACAGCGGCTGTGATGGCCTGGGGCGGACATTATGTCGCCTCGATCTTGCCCTCGAAGGGCAAGACAATGCTGGTCGCCATGGCGCTGCTATTGGCTTCGGTCGAATTGTTTTGGCCGAATCGGGAGAAGGCGCTCAAGGAGCCGACGCGCTCGCTGGGAGCGGTTGGATTGGTGCTCGTCTATCGACAATTTGGCGACGCCTCGCGTTTTCTGATCTTTGCCTTCGCGGCGGGTTCGGCGCTTCCATTTTTCGCCGGAGCCGGCGGAGCTTTGGCCGGAGCATTGTCCATTCTGATCGGCTGGCTGATGGCTGCTGAGCTGGTCGAAAAGCTGCCGCTCAGAACGATACGTATTGTGCTCGGCGTGATGACGCTGATTTCAGCCATCTATCTGGGCCTGAGCGCACGCGGCTTGCTTTAACAATCGCTAATTCCGATTAGTGTGAGCATTTTTGTTCGGGAAACTCGATCAATGCTAGGTCGTTGAATGATTGTAACAATAGCAATCAGGAGATGTTCTCATGGCAAATACAGGCGATAATTCAAAACAGGCGCTGGTTAGCGAACTTAACGGTCTGCTGGCTGATCACTTTGCACTGTTCCTAAAGACCAAGAATTTCCATTGGCATGTCGCCGGACCGCGTTTCCGCGATTTGCATCTGTTGTTCGATGAGCATGCCATTGAAATTCGCGATCAGATCGATGTGATTGGCGAGCGGGTTCGAAAACTGGATGGCAACACGCTCACCGGTCTCGGTTCGATTGTTAGCAATACGCAGGTCAAGGATCAGGACGATGCTGCGCTTGCCGCAGAAAAGATGATCGAAGAGCTGCGAGATGACAATGCGGGCTTAGTAAAGCGCCTCAAAGCGATGAAGCCGCTTGCCGAAGCAGCAGGCGACAATGCCACCGACGGTCTGCTCGATGACTGGACCGATATGGCCGAACAGCGCGTGTGGTTCCTCTCGCAAACGCTGAAATAGGCGCATACGAATTTCCAAGCCAAGAAACCCGCTTCACCTAGGAAGGAGCGGGTTTCTTGCTATGGAAGAGTATGGATAATCTCACACTCATTAGCGATGCCGACAATTCTGCCATCGCCACTTGGCTGCAGGGGCGTCTCCGCACTTCCTTGCAGGGCGCCGAAGGCACGATAGCGATCTGCCTGCCCGGTGGATCGACGCCGTTCCCAATTCTGGAGCAGCTGAAGGAAAGCACCCTCGACTGGTCGCGGATCGAAGTTTGGCCGGGCGACGACCGGATCGTTCCAGAGGATCATGAGGCCAGTAACACCGGCAAGATCAGAGCGCTGCTTGAACCTGCGGGTGCAGCCGTTAGGACTTTGACCGAATATACTCAGCCGCCGAAATTTGCGCTTGTTTGGCTGGGCATGGGCGCCGACGGCCATATCGCCTCGCTGTTTCCGAATATTGATCCGCAGACCGATGATGAGCAACCCGTCCGCCGGTTGACACCCGACCCGCTGCCTCCCGAAGCTCCTTTTGATAGGATAACACTGACGATACCGGCCTTGCTCAATAGCGAGGCGCTGATGTTCGTTATCCGCGGCGAGGAAAAGCGCGCGGTATTCGACGCGGCTGTCGAGGGCCAGCACGATCTGCCTGTTGCGCGGCTGCTGCAAAAAGTTGATCAACCTATTCAATGCTTCGTCTGATCCCGGCACCGATACACCGCCAGCTCTATCGCCTGGCAGACGCACTGCGTAAGCTGTGGTGGCGTGTGGGAAAACCTCCGCTGACCGGCGTTGCGGTGATCGCAACCGATCTGCAGGGGCGTCTGTTGTTGGTTCGATTGAGTTACGGCTCAGGCGGTTGGAACCTGCCGACGGGGGGTGTTCGCCGATCCGAGGAACTCGAAGTTGCGGCTCGGCGTGAACTGCTTGAGGAAACAGCGTGCCAGGCAGGAAAGCTCACGCTGCTTGGCGTGCAGGAAGACCGAATTCACGGGACTGATAACACGGTGCATGTGTTTGCAACCAAAGTTTCCGGTCAGCCGAGCGCCGATATGCGCGAAGTGATCGAGGCGCGGTTTTTTCCGACCCACTCCTTGCCCGAGCCGCTAACCGAGACAACGCGGCGACGGCTCAAACTGCTCAAGTCCGACGCCTAACGGAATCAGAGTAAAGAAAGTTGGGCCGTATCGGGCTTTCTTTCCTCTTGGTCACCGCTTTCGAGATTCGAGAGCGTCAGCCCCATCAATCTAATCGGTAATGGTAGGGGCAAAAGCTCTTCGAGCAGGCCATGGCCGATCTTCGAAAACTCGGCCTTGTCTTTGACATTGCCGGTTACCGATTTCGCCCGGCTAACCAGCGTAAAGTCGTTATATTTCATCTTCAGCGTGACAGTGCGGCCCTTGGCCTCGGCGCGTTCGATGCGTTCCCACACGATGTCGACGATCCGATCCATTGTCTCGCGCAAGGCTGGGCCCGAGGAAATATCCTCGCTGAAAGTGCGTTCGCCTCCTAGCGACTTCCGACTACGGTTGGCGCGCACCGGCCTCAGATCAATTCCTCTCGCCGCGCGGTAGAGATAGTCGGCGAAACTGCCGAAATTGGTGCGTAGAAAGGCGATGTCCTTTTCGGCCAGGTCGGCGCCGGTTTCGATCCCGAGCTTGGCCATTTTCTCCGCGCCTTTCGGCCCTACACCGTGAAATCGGCGGATTGGCAGAGAGGCAACAAATTGTGCGCCTTGCCCCGGTTTGATCACGCAAATCCCGTCGGGTTTGTTCTGATCGCTGGCGAGTTTGGCGATGAATTTGTTGTAACTCACACCGGCGCTGGCGGTGAGGTTGGTTTCCTGTTTGATTTTTGCGCGGATCAGTTCGGCGATCCGCGTTGCGCTGCCAATTCCATGCACATCGTCGGTTACGTCTAGAAACGCCTCGTCCAGGCTCAGCGGCTCGACATGCGGAGTGTAATAGCGGAAGATCTCGCGGATTTTGCGCGACGCCTCGCGGTAAGCATCAAACCGGTGCCGGACAAAGATCAGATCGGGGCAGAGACGCTTTGCGGTGACCGACGGCATGGCCGAACGAACACCGAACTTGCGCGCCTCATAACTAGCTGCGGCAACGACCCCGCGACCGCCCGATCCGCCAACGGCAACGGGCTTGCCTTGCAAGTCAGGATTATCGCGTTGTTCCACGCTGGCGAAGAACGCGTCCATGTCGACATGGATGATCTTGCGCAGGCCGCCCTCATCTTCGGGGCCATCCTCTTCGTCGTGATCGCTGTCAGGAACAGTTTCAGCCATTAGGGTAGATTAGGCGCTTTCTTTTTCCCGCGCCAACCCCCAAGGAACGCCAATGGCGAGCGACACGATATCTTCGGGCCCCAAGGCTGAGCCCACGCCTGAGCCCAAGCCCGAATTGGGTGAGCGCGAGATGATTGTGCTGATGGCGATGCTGATGAGCCTACAGGCATTCGGTATCGACGCAATGTTGCCCGCACTCGGCCAGATGGCCAGCGAAATGGGGGCGGAGGGCAACAACCGCCAATTCGTAATTGGCGCATATTTCCTCGGTTCGGGCATCGGCGCGTTCTTCCCTGGCGCATTCGCTGACCGATTTGGCCGGAGACCGGTACTCGCAATTGGCCTGATTGCTTATGTCGTTCTGTCCCTCGCTTGTGCGCTGGTCACAGATTACACTCTGCTGCTGGTTCTCCGGTTGGTTCAGGGCCTAGCCTGTGCCGGTCTGAGCGTTGTACCCGCTGCGATCGTTCGCGACCGCGTTGGCGGCGACCGTATGGCCAAGCTGATGAGCCTGATCATGATGATATTCTTGCTTGTGCCCATCCTTGCGCCGGCGGTCGGCCAGGGCATTATGTATGTCGCAGGCTGGCGGGCGATCTTTGTCGCAATGGCTCTTATGGGAGTTGGCGTCGGCATCTGGGCTTGGATGCGGCTGCCCGAAACGCTTCAGGATGAAAACCGGCAGGAAATCGATCCGCTGACGATCTTGCGCAATATGGGA
>Ga0316205_10005260_pt1 | contig 10834 bp, 11 predicted proteins | sample 3monthpyrite_MG_FD_204941 | JGI IMG/M metagenome (GOLD analysis project Ga0316205, IMG submission 204941) | Microbial mat bacterial communities from mineral coupon in-situ incubated in ocean water Damariscotta River, Maine, United States -... | ecosystem: Environmental > Aquatic > Marine >...
CCCCACCGCCAGTTGGGGCACGATCCTGAACGAGGGCTATCTGATCATCCGTGACACGCCGTGGATGGTGATTGCCGGGGGCATACCGCTGGTGCTGACGACGCTGGGTTTTACCTTTCTGGGCGAAGCGCTGCGCGATGTGTTCGACCCCAAATTGCGCAGGGGACGGTAAGCGATGGATAACCCCATGCTGGATATCCAGAACCTGTCGGTTGATTTTCGCACTCCGCGCGGCCGCGTTCATGCGTTGCGCGATATAACCTTCAAAGTGCCCCGTGGCAAAAGCGTCGGGGTGGTGGGCGAAAGCGGATCGGGAAAAAGCACGGTCATCTGGGCTGTCACGCAACTGTTGGCGCGCAATGCCGTCGTCAAGGGCGGGCAGGCGTTGTTTGATGGCCAGGACCTGCTCAGCAAACCCGAGCCCGAGATGCGCAAGGTGCGGGGCGAAGATGTTTCCATCGTGTTTCAGGACCCGATGACCAGCCAGGTGCCCGTGCTGTCTTATAACCAGCAGATGTGCGACATTCTTTATCGCCGCCGGGGCATGAGCAAGGCGGAGAAAAAGAAGAAAGCCATCGAGATTATGCGCCGGGTGGGCATTCCCGATCCCGAGGCGCGCATCATTCAGTATCCGCACCAGTTTTCCGGCGGGATGCGCCAGCGAGCAGGCATTGCCATGGCGCTGTTGATGGATCCGATGCTGCTGATCGCGGATGAACCGACCACGGCGCTGGATGTGACGATGGAAGCGCAGATCATCCACCTGATGCGCGAATTACAGCGCGAATTTGATGCCACGCTGCTGGTTGTCTCGCATAATCTGGGTCTGATTGCCGAGCTGTGTGATGAGGTCGTCGTGATGTATGCCGGCGAGGTGATCGAGACTGGCGATGTGCGCGACATTTTTTATCGCGCGGCGCATCCTTACACGCAGGCCCTGTTGGAATGTGATCCTGCGCGTGAGGATGGCAGCTCGCGATATCTGCCGGTGATCCCGGGCGATATCCCTGATTTGCATGCCCCACCCAAAGGCTGTGTGTTTGCCAATCGTTGTGTTCATGCTGCCGAAGTTTGTGTGACCACACCGCCCGGATCAATAGAGCTTGAGGGCGAGGGCCATCAGGCGCGCTGTCATCTGTTGAACGGGGCCGCCACCGCGGTGGCGCAAGACGCTAAAGGCCCGGTGGAGCAGGCCGGTGTCAAAAGCTTCGATGCCGCTGATCAGGCGTTGCTGGACGTGGCAAACCTCTCGGTGCGTTTTGATATTATGGGGCCAATCCGCGCACGTTTGACCGGGGTGAAAGAGCCCTATGTTGATGCAGTTCTGGGGGCGTCACTGACCCTCAGGCGTGGTGAAACGCTGGGTCTGGTCGGTGAAAGCGGGTCGGGTAAGACCACGCTGGGCCGCGCTATTCTGGGACTGGTTGATGCACATGAAGGGCACGCAGTGTTTGACGGGCAAGACGTGTTGAAACTGTCACCCAACGCGTTCAAACCGCTGCGCCGCAACATGGCAATGATGTTCCAGGATCCGGTTGGTTCGCTGTCACCGCGCCAGACCGTGCAGGCCCTGATCACCGAGCCGTTGGATATTCATGGCTGGGACGACAAAAAGCGCGAAGCCGAGGCGGCGCGGTTGTGTGACATGGTGCGCTTGCCGCAAAACTTCCTGTCGCGCTATCCGCATGAATTGTCTGGCGGGCAGGCGCGGCGCGTTGGCGTGGCCCGCGCCTTGGCGCTGAACCCCAGCCTTGTGATCGCCGATGAACCAACCGCCGGTCTGGACGTGTCGGTTCAGGGCGAAATCCTGAACCTGATGGGCGAATTGCAGTCCGATCATGGTCTGGGTTATCTGATCATCAGTCACAACCTGCCGGTGATCCGCCATATCAGCGATCTATTGGCGATCATGTATCTCGGCCGCCTGGTCGAACGCGGTTCCTGCGAGGCGATTTTCACTAATCCGGCGCACCCCTATACCGAGGCGCTGGTGCGCGGGGTGCCCCAGCCCGATCCGGATAAACGACGCACCTTGCTGTCCATCGAGGGCGAAGTGCCCAGCGTGACCAACCGCCCCAAGGGTTGCGAATTTCACACCCGCTGCAAATACGCCACCGATTTGTGCCGGACCGAGCGCCCGGAAGAACAAACCCTGAGCGATGGCCGCATCATCACCTGTCATCATCCGCTGATTGCCTGAGAAGGACCCCGATCATGACCCAACGTCCGCCGATCAATTTTGACCGTTATCCGCTGGGCGACCCTGAAAAGATGGCCGGGATCATCGCCGAGTGCCGCGCCGCATTGGGTCGTGATCAGTACTGCGCACTGCCTGACTTTCTGGTGCCCGAAGCGTTGAGTGAGGCTGTGACAGAGGTCAAAAGCCTGCAACCCAAGGCAAATGCCGCGAATTCCCTGCGCAATTGTTATCTGCACCGGCAGGGGGACGCGTCAATACCCGCAGCCCATCCACGTAACATTATGCACCCGGCCTCCTATCGGATGATCCCCGCAGACCTTCTGGGCGAGGCATCGCATCTGAAGGCTCTCTATTTCTGGGAGCCCTTTCAAAAGATGGTGGCGGCGATTGTGGGCGAAGAGGTGTTGTATCCCAGCGCGGATGCACTGCAACCGGTCAATGTGATTTGCTACGGCGTGGGCGATCAATCGGCCTGGCATTTTGATTCCACCAATGCGTTCACCATGACACTGATGCTGCAACCGGCCGAGGCGGGCGGCGAATTTGAAATGGCTCCCAACACCCGCGTCAGTGTCGAGGACGAGGATATCCCCTATATGACCGAGGTCTTGACAGGGCCAAGCGACCGGGTTGTTTCTGTCGGTCGTTCGGCAGGCGAACTGACCATCTTCCGCGGCTGCAATTCACTGCACCGGGTGTCACCGGTTGAGGGGACGCAGGATCGCCTGATGGCGGTGTTTGTCTATGAGGACGAACCGGGCGTCACCGGTGATCCCGAGGTGAACATGACTGTCTATGGGCGCACAGGTTAACACGATGACCGCGTTTGGAACTTTCGGAGCCGATGTGACGTTGCACGAGGTCAAAACCACGGGCGCAACCATGCGCGCGGCGCAGATCGGGCAGGGGCCGGATATCGTCTGGGTGCCCGGCGGCGATTCCCCGGCCGAGGCGTGGCGGCTGCAAATGGCCGCGTTTGCAGGCTCACACCGCTCGACCTCGTATGATCCGCGCGGGGTGGGAGAAACCACCAGCGATCCCGCGCCCTGGAGCATCGAAGATTTTGCACGGGACTGTGCCGAATTGATCGAGGCCATCTGCGAGCCGCCCGTGGTGCTTGCGGGCCTGTCGATGGGCGCGCTGATCACCCAGGCCGTGGCGATCAACTATCCACATTTGGTGCGGCTGGCGATACCGATGGGCACTGCGGCCTATATCGACGGGTTCACCCGCGATTGGATGCAGGCCGAGATTGATCTGCGCCGGGATGGCGTGGTGCTGCCCGAAGATTTCCTGGCCTCGCATTATGCCGCCTTTGCGTTGCCCGCCAAGGCATTGGGGGACGCGGCGATCTGGGAGCCAGTGAAGGCCGCGTATACTGAGCGTTTTGCGAACAGAGAACCACAAGACCTGATTGATCAATGGCAGGCCTGTCTGGATTTCGATTGTCGCGTGGGGTTGAAAACCTGTCCGGTGCCGATCCACGCGGTTGCCTTTTCCGAAGACGTTCAGACACCGCCCGCGATGGTCAAAGAAGTGTCGGATTGCGCATTGCATGGCAGTTTTTACGAATTGGCGGGGCTGGGGCATGTGTCTGTCGCGCGGCATCGTCAGGATGAGGTGAACAACCTTTTGACACGTATCATTAAAGAGGCGAACTGATATGGATTTTAGACTGCGCCCAGAGATCGTGGCACTTCGGGATGACGTGCGGGCCATGATCCAGACCGAGATCATCCCCCGTGATGCGGAATACCTGTCTGAAGTGCTGGTGGGGGATCGGTGGGCCTTTACCCCGCGCCAGACCGAGATCCTTGAGGGATTGAAGGCGCAGGCCAAAGAAAGCGGGTTGTGGAATTTCTGGCGCCCGGGGCGCAGCGAAGGCCCGGGGCTGAGCACGGTTGAATATGCCGCCTTCGCCGAGGAAATGGGGCGCAGCCATCTGGCCCCCGAAGTGTTCAACTGCAACGCGCCCGATACGGGCAACATGGAGGTGTTTGATCGCTACGGCAGCGAGGCAATGAAGGCACAGTGGCTGGGGCCGTTGCTGGATGGGCAAATCCGCAGTGCGTATCTGATGACCGAACCGGGTGTGGCCAGCTCGGACCCCACGCAATTGGCGATGTCCTGTGTGCGCGACGGCGAGGGATATGTTCTGAACGGCGAGAAATGGTGGGCCACGGGCGCGGGTGATCCACGCTGTGCGGTTTACATCGTTATGGTGCGCACCGGGGGCGAGGATGCTGCGAAACACCAGCGCCATTCGATGATTGTTGTGCCCAGCGACACGCCGGGGGTCGAGGTGTTGCGGCCCATGCAGGTCTATGGCCATGACGATGCACCGCATGGCCATATGCATATCCGTTTCACGGATGTACGTGTGCCGGGCGAAGCGTTGCTGTTGGGCGAGGGGCGCGGGTTCGAGATTGCACAGAACCGGTTGGGGCCGGGACGCATTCATCACTGTATGCGCGCCATTGGTCAGGCCGAAGTGGCGTTGGAGATGATGTGCAAACGTGGATTGGAACGTGAGGCCTTTGGCAAACCGCTGGCGAAACTGGGTGCGAATTTTGACATTATCGCCGAGTGCCGGATGGAGATTGAACAGGCACGATTGCTCTGTCTGAAGGCAGCCTGGATGATGGATCAGGGCGACGCGCGCGCCGCTGCTCCGTGGATTCACCAGATCAAGGTGGTCGCCCCGCGTATGGCGCTGAAAGTGGTGGACGAAGCCGTCCAGATGTTTGGCGCGATGGGCATTTCGCAGGATGTTCCGCTGGCGGCCATGTGGACGCATCTGCGCACGCTCAGGCTGGCGGATGGACCGGATGCGGTGCATCGCCGTCAGGTGGCGCGGGCAGAGTTGCGGCAGTATATGTAGAGGGAGACTGGATTTCATTAAGTGACGGTCTGGTTTGAGCCCGATGCAGACGTTGGAATTCTGTGCCAGGCCGGTTAACAGCCGCGCAGCGGCCCGGCCATCGTCCGCTGACCGAAAGTCGATTGCTCGGCAATCGACGCAGGTGGCCCCTCCCTTGGGCTGGCGATATATCTGATCATGGCGCATCAAATGTTCTGGGGATATATTTTGCTGGCATAAAGCGCATTGAAACTATCGTTGGATCGCCAGCCCAGGGGCTGACGCTGGCCTCCGGTGGCTGGGGTGTGGCAAACGGCGGCTAAGTACCGCAAAGTCACCACTGCACACCACCAGCCTCCCAAAAGCAAGCCCGCACCCACACTGACGCGACTAAACCCGCGCATCCCCTTGCAGCCCCCCCGGCGCGACACTAAGACTCCTTTAGGAACTCTTCGTGTAGAACACGGACGCAACGCTGAGGCAGGCAATATGACAGATCCCATCGACACATATATGAACACTCTCGTCCCAATGGTTGTTGAACAAACCAGCCGGGGCGAACGCGCCTATGATATCTTTTCACGGCTCCTGAAAGAGCGGATCATTTTTCTGAGCGGGCCTGTGCATGATGGCATGTCCAGCCTGATCGTTGCACAGCTTTTGCACCTTGAGGCCGAAAATCCCAGCAAGGAAATCAGCATGTATATCAACAGCCCCGGTGGCGTGGTCACCAGTGGTCTGTCGATCTATGACACGATGCAATATATCCGGCCCAAGGTCAGCACGCTGGTGATCGGGCAGGCGGCCTCGATGGGCAGCCTTTTGCTGACGGCGGGTGAGGCAGGGATGCGCTTTTCTCTGCCCAACAGCCGGGTGATGGTGCACCAGCCCTCGGGTGGATATCAGGGGCAGGCCACGGATATCATGATCCATGCGCAGGAAACCCAGAAACTGAAGACCCGTCTGAACGAGATTTATGTCAAACATACGGGCCAAACCCTGAAGAAAGTCGAAGAGGCGCTGGAGCGTGACAACTTCATGAGCCCCGATGAGGCCAAGGATTGGGGTCTGATTGACGAGATTGTGGAAAACCGTGCCAAGGCGGATGATGAGGCGTCGTAAACGGATTGGAAACGCACCGTGCGCGCAGGACGCGAATTTGAGATTGTGGACCCGTGGCACCTGCCTTAAGCTGATGCGAAACAGCAGGGCCGGTGCGGCGACAAAAGACCGAAAGGCAACAATGGGTCATGGCGAATAACTCAGGCGGCGATAGCAAAAATACTCTTTACTGCAGCTTTTGCGGCAAAAGCCAGCACGAGGTGCGCAAGCTGATCGCGGGCCCGACGGTGTTCATCTGCGACGAATGCGTCGAGCTGTGCATGGATATCATTCGTGAGGAAACCAAGACCGCCGGATTGAAATCCACCGACGGTGTGCCCACTCCGCGTGAAATTTGCGGCGTGCTTGACGATTATGTGATTGGGCAGGCAATGGCCAAGCGGGTGCTGTCGGTTGCGGTGCATAACCACTATAAACGGCTCGATCATTCCGGGAAATCCGGTGAGATCGAATTGCAGAAATCCAACATCCTTCTGATCGGCCCGACGGGCTGTGGCAAGACGTTGCTGGCCCAGACCCTGGCGCGAATTCTGGATGTACCCTTTACGATGGCCGATGCCACCACGCTGACCGAGGCGGGGTATGTCGGTGAAGATGTGGAAAATATCATTCTCAAACTGCTGCAATCGTCCGAATACAATGTCGAACGGGCTCAGCGCGGCATTGTCTATATCGACGAGGTCGACAAAATCACGCGCAAATCTGAAAATCCCTCGATCACCCGGGACGTGTCGGGCGAAGGGGTTCAGCAGGCGTTGCTTAAATTGATGGAAGGCACGGTTGCCGCCGTGCCCCCGCAAGGCGGACGCAAGCATCCGCAGCAGGAATTCCTGCAAGTGGACACAACGAATATCCTGTTCGTCTGTGGCGGGGCCTTTGCGGGCCTTGACAAGATTATTGCCGCCCGTGGCAAGGGCAGCGCGATGGGCTTTGGCGCGGATGTGCGTGACGTCGATGATCGCGGCGTCGGAGAAATCTTTACTGATCTGGAACCAGAGGACCTGTTGAAATTCGGATTGATCCCGGAATTTGTCGGTCGTTTGCCAGTGATCGCGACGCTGGAAGATCTGGATGAAGATGCCCTGATCACCATCCTGACCCAGCCAAAGAATGCGCTGGTCAAACAGTATCAACGCCTGTTCGAGTTGGAAGATGTGCAATTGACCTTTACGGATGATGCCCTTTCGGCCATCGCCAAACGCGCGATTGAGCGCAAAACCGGCGCGCGGGGCCTGCGCTCGATCCTGGAAAGCATCCTGCTGGACACGATGTTTGATCTGCCGGGCATGGAGACGGTCGAAGAGGTTGTGGTCAATGAAGAAGCGGCCAATTCGGATGCCGCGCCGCTGATGATCTATGCCGATGCCAAGAAAGAAGGCACCAGCGCCAGCTGATCGCAGGCGGGATGTTGCAAGACACGTGAAAGGCAGGCTGTACGCCTGCCTTTTTACGTTGAGGCAGCACTGGACCTTTGCGCCGGGATACGCCATATCTGATGCAATGACAGGAGGGCCGGATGGGCATTCTCAAATCAATTCTGCGCATGGTCACCTGGTGGGATGGCTCGACCCTGAACACCCAGCTTTGGAGTTGGCGCAAAGGCGTCAAAGTGGGTGAGGATGATCAGGGCAATGGCTATTTCGAGACCCGCGATGGCAAGCGTCGTTGGGTGATGTTCAATGGCGAGGCCGAGGCCAGCCGGGTCAGCCCGGAATGGCATGGCTGGTTGCACCACACTTATCAGGACCCGCCGACCGAAGCCCCGTTGCCGCGCAAGGCTTGGGAAAAGCCGCATGAGGAAAACCTGACAGGGACGGCCTTGGCCTATGCGCCTGCCGGGTCAATCCGTCGGTCAGCCCCCGCGGAGCGGCGCGATTACGAGGCCTGGAGCCCGGAATAGGCAGATCAGAAATGTCTGAAAACAAAACCGAAGTGATTGTCGGCGGATTGGTCTTGGCAGGAGCCGTTGGCTTTCTGATCTACGCCGGACAAATGACGGGACTGTCGACAGGGCAATCCGAGTATCAGCTGAACGCCAGCTTCCGCAGCGCCGATGGCGTGGATGTGGGGACCGATGTGCGTCTCGCCGGGGTCAAGGTGGGACGGGTGACCGACCTGAAACTTGATCCCGAAACCTACCGGGCACAGACGGCGTTCAGTGTCCGCGAGGGGATCGAAGTCCCCGATGACAGTGCCGTGGCGATCAGTTCGGAAGGGCTGTTGGGAGGCAATTACGTTGAAATCCTGCCTGGCGGATCGCCGTTTTATTATGCGGCGGGCGACGAGATTGAATTCACCCAAGGATCGGTCAGCTTGATCGCCTTGCTTATGAAATTCGTCGCCGGCAGCGAGGAAGACGAGGGATGAGGGCGCTTGCGCTGGGATTGTGTCTGGGCCTTGGGTTTGGGCACTCGTCGATTGCGCAAGAGGTGTCTCAGGGAACCGGCGCCGTTCTGCGCGGACTGGAAAAGGTCAATGGCCAGATTTTTGATATTGAGCTGGCCAATGGTGCGTCTCATGCGACCGATCGCCTGACCATCACGCTCAAGGAATGCCGTTATCCGACCGAGAATCCGTCGGGCGAGGCGTATGCCTATCTGACCATTACCGAAACCGATGCTACCACCCCTGTTTTTCAAGGCTGGATGGTTGCCTCGTCCCCAGCGCTGAATGCGTTGGAACATCCGCGTTATGACGTTTGGGTGCTGCGCTGCAAGACCGAATAAGGGTCTGTTTCAACTTCGATTTCCGTGATTGAGCGGCTCAGCTGGACGGCATGTTCTAGGTGTTGGTGATAGGTTCCGCGACTGATTTCAATCGCCCCAAGACTGGCCAGATGGTCGGTCAGGAATTGTGTGTCAAACAGGGTAAAGCGACACTGGCGCAGATGGTCGGTTAGATGGGCAAGCGCCAGTTTTGACCCGTCGGTGCGGTGCGAAAACATGCTTTCCCCAAAAAAGGCACCGCCAATGGCGACACCATAGACGCCCCCCGCCAGTTCATCGTCTTCGTATATGGCCAGAGAATGGGCGTGCCCCAGCGCGAAGAGTGAGGTGTAGAGGTCTGATATCTGGTCATTAATCCAGGTTTCATCTCGCGCTGCACAGGCTTGCAATACAGCATCGAAATCTCGGTTGAGCGCCACCTTATACCCGCCGCGTCGCATCCGACGGGCCAGTGACCGCGAGATGTGAAACTCATCCAGCGGCAGAATACCCCGACTACGTGGATCGACCCAAAACAGTTCGGGATCATCCCGGCTTTCAGCCATGGGAAAGATGCCTGTCGTATAGGCCCGCAAAAGCAATTCAGGGGTCAGGGTGAAATCGGCATCGCTCATGACGGTGTCGGGGTCATTCCCTCAGGTTGGTCTCCAGCCAATGTTCCAGCCAGTGGATGTTGTACTCGCCCGAGTGCACATCCTCTTCCTGCAACAGCGCATGAAACAGCGGCACGGTGGTATCCACCCCATCGACGATCAATTCGCCCAGGGCCCGGTTGAGACGCGCGAGGGCCGAGGCGCGGTCCGGGCCGTGGACCACAAGCTTGGCGATCAGGCTGTCGTAATAGGGTGGGATGGAATAGCCGTCATAGAGCGCCGAATCCATGCGAACGCCAAGGCCGCCGGGGGCGTGAAACTGGGTGATTTTGCCGGGGCGGGGTGCAAATTCCGGCAGTTTCTCGGCGTTGATGCGCACCTCGATGGCGTGGCCGTTGATGATCAGATCGTCCTGCGTGAAGGACATCGGTAGTCCTTCGGCAACGCGGATCTGTTCCTGCACCAGATCGACGCCAAAGATCGCTTCGGTCACCGGGTGCTCCACCTGCAGGCGAGTGTTCATCTCGATGAAGTAGAACTCGCCCTTTTCATAGAGAAACTCGACCGTGCCGGCACCGGCATAGTTGATCTTGGCCACGGCATCGGCGCAGACCTTGCCGATCCGCGTGCGTTCTTCTTCAGATATGCAAGGACCAGGGGCCTCTTCAAAGACCTTCTGGTGACGCCGCTGCAGCGAGCAATCACGCTCGCCAAGATGCACGGCCTTGCCCTTGCCATCGCCAAACACCTGAATTTCGATATGGCGCGGCGTGGTCAAGTATTTCTCGATATAGACCTCGTCATTGCCAAAGGCGTTCTTGGCCTCGGACCGGGCCGTGCGAAAGGCCATCTCAATGTCATCCGCCGTTTCGGCCACTTTCATGCCGCGCCCGCCGCCACCGGCCGTGGCTTTGACAATCACAGGATAGCCCATTTCGGCACCAAGGGCTTTTGCGGCTTCCAGATCAGGCACCCCCCCGTCCGAGCCGGGCACGCAGGGCACGCCGAGGTCTTTCATGGTGTCCTTGGCGGTGATCTTGTCACCCATCACGCGGATATGTTCGGCGGTGGGGCCGATAAAGGTGAGGTCGTGATCCTCGACGATCTGCACGAAATTGGCGTTTTCGGACAGGAAACCATAGCCCGGATGGATCGCCTGTGCGCCGGTCACTTCGCAGGCGGCGATGATCGCGGGGATCGACAGATAGCTTTCGGAACTGGACGGCGGGCCGATGCACACGCTTTCGTCGGCCATGCGCACATGCATTGCATCGGCATCGGCTGTGGAATGCACCGCGACGGACTGGATGCCCATTTCGCGGGCGGCCCGGAT
>Ga0316205_10005261_pt1 | contig 10833 bp, 7 predicted proteins | sample 3monthpyrite_MG_FD_204941 | JGI IMG/M metagenome (GOLD analysis project Ga0316205, IMG submission 204941) | Microbial mat bacterial communities from mineral coupon in-situ incubated in ocean water Damariscotta River, Maine, United States -... | ecosystem: Environmental > Aquatic > Marine >...
TTAATCAGCCAGAAGTTACCATTCGAGTTGTTTCTTTAGCGGAAAGCCAAGAACTTAATCATCAATATAGAGATAAAAATCAACCAACCAATGTTTTGTCATTTCCTTTTGAAGTACCAGAAATGATCCCGGTTGAAGATTTCGCAGAGTTCCTTGGTGATCTTGTTATCTGTGAAGATATAATTGTGCAGGAAGCGAAAGAGCAAAAAAAATCACTGGAAAGTCATTGGGCTCATATGATCATCCACGGTCTTTTACATTTAGTTGGTTTTGATCATATTACCGCAAAAGACGCTGAAGAAATGGAAGGCATTGAAGTTAAAGTACTTGCCGAATTAGGTTTTGCTAATCCTTATTAAATCAAAATAGTCATTTAACCGAGAAAACTCAGTTGAACGTGAAAAAGATGTATAAAACCTTGGTGTGCACAGACTTTCATGTTCAACTGAGTATTCTAGGTTTATATAACGCCTTTACTAATCAAAAAAACAGAATAAGCTTTATCTGTTTTCATGATATGGTGGGTTAACCAGTTTTTTAAGAACTGCATAATTTCTATGCCAATTGAGCCAGATAGATCGGACTGAAATCTTTCTTTCAAGGCGGCGATCTGCTCGATCAGTTCTCTGTGTTGGCGCTGATGATTTTTGGTTTCTTTATAACCGTATTTTTCTAAAAGACTTTCTTCGTATGAAAAATGGACACGAGTATAATCAGTTAAACTTACAAGAATATCGGCAATAGCGATATTAGGTTGACCCGTTGCCATTGCTGTATTTAAACTATTGATTAGCTTAATGAGTATTTGGTGCTGTTTATCAATACTCGCAATACCGACGCTTAACTCATCCGTCCATTCAATAATAGACATTGGTTTTCTCCTTTCATAAATGAAGAAAAAAACTCACCGAAAATGTAAAGTATTTCTAGTAAGTGATCTATCATACTACTCTGTTTTAAAACCAAAAATAATGATATGGATCAATAGTTCTTTTACTTGGAAATATTAAACTCCCACAAGGTTAATCAATTTATGTCCGTAGTGAAAAATAATCTAGTGATAGGAACCTTAATTACAAAAATGAATATCGATTCTATGAGCTTTGAGTGAGGAGTATTGTGACAGAACTAAACGAAATAAAAAATGAACTTATTAAAAGGCAATTAGCGCTTGAATCTCGAGTGACCGCAATTAATGATGATGTAAGCTATAAAGAGCAACCACTGTCAGCGGATTGGGCTGAGCAAGCGGTTCAGCGTGAAAATGAAGAGGTTTTAGAAGCTTTGGGGAATGCATCACTAGATGAGATTGGTAAAATAAAGCAAGCTCTTATTAGAATAGAACAAGGCAATTATTTTGAGTGTCGTTCTTGTGGTGAAACAATTAACCAAGAAAGACTAAAGTTGCTTATTTCTACGGATCTTTGTACTGGTTGTGCGGAAGAAATTGAGTCACAAAAGATTTGAAAGATAGTTTTTTAGTCATACCATTAGAAAAGTATGATTTGGTATATATGTTGAGAGGATGATTTTAGCGCAGTTCTTTCATTTACGCGCAGATTTTAAATCAATCATGTCTGATTATCATTAACTGTTACCCTGTCTAATGTCTTCTGACGAGGGTATTCCGAGAAGTTATAAAATCATTTATACTATTCACTCATAGATTATTCGTAGGCGAAGGAAGTATAAATGCACATTATTTTGGGGATATTAGGGACAGTTGTTACCATCTTAGTTCTCGTAAACCAACTTAAAGGCAGTGGAATCGATTTCGGATGGTTAAATCCATTTAGTTGGGCTCATCGAAGACGCTGGCGAAAAAAATATAATGCTGATCCTGCTTTTATGATCAAAAGTCCTATGGAAGCTGCAGCTGGATTGTTATACGTTGCAGCGAAATGCACCGGTGAAATGACTCAAGAAGAAAAATCCTTCATGTTAAACGCTTTTGAAAACTCGTTTAATTTAAGTAATCGAGAGTCATCTGATCTTTTATCTTCATGTTCTTTCATACTAAAAGACGAAGATGAAATATTAAATAAGGTCGATAAATTTTTACAGCCCAGTTTAGAAAGTTTTTCAGATGCTCAAAAAGAATCAACTCTCGCGCTAGTGACAGAGTTATCTAATTTGGCTGAGTCTCCTACAGAGAAACAATCGGCGCTTATAAAAAGCGTGTCATCAGTGTTTTACGAAAAACATAACCAAGAGAAAAACTGGTAGTAAGTCATGTTTAAATACTCAAGGGTTGTGGTAAAACATGCCAATAGATGGAAAGAAAATGAAAAACCGCACCACCTAATACGAACAAATGCCAAATCGCGTGGTTAAAAATTAACTTTTCCCATGCATAGAATATTGCACCGACGGTATAAGAGAGACCTCCTGCTGCAAGCAAAATCAATCCATCAGCTGAAACATTTTCGAGCATTTCCTGACCCGCAATTAAAACAAACCATCCCATTGCCAGATACGATGCCAGGCTGGTTTTTGGAAAACGTTGACCAAGAAATACTTTAAATAAAACGCCAAGCAGGGCTATTATCCAAATCGCGGTCAAATAATACCAACCACCATTGTTTTCTAAACTAATCATCATATAGGGTGTGTAAGTACCCGCTATCAGCAAATAAATTGCACAGTGGTCAAGTGTTTGCATCAACGCTCGTGCTGATTCTTTTTTTACTGAGTGATAAACCGTCGAAGTTAAAAACAACAAAATAATACTCAGACCATAAATAACCGCGCTAACGACTCGAGTCGTTTCACTTCCGGCTATTAGTAACATCATGATGAGTCCTACGCCGCCAAAAATCACACCAATTCCGTGGCTTGTAGAGTTAGCGAATTCCTCAGCTTTACTATAGACTGTGTCCATCAGTTTATGTGGGTGGTCACTGGGTTGGGAATTTATGTTGGTTTCTAGTTCACTTTTCACTGATGGGTGGCTCTTTAATGGTGCAATGCATTGATGTAGGATTATAGCAAGATTTGTTATAAAAACGTGACCAGGTAGAGCAATTTCTAATTTTACTTAGAAATTTTGTACAAATAATAGACAAATCGAATTAAGCAATATACAATAAGTTTAGGTTTTGACAAAGGCAACCTTACACGAAAGTATAAGCGCGCAAAGCTACCGGTCTAAGGATCTACTGGTCTATGATAGCGGGGTTACCGAGACTAAAATTATCTCACTGCCTTTTCTATGCAGCCTCTTCATTACCTAAAATATTGAATTGATGACCATTATCTATTCAATTTATTTTTAAAAATCAGTAACTTGTATTTTATGGTGTCGATCCGTCCATTGATCCCATATTTGTAACTAGCTTTTTAATTTAGGTAAGTTTAGATGGCGAAATACTTAGTCACACATAAAATAGATACCGCAGATCTTCGGATCGGTATGTATGTGACCGCCCTAGAAGTGCCATGGAGTCTTACGGAATTCCCGTTAGAAGGCGTTTTAGTAAAATCGGCGCAAGATATTCTTAGAATTTCTAAGTATGGACGGCGAGTTCAGGTAGACCAAAGTAAGAGCCAATCCAGCGATAGTTTACAAAATGCAGCTCTATCAGTTGCCGCTTCCTCACAGAAATCACAAGTTCCTAAAAATGTTAAGCCTTCTACTAATATTTTGTGGCGCAAGTTTTGTACCGAAAAGTATAAGACTAAAGTTCCAATCGGAAAACAACTTAAAAAAGCTGACGAGTTATTGGATCGAGTGCATTCGGTTTTTGATCAATTAAAGAAAGATCTAAGCAATAATCAAGTGCGTTCGATTGATAATATTCGAGAAGTGAGCAGCGGGATCGTTAGTACATTATTAGACAATCCTGATGCACTGCTTTGGTTAACTAAGGTAAAAATACAACACGGCAAAGTTTACGATCATACTGTTCGTTCAGCGATTTGGGCTACCTTAATGGGTCGCTCAATGGGGTTAAAAGCGAGCTCGCTAACAACATTAGTTGAAGCGCTTTTATTATCAGGGATCGGCAAAGCGTATTTGCCTCAATCGGTTTGGAAAGATCATAATCCGGTTGATATGAAACCAGAATTTGCATCTGCAGTTTGCAAAACGATTGAAAAACTGGGTCATTGTCAAGTTGATCCGCGAGTGCTGATGATTATCGCTAATATGAACGAACGTTACGATGGTAGCGGTTATTCAAGCCAAAAATCGTTAGACAAAATTCCCTACCTTGCCCAAATGGCTGGACTGGTAGAAACTTTTGATTTACTGCTTCACCCTATGTGCACTTCGAAAAGACGAGCATTCGGACAAGCGTTATCAAGACTTTTTTGTTTTAGAGATAGCCTATTTAATGGGGCATTAATTGAAGAGTTTATTCGTGCGACAGGCTTGTATCCATCTGGAACGATTGTCGTATTATCTAATGGGTATCGCGGTGTGGTTGTTGAACAAACCAAAGATCGCAGAATAAGAGCAACGGTCGCGCTGACCCACGATGCTGAAGATTATCGGTTGATGAATTATGAAATTGCCGGACTCGGTTGCGGAAAATATGAAAACGTAATAATCAAAGAAGAGGCAAACTTACACCAAATAAATGATGATGATATGCAAAAAATCAATTTACTCATCAAGAAATTTCAACACGGAAAATTGTCAAAATTTTTGTCTTCATCTAAACGATTATTTTCGAGCTAAAAAAGCTTCTAGCGATTCGATTAAGCTGTCTCGCAGTATCGGTTTGCGTAAGTAAACATCAAAAACCTCTTTCCTATTTTTTGATTCTTCATTTTCTAAAGCCGAAGCAGTTACCGCTATAATATTGGTGTTAATTTCCTTCCTGATAATTTCTGCGGCTTCATACCCATCCATAATTGGCATTCGTATATCCATCAAAATTAATTCAGGGTTTTCTTTTAGTGCAAGCTCAACCGCCTGTTGACCATTTTCGGCCATTAAGATTTTAAATGGATAAGGCGACAGATATTTTGCCAATATAACTCGGTTAGTTTCTATATCGTCAACGATTAAAATAGTCGCTGGTCTAAATTTTATATTTCTGATCTTTTCTGGCGTTTTAGTTTGGCTGGTATCGACTTCAATATCATTTAATTTTAGAGTAAAGCAACTACCTTCACCAACTTCGCTGGTCAAGCTTAAACTGCCACCCAATGCCTCGGCAAGTTTTTTACTGATGGATAACCCAAGTCCCGTACCACCGAGTGGATTGTCTTCAGAATTTTGACATTGAATAAACTGCTCAAACACTAGGTTTTGTCTCTCCTGAGCGATCCCAAGCCCGGTATCACTGACCTCAAATTTTATGTCTACATTTGGCGAAGATTCTAAACGAGTCGCGCTGATACTGAGTTTGATATATCCCTCAGAAGTGAATTTTAGCGCATTCCCAATAAGGTTTATTAATATCTGCTGCAACCGAGTTAAGTCGGTGACTATTTTCTCTGGGCAGTCCGGATGAATATCTGTTGAAAAATTAAGATTTTTTTCCGTCATTGATGCTGAAAATAGTTTGACTAGTTTTTCACACAACTGACCAATGCTAACTGGTGAATAATCGATATTTACTTCGCCAGCTTCAATTTTTGAAATTTCTAGAACATCATTAATGATGTGCAATAACCCGCTGCTGCCAACTTTGATCGATTCAAGATATTCACTTTGTTCCGGGGTAAGCGAAGTATCACTTAACAGATCAGAAAACGCGATAACCGCATTCATGGGTGTTCTAATTTCGTGACTCATATTGGCTAAAAATTCTGACTTTGTCCTGTTGGCTAAATAAGCTTCTTCCCGTGAAAGGATTAGTTTTCTTTCCGCTTTTTTTCTTCGTAATACTTCTTTTTTTAATTGATTGATCCAAAGTAGAGCGAATAAAATGATGATGCCCGCAATGATCAATATGTTCCAAATCGTAGAGGGATCAATTCCTTGCTCAATTTTTACGCCAAACCAATTGTTGATGATCGCTCTTTTATCATGATCGGTGATCCGATTGAAAATTTTATCGATGATGAATACCAGTTCGTCATTTCCTTTCGCGATGATGTAGCTGATTTCTGTTTCTTCATCAATAGTCCCTGAAATTTTTAGAGAGGTATATTGCGAATTTCGCAGACGAAAAGCGGCAACAGCTAGAGTGCCTAAAAAGGCATCGGCTTCGCCACTCGCCACCGCATCAAAAGCTTGCTCTAGTGTATCGACTAATTTTATTTTTATTTGCGGATGATTTTTTCGCAAGTAGTCGACAGTGTAGTAGCCGATAGGGATAACAACGGTTTTTCCATACAACTCCTCGGCACGTTGTATGTAAGAATATTCTTCGCCGGTAACAAATGCCATTTTCGAACTAAAATAAGGGGTACTAAAATCGGCAAACTGAAGTCTTTCTTCGGTTTCTATTGCAGCGAGCGCTAAGGTAATCTCTTTTTGTTTAATTTTTGTGAGAACCTGTTGCCAAGTGTCCGACTGAACAAATTGAAATTTAATCCCGGTGTGTTTTTGAATATGAAATAGAAAGTCTACCGCAATGCCTTTTAACTCTTGGTTTTTATCTAAATAGACAAACGGCTGTCCTGAAGCATCATCACTAAAATAAACGACGGGATTTTCTGCGATCCATTTCTTCTCAGACTCAGTAAATATGGGCGGAGCTTGCTTGTCGGTTTGTTCAAATAGGTTAATGGTCTCGACTTGAGATGATGATGTCGATGCGCATACCAACAGGCTTGCAACAATGATGGTTTTGGCAAGTCGGTTGGTTAATGATTTGAAATAAATAGTTGTAATTTTTTGTCTCGAATGACTACAGGATGATTCGCTAACCTAATATTAGGAAAGAAATTTTGATTTTGCAAGAAAATGACTAGTTTTTGACAGCATAAATTAAATCCTAAAGATTGATATGTAAGCCCATGTTTTTCTTGATATTTTCTATCACAATATAGGTGTGAGTTTGCGAGACTCCAGAGACTTCAGCTAATTGACCCAGTACCATTCGATAATTTTTCATATTACTAACGCAAATCTTGAGTAAGTAGTCAAAACCTCCGGCTACCATATCACACTCAATGACTTCTTTTATTTGACTAATTTCTTGTTGAAACAGTGCAAAAGAATCGTTTGTCGTTTTATCGAGCATGACTGAAACATAGGCAAACATATCATAGCCGAGCATTACCGGATTAAGAACAGCGCCGTAGCGTTCGATATACCCTTCTTTTTCCAGTCGCTTCACTCTGTCCAGGCAAGGGCTTGGGCTTAAGTTGATCCGTTTTGATAGTTCGACATTCGATATTCTTCCGTTCATTTGGATCTCTACAAGAATCGAACGATCTGTTTTGTCTAAGCGCATCATGTTGTTTTTCTTTCGATGTGTATTATTAAATATGCTGTAAATATGACTTACTGCCATATAATATATTGCAAATTAGCGGATATAGCTAGGTAATATTGTTGTAACTATTTTAAAATCCGCTTATTAATTTGTTGTATACCATTAAGAGACGATATTTATGTTATTCAGAGAGCCAATCGCCCAATGCAGTGCAATTCGCCAAAAGATAAGAGATTTCTACTGCGAAGATGAAAACAAAGTACTCGAGGTTCTCATTCCTCTTGCCGAAACAGGTGTTAAAGTGCGCAGTCGAATTTGGGAAAACGCGCGTCAATTAATTGTAAAAATCCGTCAAGATCAAGCAGGCAAAGGCGGTGTTGATGCATTACTACAAGAATTCTCGATCTCTTCAGAAGAGGGCGTTGTTCTAATGTGTCTAGCGGAGGCGTTATTGAGAGTACCAGATAAACCCACTAGCGACGAATTAATCAGAGATAAACTAAGCGGTGGTGATTGGGTTTCACATATCGGTCAAAGTGATTCGATGTTTGTAAACGCGTCATCTTGGGGGCTTTTACTAACAGGCAAGTTAGTGGATTATCGAAAAACCAACCGTACAAAAGATCAAAAAAGCCAATACGGCATAATGAAAAAAATGGTAGGTCGTTTAGGCGAGCCGGTGATCCGCAAGGCGGTCAGGCAGTCGATGGAATTGATGGGGTCACAATTTGTAATGGGTGTTGATATTCATAAAGCACTCAAACGAGCTGTACCAACGGAGAAAAAAGGTTACACCTATTCATATGACATGTTGGGCGAGGGTGCCCGCACAATGGAAGACGCAGATCGTTATTTTCAAAGTTATTTAAATGCGATAGAAGCAATTGGTATCGCTGCGAATGGAAAAGGTCCGATAAAAAGCCCTGGGATTTCGGTGAAGCTTTCAGCTATTCATCCGCGCTATGAATTTTCTCATAAAGATCGCGTTATGAATGAGTTAGTTCCACGATTAAAAACACTTGCATTGGCAGCCATGAAATATGATATCGGTTTTACCGTTGATGCCGAAGAGGCAGATCGTTTAGATATATCTTTAGATGTGATTGAACAAGTTTTTTCCGACCCCGAACTGAACCATTGGGATGGTTTTGGTATGGCTGTTCAAGCCTATCAAAAAAGAGCGATTTATGTGATCGAATGGATCAGAGAGTTGACCCAAAATGCACAGCGAAAAATGATGGTTCGATTAGTCAAGGGTGCCTATTGGGATAGTGAAATAAAAATTGGCCAAGCGGAAGGATTTGATGGTTTTTCTGTATTTACTCGCAAGGCATCATCGGATGTTTGTTATCAAGCTTGTGCCAAAAAACTACTTGAATATCGCGATAGTATTTTTCCGCAATTTGCATCGCATAATGCTTATACGGTTTCAACTATTTTGCAAATGAATATGGAAACTCAGCATTTTAAAGACTCAAACAATCAACATTTAGGCTTTGAATTTCAGCGCTTGCATGGAATGGGAGAATCACTATTTGACCAGATCGTTAATAACGAAAAAACCCCTTGCCGTGTTTATGCTCCAGTTGGCGCGCATGTTGATCTGCTCGCTTATTTGGTCAGACGATTACTAGAAAATGGCGCGAATAGCTCGTTTGTCAATAATATTATCGATGAAAATATTTCGGTTGAATCTTTATTAGCTGATCCACTTGAAACAGTTATGATGTGGAAAGATAAAAAGAGCTCTCTCATAGCTAGCCCCCAAAATTTATATGGAAAGTTGCGAGTTAATTCTCAAGGTCTTGATCTGACTGATATCAATCGATTGCAACCCTTAAAAACAAATCTTGATTTCTGGCTTGATGCCCGTGAAAATTTAGTTCAAGAATATAAAAATGATAGCGATGTTCTTGCGGTTACCAACCCAGCGAATAACTCTGAAATATTAGCCTATCTACAAAAAGACGATACAAAAACGATGCAGAGTAAATTGGAAAACTCTCAACAAGCTTTTGTTGCCTGGTCAAAACTAAATGTAAAAAAGCGAGCAGAAATACTTTACAACACGGCTGATTTATTAGAGGTTCATATGGATGAACTAATCGCGATCTGTATTAAAGAAGCAGGAAAAACACCGCAAGATAGTGTTGCCGAAGTGAGAGAAGCGGTCGATTTTTGTCGTTATTACGCGATGACCGCAGAGCAAATGATGTCCGACAAAAAATTAATACCATTAGGCGTTGTCTTGTGTATTAGTCCGTGGAATTTTCCGCTGGCAATATTTTTAGGTCAAGTTTCAGCAGCAATTGTTTGCGGTAATACAGTGATGGCGAAACCTGCCGAGCAAACTTCTTTGATAGCGATCCGGGCGATAGAACTAATGACAGAATGCGGCTTACCTGCAGGCGTTGTTTCAATTGTTAAAGCGCGTGGTAGTCAAGTAGGTAAGGTGGTCATTCCTGATGAGCGGGTCAAGGCAGTGATGTTTACCGGTTCAACTGATGTGGGAAGTTGGATCGCCAAAACTTTAGCGAAACGAGGCGGTGAACCCGTACCATTGATTGCTGAAACAGGCGGACAAAACTGTATGATTGTTGATTCCACAGCTCTACCTGAGCAAGTGGTTGACGATGTGATTGCGTCTGGCTTTCAAAGTGCCGGACAAAGATGTTCAGCATTAAGAGTGTTATTCTTGCAAGATGGGATTGCCGATAAAGTAATTAATATGTTGCGCGGTGCAATGCGTGAATTAAAAATTGGTGACCCGGCTTTTTTAAGTACCGATGTGGGACCTGTTATTGATCAAAAAGCACTGGCAAGTTTGCAGCAGCATGCAGAGGAAATGCTCACTAAGGGAAAATTATTACACATTTGTGAACTAGACGAAACGATCGAAAACAAAGGTACATTTTTTGCGCCGCGTTTATACGAGATAAGCCATCTATCTATTTTGCAAAAAGAAGTATTCGGTCCTTGTGTACATGTTATTCGTTTTAAGGCTAATGAGTTAGATGATGTCATGACTCAAATCGCCGATACTAAATTTGGATTAACGATGGGAATACATTCCCGCATAGATGAAAAGTGCGCTTACTTAGCTGAGCGCTCTGTAGCAGGAAATATTTATATAAATCGCAATATGATTGGAGCAATTGTGGGTGTTCAACCATTTGGGGGAAGAGGTCTTTCTGGAACTGGCCCTAAAGCAGGAGGTCCTCACTATTTATCTCGACTATTAAAAAGTATGGATGTGAATAATGTTAAGCCTATGACAGACAAACAATTTGCAGAAAAAAAACAATTAACATGTGAGCCTTTAAGCGATGAGATTAAAGAGCAGTTGTTAATGTTGAAAAGAGGGTTTAATCAATGGCGTTATCAATCTATATCTAAACGAGTTTCTGTAATGAGACAGCTTTTGGCTTTTATTTCGGCAGATGAGCGAATTTTATCATTATTACCATCTCTGGATGAGAGCATGGTTACGATCCGC
>Ga0316205_10005262_pt1 | contig 10832 bp, 10 predicted proteins | sample 3monthpyrite_MG_FD_204941 | JGI IMG/M metagenome (GOLD analysis project Ga0316205, IMG submission 204941) | Microbial mat bacterial communities from mineral coupon in-situ incubated in ocean water Damariscotta River, Maine, United States -... | ecosystem: Environmental > Aquatic > Marine >...
CCGATTGTGAGCAATGCCTTACCGAAGCCGGCAGGATAGACCAGTTTCGGCGGGTGATAACCCTGGAAGGCGAGCTTGATAGCGCGCAGCGCCAAAGGCTGATGGAGATCGCCGACAAATGCCCGGTCCACCGCACGCTTGAAAGCGTGGTGGAGATTGTAACCGAGGAAGCCCGCTAGAAAAACGGAGAATAGGTAAACATCATCTCGTCATTACCGCCGGCAAAGTTGAAGCTGAATCCAGCCGAAAGCCGGGTGCCGTCATATACCGAACCATCGCCAAAATCATTGCGGGTCCAGCCATAATCGGCATAAAGCGTGGCGCGATCGGTCAGGTCATACAGGGCGCCGAATGAGGTAAGACGGTAAAATCCGTTTCCGCCAGTATACCTGATTCTCTGATAATTGCCGCGAATGGTGATGGCATCGCCCAAGCCGTAGCCAAGGTTTAACTCTGTTAATACAGCTGGTTCCGCCTCGGAATTGAAGTAGCCAACCCGCGCTTCGCCACGCAGGTTACCAAGTGTATTTACCACCTCGAGCGCGAAAAGATCATCGCCCTCGTTATAGGTATCAAAGGCATAAAGCACCCCCAGCCGCGAGCTTGCACTGATATCATAAATGCTGTGAAGCTCTAAATCAGTTATGTTTTGAAAGGATAATCCCGGGTCGGAGCTTGCAAATTCGGAAAAGTAGCCAAGGCCAAGCTGCACGCCCCACGCCGCCCCGAAAGTGGCCGAGGCATCAAGCGATACCTCCCAGGCAGAAAGGTCAAACCCCGGCTCGCTGTAATATTGGTATTCACCGCCAAAGCGCGCCGACTCAAACTGGAACCCCTGCGCCGAAACCGCAGTTGCCGACACCAAAAGCGCCCCGGCCGCAATGAGATATTTGTGCATTTTAAACCGCCACCAAGTTCACCTTTTCCCAAAGCCTAGCAGTGAAACAGGGCGCAACCAAGGCAAATGATACACTTATGCGTCATTTTCGGTTGTTTTGCTTGACCCGGAAGCCCGCATTGGCGAAAAACCTCGAAATCAGGATAGAAACACCATGTCAAACCAAAAAAATACTTTTTCAAACAGCCCGCCGCTGGGCAAGTTTTCGCACCCCGACCTTACCGCCAAGGGCGAGGCCCGGGCCCGCGTGGCCCTGAACGGGGCCAAAACCCTTTGGTTCAACACCGGCACATTGTGCAATATTACCTGCGCCAATTGCTATATCGAAAGCTCGCCGGAAAATGACCGGCTGGTATATATGACCGCCGCCGATATGCAGCCCTATCTCGACGAGATCGAGGCGCTCGGCTGGCCGGTATCCGAAATCGGCTTCACCGGTGGCGAGCCGTTTATGAACCCGGAGATCATTGCCATGGTCGAATCCGCACTGCGGCGCGGATATGAGGTTTTGGTGCTCACAAACGCGATGCGCCCGATGATGCGACCGCGGGTGCAGCAAGGGCTGCTGGCCCTGCGGGAAACCTATGCTAACAAGCTCACCCTGCGGATATCGCTCGACCATTTCAACCCCGCCTTACACGATCAGGAACGCGGCGCAGGGGCTTATGATATAACCATAAAAGGCATGAAGTGGCTGCGCGATAACGGTGTAAACATGACCCTCGCAGGCCGCACCGTTTGGGGCGACAGTGACACTGAAAGCCGCGCCGGTTATGCCGCGCTTTATCAAAAGCACGGCTTTGAGATAGACCCGCAAAACCCCGCCACCACCGTGCTATTCCCTGAAATGGACGCGCGCGCGGAGGTGCCCGAAATCACCACCGCCTGTTGGAAAATATTGAACAAAGACCCGAATGACGTCATGTGCGCCAGCTCGCGCATGGTGGTAAAGCGCAAAGGGGCCGCCTCAACCGCGGTGCTGGCCTGCACCCTGCTCGCCTATGACGAAGCCTTTGAAATGGGCACAACCCTGAAAGAGGCGGAGGCCGATGTGAAGCTCAACCATCGCCACTGCGCCAAATTCTGCGTGCTCGGCGGCGCGAGTTGCAGCGCCTGAAGGGCTGCCCGCCGCAATACATTAAGCCATCTGGTAATGTGAATGCACAAGGCCCGATTTATACGATTTTGTGCTGACATGGACGAGGTCAATATCGCCGGTCAGCGGCCCGAATAACGGCCTGCCCGACCCTAAAAGAACCGGAATCCGTGTCAGGTATAGGTCGTTGATCAACCCGGCACGCAAAAAGCTTTGCACCACCAGGCCGCCATCAATATAGGCGCCGCGCCAGTGCTCGGCCTCGAGGCGGCGCATCAATGCCTCCGGGGTTTCGCGGCTAAGCGAAACCTTGTCGCGCAACCGATCCGGAATATCCTCGGGCGACAGGGATTTACTCATCACAATCACCGGTTTTTCATAGGGCCAGGCCTCAAAAGCGGCGACAGCCTCATAGCTGCCACGGCCCATGACCAGCCCGTCGACAGAGGCCATAAAAGCCTCATACCCATAGTCTTCGCCTTCGGTATTTTGCTTCATCAGCCAGTCAATCCCGCCATCTTCGCGGGCGACAAAACCATCCAGACTGGTGGCTATATAGACATAACCCCTGGTCATTTAGCGCCCCCTCAGCGCATCTGCCAGCACCGCCTTTACCATTCCCATATCCACCTCTTTTTCCACAAAAGCCTTGCCAATACCGCGCGCCAGAATAAAGGCGATTTTACCGTCGGATACCTTTTTATCCTGCGCCATCAACGCGATCAGCCCGTCGGCATCGGGCAAAGTGCCCTCGATATCCGAAAGGTCTTTTTTCATCCCCATCGCCGCCAAATGGGCCCGCACCCGGCTCGGGTCTTCCTGCGGGCACAGGCCAAGGCGCATGGAAAGCTCAAAGGCCAGCGCACAACCAATCGCCACGCCCTCGCCGTGCAGCAACCGGTTTGAATAGCCGGTGGCGGCTTCGAGCGCGTGGCCAAAAGTGTGGCCAAGGTTGAGCAAGGCGCGGTCGCCATGCTCCTTTTCATCCCGCGCCACGATCCCGGCTTTCATCTCGCAGGCACGGCGAATGGCATGGGTGCGGGCCGCCTCGCTGCCCGCCGCCATATCCGGCCCGTTGGCCTCCAGCCACTCAAAAAACGCCGCATCCCCGAGCAGGCCATATTTGGCCACCTCGCCATAGCCCGAAATAAACTCGCGCGGTGGCAGCGTGCCCAGCACTTCTGTATCTGCCAATACCAGTTTGGGCTGGTGAAAGGCCCCGATCAGGTTTTTCCCGCGTGGTGAATTGATGCCGGTTTTACCGCCGACCGAGCTATCGACCTGCGCCAGCAACGAGGTGGGAATCTGGATGAACTCAACCCCGCGCCGCAATATCGCAGCCGCAAATCCGGCAAGGTCTCCGATCACGCCACCACCAAAAGCGATGACAATATCCGAGCGCTCCACCCGCTCGGCGATCAGCCATTCAACCGCACGCTCCAGCCCCGGCCAGCCTTTGGTTTTTTCACCCGGCGGCAAGGCCAGCGACCGCATGGCAATGCCCGCCCCCGCCAGACCGGCGCGCAGGGTTTCCAGATGCAGCGCCGCCACATTTTCATCGGTCAGCACAAACACCCGCTTTTGCGCCAAAAACGGCAAAACCAGCCCGCCGGATTGCGCAAGCAGCCCCGGCCCGATCAATATATCGTAGCTGCGCTCTGCTAATGCCACATTTAGAATTTCGGTCATGAATCCTCGCCAATTTTTCCGGAATAAGCGCCCAGTTTTTGCAATATGTCTTTTACCACCACCTCGTGGCTGTTATCGGCGCGGGTATCGACGATGATATCAGCCGTGCCGTAAACCGGGTAGCGCGCTGCCATCAAATCCGCCAATACCTGCTTTGGGTTGTCTTGGTCGAGCAAGGGCCGCCCCGGTTTGCCCGCCACCCGGCCCCACAGGGTTTCCAGATCAGCGCGCAACCAGACCGAGGTGCCAACCCGCGCCACCTCGGCCCGCACCAGCGGCGACATGAAGGCACCACCACCCGTGGCCATCACCCGTGGTGGCTCGGAAAGCAGCCGCGAAATTACCTTTGCCTCACCATCCCTGAAGCCGGGCTCGCCAAAGCGCTCGAAAATTTCGGGGATACTCATGCCCGCGGCAGCCACGATTTCGTCATCGGTATCGACAAACCCGACCCCGAGCGCATTGGCCAACCGCCGCCCCACACTTGATTTGCCGCAGCCCATCAGGCCGACAAGCACCAGTGTTTTGTCAAGTTTGCGCGAGGCGCTGCTCATTGAAAAACTTTCGATTTTGAGCGATTGCTGCAAAGCAAAAACCGCGCTACTATGCCCGCAAAGGCCGAAGATGGCGGTGCGCCGCCTCGTAATATCGGTTTAACATTGTGGCAGTTGAAGGCAAACCCCGAAAAAGGGGAAAGAAAGGGCAGAAATGTTCCGGCGACTATTCAAGTATTTGTTTGTTTTGGCATTGCTGGGGGCCGTAGCTGTGGCCGGTTATGCAATGCTTTTTGACCTACCGGTAGAAAAAGAGGCGATCACGATTTCTGTGACCCCGCTCGGCCAATAATGCTGGTGCGCGGGCTTGCCATAGCGGCTTTGCTCGCCGGAGCAGCACGGGCCGAAGACCCGCTTTCGGCGATAGACTGGCTGACGGAAAGTATTTTGCAACCGCCCAATTTTGTGATGTCGCCGCCAAACCAAAGCGGGCAAATGGCGGGCAAGCAAATTTCGAGCCTGCCGCTGGGCATGGTCAGCCGCGATGCTGTCGGCATTTTGCCACCCAAGATCACCGGCTTTCCCGCTGCGCTGTGGGGAGACCTGACCACCCCCGAAATTATCTCGCTTTTACAGCGGGTCGGGCGGCACGCGCTTCCCGAAGCGGCGGCACTGGAAAAGCAGGTTTTGCTGGCGCAAAGCAACCCCCCGCGTGACAACAGCGCCGACAGCCCGCTGTTGCTGGCCCGTATCGACCGGCTTTTTGCCATGGGCGCGCTTGACGAAGCCGAAACCCTCATCCAGCTTGCCGGCGTATCCGAGCCGCAAATATTTCGCCGCTGGTTTGATATTTCGTTAATCGGCCAGCGCACCGGTGCCCCATGTGCGGCGCTGGCGGCGCAACCTCCCCTGTCAAACGATGTGGCCACAAGGGTTATCTGTCTGGCCCGCTCGGGTGACTGGAATGCCGCAGCGCTCACCGCATCACTGGCAGAAAGCCTTGGCGAAATATCGACCGAAGAAACCGATTTGCTGGTCCGGTTTCTTGATCCGGACATGTTTGGCGACATGCCGGAGCCAGCCCCGCCCGAGCCGCTCACCCCGATCGATTTTATTTTGCGGGAATCACTGGCATTGCCACGCCCCGAAGCGCCGCTACCCCTGCCCTATCTGAATATCGATATGGACCTGCGCACACCCGCCCGCCAGCGCATTATTGCGGCCGAGCGTCTGGTGCGGGAATCTGCGGTGCCAAGCAGCCTGCTTTTTCTGGCTTATCGCGGTGTTCGGGCCGCTTCGTCGGGCGGGGCATGGGGGCGCGCCGCACTGGTGCAAGCTCTTGATTCCGAACTTGTCGGCGAAGATGACGCGGCCCTGGCCAATGCCATTACCGACGCCATGATCGCCTTTGCCGATGTTGGTTTGCTGTATGCTTTTGCCAGTGAATACGCCGATTCTCTGGCGCAAACCCCGCCCGGGCCCGAAACCGGCCAAATCGCGCCAAGGGTGCGCCGCCTGCTTTTATTGGCCAACCGGCCTTTGGGGCACTGGGAAGGGCCGGGGCCAGACGATCCGCCCAATGTAGCGCTGGCCATCAAGCTCGCCAAGCGCGAGAGTTTTGGCGGCGTCAGCCCCTTTCGTGATCCGGTCTTTGATGCCATTCACAATGCTTTTAGCAATTTTACCCCCGCCCGGGCCGCGCTGCCGACAATGATGCAGGAAATAGACAAGGGCAATTTCGGCCCTGTGCTTTTCCGCGCGCTTGATCTACTTTCCGAGGGGCAATCAGCCGATCCGCAAGACCTGCATGAGGGGCTATATTTACTCCGCCAGCTCGGGCTGGATGACAGCGCCCGCCGTGCCGCCATCCAGCTTTTGCTGATCGAGCCGGAGCCGGCATGAGCCCGCACCCCTGGATATCCGCCTTCCTTGACGTGCTCAGGGCCGAGCGCGACGCCGCCGACAACACCTTGCTGGGCTATCATCGCGATCTGATCGATTTCACCCGGAGCGCCAATATAGAAACCGCGCAAACCAATGATATTACTTCTTATTTACTGGAGTTGCAGGCCCGCGGGCTTGCCGTTTCCACCCGTGCCCGCCGCCTTTCCAGCATCCGCCAGTTTTATACTTTTGCCTTTCAGGAAGGCTGGCGCCCCGATAACCCGGCGGCGCGCCTGAAAGGGCCCAAACGGCAAAAACACCTGCCCGGCACCTTAAGCGAATCCGAGGTCAAATCCCTGCTTGATACCGCGGCCCGCACCGGCAAAACCGGGCTGTTGCGCGCCCGCAATATTTGCCTGTTTGAGCTGCTCTACGCCACAGGCATGCGGGTGAGCGAACTGGTTTCACTGCCGCTGGCCGCAGTGCTCGGAGACCCGAGGATGATTTTGGTGCGCGGCAAAGGCGGCGGCGAGCGTATGGTGCCGCTTAGCCATCCGGCCCGTGATGCGCTGGCCGCGTGGCTGGCGGCGCGCGCAACCTGGCTCACCGAACAGGGCTGGCAATCACGGTTTTTGTTTCCGGCCAAAAACGGTGCGGCACATTTTTCACGGGTGCAGTTTTTTACGCTGGTTAAAAACGTGGCCGCAAAGGCTGGGCTGGAGGCCGCCGGCATTTCACCACACACATTGCGCCACGCCTTTGCCACCCACCTGCTGGCCAATGGCGCGGATTTGCGCGCCATTCAAATGCTGCTCGGCCATGCCGATATTGCCACAACCGAGATCTATACCCATGTGCTCGATGAGCGCCTCAAAGCGCTGGTGCTGGAAAAGCACCCCTTATCAAAACCGCTTTAGCCGTTTGGGCAGCACATCCTGGCTTGGCCAAAAACCGGATTGCAGGCAGGTATCATAGCCTTGGGTCAGGCCCGCCACCAACATGGCTTTTTGTGCCGATGCGGGATCATATGCCAGTTTTTGAAAAACCACCGCCCCGTTTTTGAGCACCGCATATCTGGTTTCTGCGCCTCCGTCATTGGGCGGCATACCAATTGCGCCGGCATTTACCCAGCGCCCCTGCCGGAAGGCCAGCCCGCAATGCCCTGCAATAACCCCGTCAAGCGGCCCCATCTGGGCTTCGGCCATGGCCAGTTGGGCCGCTATACCGGCCGCGCCGGGCCAGACAAAGCGCGCAATATCATCGGCCCCGCCATGCAACAGCCCATAGCGCCGCCCGGCATGGGAAAATATTAGCCGCTCCGGCAGGCCTTGCATCCAGGCGCGGCTTGCCGGCGTTATGGTGGCTCGGGCATGGGCAAACCAGCTGGTTGAAAGGCGGTCGCAGGTGGTGCCGCTTTCAAAGCCACAGCCGCAATCATCGGCCCCTTCTGCCAGATTCCGCTCGCAATTTCCGGCAATGGCCGGAATGTTTTCAGCGCGCATCAGCGCCGCGCAGGCTTCACCATCGGCACAATAGGCGGCAATATCACCGGTGCAAAGCGGCTGCATATCTTGGGCTTTGGCCAGCGCCAGCACCGCTTTCAGCGCCTGCAAATTGCCATATACCCCGCCAAAAAGCAGCACCGGCCGGCTAATGCTTCCTATGTCGATAATCTGCATCTTCCCCCGCTTGCGATTTCATGCGCGAATCCCCATAATAGGCTAAACTTACAAGGATTTAAGGGCATGAACCCCACCACCAACGAGATTGTGACCGCCGGTTATCCGCCCGAAATCTGGTGGATCGGCGGTGCCATAATTCTGCTGCTGATCATTTCGGCCTTCTTTTCCGGCTCGGAAACCGCGCTGACAGCGGCCAACCGGGCAAAGCTGCACGCCATGGCCGAAAAAGGCGATAGCGGTGCCAGGCAAGCACTTAATCTCACCGATGACAGCGAAAAACTGATCGGCTCGGTGCTGCTTGGCAACAATCTGGTCAATATTCTTGCGGCAGCGCTGGCCACCAGCCTTTTTACCCTGCTGGTCGGCGCCAATGGTGTGGCCATTGCCACTTTGGTCATGACCTTGCTGGTGCTGATATTTTCGGAAGTGTTGCCCAAAACCTATGCCATAACCAACCCCGAGCTTGCCGCCTCACGCGCTTCCCGGGCATTATTGCCCATCGTATATATCCTGTCGCCGGTTGTGGGCACCATCCGGGTGCTGGTGCGCGGGATTTTGCGCGTCGTCGGGGTAAAAACCGACCCGCAAGCCAGCGTATTGGCCGCGCATCAGGAAATTGCCGAAGCCATTACCCTGCATCATTCCGAAGGTATGGTGGATAAAAACGACCGCGACCGCCTGCTCGGCGCCCTTGATCTCAAGGCCCGCGAGGTGGCAGAAATCATGTTGCACCGCTCCGATATAGAGATGATAGATGCCGACACCCCGTCAACCGAAATTCTGGCCCGCTGCCTGCAATCAAACTATACCCGCATTCCGCTTTACCGCGACGAGCCCGAAAATATAATCGGGGTCATTCACGCCAAGGATCTGCTGCGCGCGGTGCATGAGCGCTTCACCAAAGACGGGCTCGGAGATATGTCGGATTTTGACATCATGTCAATTGCCATGCCGCCCTATTTTGTGCCGGAGACCACCTCGCTGGATGACCAGATGCACGAGTTTTTGCGCCGCAAAATGCATTTTGGCCTGGTGGTGGATGAATATGGCTCGCTGGAAGGGCTGATAACGCTGGAAGATATTCTCGAAGAAATCGTCGGCGAGATCATTGATGAGCACGACGTGGAAGAAGGCACCCTGACCACAGAAAAAGACGGCACGGTGATTGTTGATGGCTCGATGACCATCCGCGACCTCAACCGCGAATGCGATTGGGCGCTAAGCGACGAGGACGCCAACACCATCGCCGGTCTGGTCATTCATCAGGCCAAAATGATCCCGGCCGAGGGGCAGGTGTTTTCGTTTCAGGGCGTGCGCTTTGAGGTGCTGACCCGCGAGGTCAACCGCCTTACCAAGCTCAAATTGCGCAAAATCGACTAACCCGCCCCTAGCGGGATTTGAACAGCGAGCCAAGCAGCCCGCGCGCCAGCGAATTGCCGACCTTGCTGCCAAACGAGCGTGAAAACGATTTGGCAAAGGCCTCGCCAGCGGAATCACCGCGCCGCCTTACCGGTTTGGCGGCAGAATAGGCATTTCCGGCTGAATAGCGCCGCGCCGAGCTGAATTCACGCGGGGTGTCATGGGCATCCGCCACCTCCTCTGCCGCTTTGGCGCGGGCTGCCAGTTTTTCAAAGGCGCTGACACGGTCAACCGGTTCATCATAAGCGGCCCCGAGCGGCGAGCCGCGCATGACCTCAAGCCGCTCGGCCATATCCAGCGGCCCGAGCCGCGAAGAGGGCGGGCGAATAAGCGTGCGCTCCACCATCGAGGGCACGCCCTTCTTTTCCAGCAGCGAAACCACGGCCTCGCCAACGCCCACATCCCTGATCGCGTCTTCGGTATCAAAGCGCGGGTTGGGGCGAAAGGTTTCGGCAGCCGCGCGCAGCGCTTTTTGGTCGCGCGGGGTAAAGGCGCGCAAGGCATGCTGCACCCGGTTGCCGAGCTGGCCCAGAATATCGGCGGGCACATCATCGGGCTGTTGGGTAATGAAAAACACCCCCACCCCCTTGGAGCGGATCAACCGCGCCACCTGCTCCACCTTGTCGAGCAGCGCCTTCGGGGCATCGTCAAACAACAGATGCGCTTCGTCAAAGAAAAACACGAATTTGGGCTTTTCGGGGTCGCCAACTTCGGGCAGGTTTTCAAACAATTCCGACAAAAGCCAGAGCAGGAAAGTAGCATAAAGCCGTGGCGCGCCCATCAATCGGTCAGCCGCGAGGATATTCACCCGCCCCTGCCCCGAAGGCGTGGTGGCGATCATATCTTCCAGTTGCAGGGCCGGCTCGCCAAAAAACCGGGTCGCGCCCTGGTTTTCCAGCACCAAAAGCCGCCGCTGGATCGCGCCGATCGAGGCTTTGGATATATTGCCATAGCGCAGGCCGACATCCTCGGCGTTTTCTCCCAGCCAGACCAGCAGCGATTGCAGATCCTTCAGGTCGAGCAGCAGCATGGATTGCTCGTCGGCCATGCGAAACGCGATGTTGAGCACGCCTTCCTGCGCCTCGCTTAGCTCCAGCAGTCGCGAAAGCAACAGTGGCCCCATTTCGGAAATAGTGGTGCGCACCGGGTGACCCTTTTCACCAAACAGATCCCAAAAGGTAACCGGAAAGGCTTCATAGCCAAAGTCGGTAAAGCCAATGGTTGCGGCGCGGCCGAGCAGCTTTTCATGCAGCTTATGGGCGGGTGAGCCCGCCACCGCCATGCCCGAAAGGTCTCCCTTCACATCGGCCATAAATACCGGCACCCCGGCCTTGGAAAAGCTCTCTGCCAAGATTTGCAGGGTAACGGTTTTGCCGGTGCCGGTGGCACCCGCTATCAACCCGTGGCGGTTGGCATATTTCAGCAGCATTTCTTCAGCGGTGGTATAGCCTTCGCCGCCGCCGCCCACAAATATCCGGTCTTGCATTATTTTGCCCCTCAATCCTGTTTGCTCGTTTCTAGCGCGAACCCCGCAGAAAAAACAGCCCCGAAAACGCGCGATTTTTTGCCGAGGGCGCATAGAAAAGTTGACACCAGCGCCGCTTCCTGACACCTAGTATGAAAGTTTTGAAACATGAGGAAAAGCCCCATATGCGCCGTCTTATCGCCAC
>Ga0316205_10005263_pt1 | contig 10832 bp, 12 predicted proteins | sample 3monthpyrite_MG_FD_204941 | JGI IMG/M metagenome (GOLD analysis project Ga0316205, IMG submission 204941) | Microbial mat bacterial communities from mineral coupon in-situ incubated in ocean water Damariscotta River, Maine, United States -... | ecosystem: Environmental > Aquatic > Marine >...
GGAATTTGAAAGGAAAGTTACTTCTAGTTCATGGTGGAATTGATGATAATGTGAACCCTTCGGCGTCCTTCAAATTGGCAGAAGCCTTGATCAAGGCCGATAAACAATTCGACCTGCTAATTCTTCCAAGTCAGCGTCATGGTTATAAAGGACTTTATCATAAGTATTTCCTCAAGACGCGTTGGAATTATTTTGTAGAGCATTTATTGAATGTGGAGCCTATTTGGGATCTTGATTGGAAGGTTGATTGAGGTAGTTGTATTCACAGAATGATTATACGTAACGGCTGGTGCTAGGAAAAGTAGGGCTTTTCTCGGACATAATTGTTGCCCTAATTTTTTTAGCACGTGTTATAGGGCGTCCTTTATTAATCAAAGTTAGGCATAGGAAATCCATAACGATTTTCCCATTCTTCTTTTACAATATCTCCGTAAATGTCATAGCGGATTGGAAAATCCTTTGAATCTTGATCTCCAAGGAACATACGGATATGACTTGGAACAGCTTCATACGCTATTCTTAAACTCTCTTTTTTCTGCTCAGAAGGTGATTCTCGGTATTCGTCCCACAACCTTAGACATTTTTTTGATGTGGTTTCTTTTCCTTGTAATTCAGCAAATGCATCTTTAAGTTCTGTGAGTTTGTTTTTTGGATCAACTCCCATTCCTGAGAGTAAATCGAATGAACCGATTCCATAGATTTGGATTCTTTTACCAAGTGGAGGATTTGTGATGATTCTATCAATATCGAATTGCTGATCCAATTCGGAAAAATCAAAAACAACCTCTTCCGGAATATTTCTTAATATTACTTGACCGTCAGGAAAAACAGCAAGTTTTGTTAAATAAATAGACTCATCGTGTTGGTAGAATATGTTTTGATCGATTCCATATGTTCTTGTGGGAAATACAGGATGTTGATCAGAATAGTAGAAAGGTTTTTTGTTGAATCCCTGAACCTTTGTTGTGCGCACACCATTTCGTTCGACAGTATTCGTTCCTTGCATATCAAAGAGGTTAATCATGTTCGGATTTAATTGTCGAACGTAGGACTCTAGTTCATTGTATAGTTGCTCTTTATTATAAAGCCATTTGCCATTATTAATTTTCCAACCACCTAACCCAAAAACTGAGATGTCAGAATTATCTGGAATACTTGACATAATCCAATTCTTTGATATTTTTTCTCGAAGTAGAGGAAGGTCAACAAACTCCCAACAATCAATTAGGCCATCTTCGTAAATTTTTAAATCAACGATGTGATAGTTATAGTTATAAATTATTCCTGGTATTGAAATCCCGTTGATTTCAACCTTCCTAGATATGTGATTTGTCAAAAGATTTTCCTTGCTCATGCTCACTTTATTGATCGCTGTCTACTCTGGTTATCATGCCCTATCGACCTAGGCTAGAAAGTCGTAAGAACTCTTTACTAAGGTTTGATTTTAAAGTTACCTAAAAATCGCAAGTCTAAAAATATTGAAAAAATAGGGCATGGAAATCACCCGACGCACTCGGTGTATCATACAATTCAGCAAAGATTTTCATGCCCTTATTTAAAGTGACCTCTAAAAACCTATGAAATGGGAAAAATTAAGTTTGGATATAGTGACGAAAAGGATCAAATGTACTTAGTCGATAAGAAAGGTACAAAATATCATATTCCTAATGCCGACATGACCTATCTTGTTCAAAAGTGGATCAATGGCAAGGAATATCCTGACATTGGAGAAGTTCATAATCGAGATATATTCGATCCAGCCGACGAAAGAGTACTATTCCGTGTTTCCTGTGAGCGTATAAACTATCCTTTCAAGAAAAACTAGAATCCGTCGAATATTTTGCTGAATAGCAAATAGGTGTCGGGAGTTGGACTGGCGATCTCTATTACTCCCGACGCTAATATGATTACTGTATGAAAGATGAACTCCTTACGGAAGATTCTAAGCCACATGTTTGGGTAAACTTTTGATGTCTTGTCTTTTAGCTCATTTGTGAGGTGTTTGTATAGATTGTAGGTGATGCAAGTTAAGATCATGAATACCGTGTTTTCCTCAATCAAAGAAAACGGAACTCTTTTGAAATTAAACTCTCCGTTAAGTTCTGCAAATCTCTTTTCCTCTTGAGCACGCATATTGTAGAACTGAACAACCTCTTCACTGGTCATTTCCTCATTCGTGGTTAAGATCCCGAAGAAATGAGGGCTTTCATCTTTCATAACCTTCTTTTGACAAACAGCCCGATAAGATTTTTTCATTTTAGTAGCCCTGAAATCCATGTCTAAGAACTCATAATTAATCTCTTTGATTTTTACTGGCGTCCAATCTTCTGGAGCAGTACTTAGTTCTAGCGTTGCCTTTTCTGATCCAGTCATTCTTTTACGGATAAAAAAGTCAATACCATACTCATCACATAGCGAAAAAACACTCTTGTTATAACCAGCGGCATCGGATCTGAATTTGGATATTTTGATACCATGTTTATCACATGTTTCAATACACCTTCTCAGTGTTTCGTCTAATTGAAATGCCGCAGACGTATGTCCAGATCTTCCTTCGACAAATATCGGAACTCCGTTAATTGATGCCACCGACGGCTGATAACCTTTTTGATGTTTTTTGTCGCTGGTTTTAAATGTTGTTGTAGCATCATATTTTTTGACAAATAGTACGGTGTTGTCATAGTCAAGTACATTTTCTCCATTTGGATCAATCAATCCAAACTTCAATGCTGACTTGATTAAAACGTCAAGCATTTTTTCATTGTAATTCAAAACATGAACTTTGTTTTTTCCGTCATAAGGAATTTCTATATTCGGAACAGCGAGTTTCCTTAGAACCCTAGAAGTTGTATCTGGCGATGGAATAGTTACTCCTTTCACATTGTCTAAGTCTTTCTTGAAAAACTCTGCATGACCAAGGCGCTTTGACCCAGCGAAAATGCTTAATGCGTGAGTAACAAAAATGTCCTCAATGGAATATTTCGCTTGATTTACTCTGTCTCCAAAAGATTCGTTGATGATTTCACATAGTCCAGACTTCAATATCATCGGGTGGATGAAATTTAAACCGCCGAAGGCATTGGTTTTAACGTCGCTATGTCTTATCTTTAGCACTTCTTAACACTTTATTAACCGTGGGCAATATGTTTGGTAGACATGCTCACGGTTTTTTTGTTTGTAACAATCGTAACTGGCTAAAATTGAGCCAATTATGTCGACAATTTTCCTTATAATAAGTGATACATAGTATCAGTTGACTATAAGGTGATCGACTAAATGATTGCAATCAAACTGACTGAGAAAGTAGTGTGGATTTCAGATTTCGACAAAAAAATGATTTTTATTGAACACATAAAAATTTAATAAATTCGTTTGTCGCTCTGGGATTGACTTTATAAATATTCGTCTTTGAAAACCAATTGCTGATTCCGAACTTTACAGAGAATTAATTCAAAAACAATTTTTATGAAAAAGAAGGAAAAAGCCCTCCTGTTTCTGGGAGGGGTCGCCGTCGGGTTCATCATTTCAAAAATTATTGAGAAACGGAGTGAAGAGGCGAAATCTGGAGCTGGTGGCGTTATACTCAGCCCCATTCCATCATGGGTAGTAAGCGCAGTATCCTGTATGAATAATGGAACATGCATAATTCATCAAGGGACAAGCGAAGAAAGCATCGTCCCAATATATGTTGGAGACACAATCACTTGGTTCAGTAGATGTAAAAATGGCTATCGAAAAGTCACAATTAATAACACTGCACCAGCTATAACTCCTATTGGAGGTGGTTACCAACCACCAAGTGGTATTAGAACTGTCAGTGTGCGTTGCGCTAACTCACGTCGCTAAGAAATAAGCTCACCTATGATTTTTATTTGACCCTAGACTGAACTTCTGGTATCAAGTTTTCATACTTCCTGAGGATTCGATTCCACGCCTCAAATTCTTCATCATCCTTAGTGTCAGTTTTTGAAGAAAATTCGCTTACTATTTTGATTTTAAAACCAACATTATCGGTTGGAAATTGACGGACAATAATCCGAGTCCTGACGGTACCACTATTAAAACTCCTATAGTCCCATCCCGTACGCATATAACCTGTCTTACCATCAATCACTTCTGGAATGTCATTATATTCCATTACGATTTGACTAATTAGTTTCCATGCTTCATCTTCGGATTTATCCGTTCTAACCTCGAAATTAGTGTTTGCTAAAGCATTTTGTGAGGATGAATTATATGCCTCATCTGGAGCGAGTTCAATGTAATATGACTTCTGCAACCTTGTGACCTTATCATTACAATATCTAACCTCCTTAACCTTGAATCCTACTTTTTCAAAACGGATAGTTCTACACTCCCACTTTTTCAAAGTTATTTCAATTGATCCAACGCCAGACTGTTTGCCGTCAATGTAAATATCGGCATCGCTTTCTGAGCAACTAACTTGTATGGTTTTAGGTAGGGAAAACGAATAACTTGAACATAGAACAAGTAGGGCGAACAGCAATGACATACGTTTCATAGGTGTGAAAGTTGTGACAGATACCCAGCTAGTCGTTATATAAAAAGAAGCGTGAGGCAGATTCTCACTCACCGTCAAGTATCGCCAGACACTCAAAATAAAATGAGTTCACCTCACGCCGTTTTGAAACGACGTGCGTGAATGTCTTTTAGAATCTTCTTGTTAAACTGGCGATTTAGACGGTGAAGAAAGACACGATTCGCTAAAATTTCATTACTAATGTAAATAATTAGTTGATACCATACGAAAAACGCATTAAAAATGGGCATTTATACGTGATATTTACACGAAAAAATAGACTTGCGATTTTTAGGAGTTAGGAATAGTTTTTTACCCATAAGTTATCTTTCGAAGCATAAGCCCGTATGCTTTTTTAGCCTTTGATAGCAACAGATTTATTCTTCTTTGAATATAGATTTCAATACCTCCTGAAGTTCGGTGTACTTCCATAAGGTTTCATCTTTCAACGGCGAGCTTATTAGAAAATCCTGAACATCTTGTTGATTGGCCTCCTTACTTAGACATACGGCATGATTAAGTAAAGTTTTAAAAAGTTCATTAATAAAGTGACCCTTATAGCTTTGCAGGCCTTTGTCATTGAAGATTTCAATTTGAAAATCATCAAATTGAAGATCCGTATACTGGTAATAATCCAAACCGTCAAATTGAGGGAACTTTTCTATATGCTCTAGTGCTTTCTTTGTATTTGGCGGATTCACAATGTTCATGAACCCATAAATCTGAGTTCCACAGGCGTCCATACATCTAAGGAAGAAGATTGCTTTTTGACGGTCGTTTAAATTGTATTCACTCATTTTAAAGTTCACTTTTGACATGTCAAAAGGCTTGTTTTTATTACCAACAGATGTGAATATTGTTTGATAATATTGGTCTACTAAAAAGTGAAAAGGAATTTCCTCTTTAATAAGACTATCTACAATTTGGGTTGGTTCCAAAGGTTTTTCTAAATGAGGATTTTGGTGAAGTGCATCAATGATGTATATAATCTTTAACGTTGTGGTGTCCGGAAGGATTAAATATTTATCAGAAAGAATTTTATTGTCCGATTGTGTAACTTCTTTTACAAAAAGCAGGGAGGTTGACATGTTATCGTTGTATTCCTTACCGAGTTTTTTGATTATCTCCTTTGAAGCATCATTGGCAAACATAAATCTACTATAGTGCTTACCAAGTTCAATTATATCGATCTTATTAAGAGTGTCTTGAGAGTACGTGCTTAGGCTCAGGAATACGATTATTATGGAAAGGATTTTTTTCATTGTGTATTCTAATTGTTGCTAACAAGTGGATAATCCCAATTGGGTATATCCACCTTACATGTTTTATCTTGCCCCTAACTCAACTCCACCGTAGTATCGTGAATCACAACAGTCTCCCCTGGTCGTAGCTTAGCGCGTCTGCGATACTCGCGTTCTCCATCACGCTTCACCAATCCTTCATCCACAATCATCTTCGCGTGACCGCCCGTTTGTGCCATTCCCAAAGCCTTGATCAATTGGATCAGTTCAATGTACTCCCCTTCAATCTTAAATTTTTCACTGTTAGCGCTCATTCTTATATCTTTTATAGAGTTCATCGGCAGCTTGAAACGAAGACATTTCTCCATTTGCCACCTTCAGCTCCAATTCGCTTAATTCCCTTATTCGATCGGCGTTCAGAAAGAAATCACCCAAGAGCAATTCTTTCAAGGTTTCCGACAACCACTTCTTGTCCTGTTCGTGGCGCTCGCGTTCCAGCGATCCGTTGATGGTCATTGCATTGTGAAAACGCATGATCACTTCGTATACGCGTTCTATGTTGGTTCCATCTACAGCACTGCATGTAAAGACTTCGGGAATCCAACCGTTGTCGTTTGGTGGATACAAGTGCATGGCGTTCTTATATTCTCTAGCCGCCAAATTTGCCCGTTTCACATTGTCTCCATCTGCCTTGGTGATTACCAGCGCATCCGCCATCTCCATTATCCCCTTCTTGATTCCCTGCAATTCATCTCCTGCACCGGACAACATCAACAGGAGGAAGAAATCCACCATGGACTTCACCACCGTCTCCGACTGACCAACGCCAACTGTCTCTATCAAAATGATATCGAAGCCAGCCGCCTCGCATAAGAGAATGCTTTCGCGTGTTTTCCGTGCAACGCCGCCCAGCGTATCCCCAGCAGGTGAAGGACGAATGAACACATTCTCCATGGTTGAGAGTTCGTTCATGCGCGTTTTATCTCCGAGGATACTTCCACCAGAAACTGAACTTGAGGGATCGACAGCAAGCACTGCAACGCGCTTTCCTTTAGCGGCCAATTCTTTTCCAAAGGCTTCAATGAAGGTACTCTTCCCTACTCCTGGAACGCCCGTTATACCAATGCGAATGGAATTCCCACTAATGGGCAAACATTTCTGAACAAGGATATTTGCATCCGTGCGGTCTTCTGGACGTTGACTTTCAATAAGGGTAATCCCAGAACTCAAAGCAGCACGATCACCTTGCTCAATTCCCGCGAATAGGTGTTCAGGATTCAACTCACCTCTTCGGGCGCGTTTCTTCTTAATCCAGTCGTTTACGTTTTCTTTCTTCATTTGCAGAGATCCGATACAAAGATAAACATTCACTTAGGAGACATCCCCTAATCGAACTTGTTCTCCGCTTTAAATTTTCCGTCGCCAGCTAAATAGGACAGTAAAATGGATTTCATCTGATCTACGGTCGTTGGAGGGTCAACGATAACGAGCTGAATTCCATCTTCTTCATACATTACCGATAAACCATCGCTTCCAAGATTTCCACCAACGTCTATCCAGTCGCCATTGCTCTTTTCAAGGACAACTTGATGAAAGATTTGCCAATCAATCGATTCAAGGGCTTGAATAAGCTCTTCCGCCGTAGCGGCTTCAGAAATCACCTTCTCTTCCGATGCGTAATTAATCAAAACTGTCAGCTTCATAGGATCACTCTCTTCGTTCATAGCTGATTGACTCGTTTCTATTGATTCCTCCAGTGGTGCTTCTGAACAAGCCGATACAAGCAAGCCAAGCGTCAGTAGGGGAAAAATAATGTGTACTCTCATAGTTGTCTATATTCGATCTACAGGGTAAAGATAAACAATCAAATTTTACAGAATAGTACACAGACTTTTCTTCCGATCATTTTTATATCTTTAGCCTAATCAGCACATTACAACACGCAAACACTACTTGTCCTGCTCGTTTTTATTTTTGGAAACACCACTAACGCTTTGGCATCAGGCTAATTAGAGCAAAGAGCCAACTATGGAAGTTTGGGCACGCACAAAGTCATGGGAATCGGCATTGGAACCAAAAGATACGCGGACACTGGTCACCAGAATGGAAATGGAGTCGACACGCAGTACCCAGATTGGTGGGAGTACGATCCACAAACGAACTTGTGGACGCAAGTAACGAGTCGACCAGCGAGTTCCAACTTCAACGACCTCTTTCCATTCACCATTAATGAGAAAGGTTATTTCCCAGCTTTAGCGGATGATCGTGTCAACTTCACCTCGGAGGAAGTCGTGAATTTTGAAGTCGAAGTGTATGATTTACTCGAAAACTCGGTGACAAGTCTCAAACCAATGAATTAGGAAACACAGCTGGAACTTGAGTTCGTGGCTTCTGAAACCTACATTTACTGCATTCTTGTCGACGGTTCTGTTGTGGATTCAGACCGCTTTGTTTTTAAGTAGTCATCCTTTCATATCTTCCGGCAACAAGTTGTTTTTTTAGGCTCTAATGAAATTTATCTGTAATCATTTGAACTAAATTGACAAATCTATGAGCTAAACCCAAAAGCTCAAGCCGTCATTCATACCGACATTTGCAGTGTACACTTTAAAAAACCAATGTTATGAATAAGGTAGTAATGATTACGGGAGCAAATGGCGGAATCGGAAAGGATACTGCACGGCAGATGGCTCTACTGAAAACAACTGAGAAAGTTTACCTCGCTTGCCGAAATAAAGAGAAGGCAGAAGCAGCCAAGAAAGAACTGGAAGAATTAACCAAACGATCCATCTTTGAGATTGTCATTATGGATGTGTCCAAACCAGCATCTGTGCGTTCGGCAGTTGCTTCATTAAACGAGCCGATTGACGCCTTGGTGATGAACGCTGGAGGAATGGGCGGAAAAGCTCCTTTGCAAAAAACAGCTGACGGTGTAACGCAGATGTCGGCAACGAACTTGCTTGGACACGTTGTCTTAGTCGATGAACTCATTAAGGCAGACAAGTTAAAGAACGTAGCAATGTATGCCAGTTCGGAAGTAGTAAGAGGTGTAAAAAAGATGGGGATGAAAGCGCCCAACTTAAAGACATCCTCCACTAACGAATTCGCCTCAATTTTAGACGGAAGTTATTTTGGCCCAACAAAAGATACAATGGCTGTTTACGGACACATAAAGTATACGGCAACACTTTGGATGTCAGCAATGGCTCGGAAACACCCAAATATTCGCTTTATTAGTATGAGCCCGGGAGGAACAAAAGGAACCGCCGTAATGGACGACCTCACTTTCTTCAAAAGAATCATGTTTAAATATATCGGAATGCCGATTCTCATGCCGTTGATGGGAATGGCGCACAAAGTAGATAAAGGAGCTGAACGCTTCGTTAAGGGAATAAATGACACCTCCTTAAAATCAGGAACCTTTTATGCAAGCGCACTAAATAAACTTACAGGACCGATTGTAGATCAAAGTCCATTCTTCCCTGATTTGAAAAACGAGAACTTTCAAGACAATGCGGATATGGCTATTCATGGGTTTATTCGTTAACTGTTTTTGATGTTTGGAAGGCCGGTGGTTGATCTATCGGCTTTTCATTTCAACAGGCTTCGGCGGACTCAGCGTAAACGCTCAGCGTGAATTTTGTGGAGTGAGGTTGGGTTTAATAATAGTTGTTGGTATTGCTGTTGGTGCATTTATGTATTTTTAGATGTCTTAACCTATCATTAGTGGCAATGAAGCAGACTAAATTCAGGAAATACATAATAGTGGAATTCCTACAAAAACAACTGAATTTTCAGGCAAATTGCTGCGAATACCATTTGTAGTAAGGTGAGTCCTTTAGATTTGCTAAATTTGGTTTGAACGTATAGGCTGGATATAGTGCACGAGTGCACTATATTCACTTGTTGTACCCAATTAAACCAAAACACAACTTCCCTACTCATATTAAAATTAAAATAAATGTTAAAATATTTTTTATTTCTAACCGATTGTTTAGTTTTGTCCTGTAATTAGAAATAATGGCAAGAAAAAAAGAATATAATGAAGAAGTAGTAGTGGAAAAAGCAATGAATCTTTTTTGGCGAAATGGCTATGAAACTACATCTATGCAATTGCTCGAAAAAGAAATGGGCATTAATAAGTTTTCAATATATTCAAGTTTTGGTAGCAAAGAAGGTTTATTAGAAGCAAGTATCATATGCTATAGAAAAAAGCTAGACAGCTTATTCCAAAAAATGGTAAACACCAATACTGGAATAAAAGCCATAAAGCAGTACTTTATAGATTCATTAGAATTTTCTAAGGAAAACAAAGATTTTAAGGGTTGTTTCGTTGGAAATACTTCTATCGAACTAAAAGATAGTGATATACTAAAAATCAAAAATCTGCTAACAGCAAACACAACAAAATTGAAAAATATTTTTGCCGATAAATTAAAAGAAGAAAATCGTTTTACAGAGAAAGAAATTGAGTCTAAAGCAGATTATTTATTAATCTCAAAATTTGGATTCTCAACTGCAACGAAAGTTTTTAAACCAAAACAACTGAACAATTATTTAGAAAACATATTTAAAAATTTATAAAAAAATTTCGCAAATAACTAACCTATCGTTTAGATAATAATAATTAAAAAAATGAACAAATTTAAAACAACAACAGTATTCACAACTACTCTATTAATGGGATTAGTACTAAGCAGATTTGCAATTTCAAAACTCACAGGTTGGGAAATTTCAGTTAAAGCATTTATTGAAATGGCAAAACCACTGGGTATAGACCCAACATTTTTTAGAATTTCAACAGGAATACTTATTTCTGCTGTATTTATCGGTTACTTGTTTACCGCATTTTTTACATTATTTAGAAACAAAATAGAACTTCCCTTTAAACTGAATTATTACAACTTAGCTTTTTTTACAAATACTTTAGGTCTACTTACAATGGTTGGAGCTTTATTTTCAGAATTTCTATTGAGAGTAGAACCAAAATGGTTATTAGTTTATATAGCTACTGCAGTAGTTATTTTCTCAGCAAGCAATATTATGATAAT
>Ga0316205_10005264_pt1 | contig 10831 bp, 10 predicted proteins | sample 3monthpyrite_MG_FD_204941 | JGI IMG/M metagenome (GOLD analysis project Ga0316205, IMG submission 204941) | Microbial mat bacterial communities from mineral coupon in-situ incubated in ocean water Damariscotta River, Maine, United States -... | ecosystem: Environmental > Aquatic > Marine >...
GCCGCCATCTATCGGATCGAGGCCGAGATCAAAGGCCATCCTTCTGACGTACGTCTTGCTGCTCGCATGGAGCGCACAAAGCCAAAGCTTGAAACTTTTGAGCGTTGGCTAACCTTCAGCCGCACACAGGTCTCGGCCAAGTCCCCGACCGGCGAAGCCCTCAAATACATCGCAAAATATTGGCTAGGCCTAAACCTGTTCCTCACCGATGGCCGCATCGAGATTGACAATAACCCCGTGGAGCGCACCATCCGCCCCATTGCCCTCAACCGCAAAAACGCCCTCTTCGCTGGCCACGAAGCTGGGGCGCAAAACTGGGCCATGCTCGCTTCCTTGATCGAGACCTGTAAATTGAATGCCGTGGAACCGCACAGCTATCTGACGGCAACACTCACAGCCATCGTCAACGGCCATAAACAAAACCGCATAGACGAACTGCTCCCTTGGAATTATGCTCCAAACTAACACTATCAGGGACGCAGCACATGAGCATCATCGAGATCAAGGTTACACTGGCATACGTCGACCCAATGGTCGTGCGTGCCTTGCAAATCCCATCAGACATCCGCCTTGACCGGTTGCACTTGAGCCTGCAGGCGGCCATGGGCTGGACCAACTCCCATCTTTACATGTTCGAGGCTGCAGGGGCGACATGGGGGGTGCCCGACCCAGACTTCGTTGGCGATGATCTGCCTGCCAACAAGACGACACTTGCTGAAGTCATCGAGGACACCGGCGTGGACGCAATCTCATATCTCTACGACTTCGGCGACAACTGGGAACACAGTGTCGAGATCGTCAAAATAGCCGACGAAACACCCGGAAACCTTTATCCAAGATTGATCGAAATAATAGGCACATGCCCGCCAGAAGACGTCGGTGGTCCACCCGGATATGAAATGTTTCTTGAGGCCATGGCCGACCCAAAGCACCCAGAACACGCGGAAGTCAAAGAATGGTACGGCGGCATATTCAATGCAAACACCCCGCCCGCCGACGAGCTTCGTCTCGAAGTGCTCAAACTCGCAAACCGATGGAAACCAAAAAGGAAACCAAACTAAGTGGGATTAGCGCAACGCTTACATTTTATCGCAAATTTCAATACACAGGCCATAATATCACAAATTGTTTACAGTTGCGTAATTTGCATAATCACAGCGCGGTGGGCGGTGATTTGTTTTAGTTATACCATGCCCTGCTTCCCCCTGAGGGTAACGCAATTGAACTACTTACAATCGATTGTAACGGCAATTTTCAAACTGAGACACTACCAAAAAAATATCGGCTTGCCGCGCGGAGGATATGAAGTAACCTCGTGGCGATTCGAGTATTTTAGGGGGTAGCGTCAACGACGTTCAAGATACATACTGAAATGATCCTTGGGAGGAAATATAATGACCAATAGAAGAGCGCTTTTGGGCGCAATGGCAGGTGCGGCTCTCGCGGCCTTAACCGTGACTAGCGCACAGGCGCAGGAGGTCACGCTGAAGCTCCATCAGTTTTTACCGGCGCAGGCCAATGTGCCGCGGTTAATTCTGGATGTGTGGGCCGATAATGTTGAGCGCGATTCGGGTGGGCGGATCAAGGTCAACCGCTTTCCGTCGATGCAGCTTGGCGGGTCGCCGCCTGAATTGCTGGATCAGGCGGTGGATGGGGTTGCCGATATTGTCTGGACAGTAGTGGGCTACACCCCGGGTCGCTTCCCCTCGACCGAGGTATTTGAGCTGCCGTTTATGGTGGAGGATGCACGCGCCGCCTCTTACGCCTATTGGAAAATGTATGAAGAACACATGCAGGAAGAATTCAGCGCCGTGCGTATTCTGGGCACCTGGGTGCATGGGCCGGGCATGTTCCACACCGCTGATCCCGTCGAGGTGCCGTCTGATCTGGAGGGGATGAAAATTCGCGGCGGGTCGCGGCTGGTCAACCAACTGCTCGAACTTACCGGTGCCACCCCGGTGGGCATGCCGGTGCCGGCCATTTCCGAAGCCCTGTCAAAAGGGGTGATTGATGGCACTACCATCCCGTGGGAGGTGACAGGTGCGCTCAAGGTGCCAGAACTGGTTTCAAACCACACCGAATTTGAAGGCCCGGCGCTATATAACCTGACCTTTGTTTTGGCGATGAATAACGACGCCTATAACAATCTGCCCGAAGATCTAAAAGCGGTGATCGACCAAAACTCCGGTCTCGATTTCTCGATCTTTGCCGGAGGCACCCAATCCGATGCCGATGGCCCGGCGCGGGCTTATGCGGTTGAACTGGGCAATAATATCATCACGATATCGGCTGAAGAAGCTGCCGCGACATGGTTGCCGCTGGTGGCCCCGATCTATGATACGTGGATTGCGGACATGGCCACGAAGGGCATTGATGGTCAGGCGCTGATCGACGAAGCCCGGGCTTTGATGGTAGAATATCAGGCCAATAACTAACGCATATTTCAGGCGCGGCACACCTTTGCCGCGCCTGCCTCTTGCGGCGGTTTCCACTTGGCGTTAAGGCGCGTTCATGTATCTTTTTTTTCTTAAACTGTCGCGCGCTATGGCGTATCTGGGTGGCACGATGCTTTCGGCTTTGGTGCTGCTCACCTGCATTTCAGTGATCGGCCGGTCGATCAATAGCCTGATGCACGCCGATTTCATGAAAGAAAACGCACCCGGTTTTGCCACATGGATGCTCGGCACCGGGGTCGGGCCGATAAACGGTGATTTCGAGTTGATCGAAGCGGGTATTGCTTTTTCGATTTTTGCGTTTTTGCCGCTATGCCAGATCACCGGTGGCCACGCCACGGTGGATGTGTTTACCGCCCGCCTGTCACCCGCCGTAAACCGCGGGCTGCAAACGGTGATCGACCTCGTTTTTGCGGTGGTACTGGTGGTGATCGCGGTGCAGCTTTATGCGGGCACCGAGAGCAAGTTTACCTCTGGGCAGGTCACGTTTTTGCTGGAATTCCCGCTGTGGTGGGCCTATGCGCTGAGTCTGGGCGGTGCCGTTGTGGCGGCGATTGTCAGTGTTTATATCGCCTATGCACGGGTAGCTGAGCTTGCCACCGGGCGAAAAATGTTGCCCGAAAATACGGGGGCCGAACCGTGAGCGACATCATGGTCGGGGTGCTATCCTTCCCGGTGCTTCTTTCCCTGATATTTTTGCGGGTGCCCATTGGCCTGGCCATGTTTCTGGCCGGCTTTGTCGGGTTGGTGATTGTTTCGGGTGATGCCAACCTGCCCTTGGCCCGGCTCAAGTCTGAGTCATTCGGCACCTTTTCCAGCTACTCGCTGTCCATCGTGCCGATGTTTTTGCTGATGGGGCATTTTGCGACGCTCGGCGGCATGAGCCAAGCCCTGTTCAAAGCCGCTGAAAGCTGGCTTGGCCACCGCAAGGGCGGGGTGGCCATGGCTGCAGTAGGTTCTTGCGCCGGTTTTGGGGCTATTTGCGGTTCCTCGCTGGCCACCGCCGCCACCATGAGCCGGGTGGCCCTGCCGGAACTGCGCAAATATGGCTATGACGGCGGCTTTGCTACCGCCACACTGGCCGCCGGTGGCACGCTCGGTATCCTGATTCCGCCCTCTATCGTGCTGGTGATCTATGCGATTTTGACCGAGCAAAACATCGCCAAACTGTTTTTAGCAGCGGTTATTCCGGGGCTGTTGGCGGCACTTGGCTATGTGATCGTGATCTCGATATATGTCCGGCTTTATCCCAAATCTGCCGGTCTCAAACCCCGCGTGCCCTATGCGGAAAGATTTAGCGCGCTGCTGGATGTCTGGCCGGTGTTGCTGGTGTTTGCGGTAGTGGTTGGCGGTATTTACCTTGGCTGGTTTACCCCGACCGAGGGCGCGGCCTTCGGGGCGCTGGGCACCGGTCTTATCGCCTTGCTCAATGGTGGGCTAACCACCAAAACCCTTGGCGAAAGTTTTGTGACCACTGCACGTTCCACCGCGATGATCTTTTTCATCGTGCTTGGTGCGGCCTTTTACAACGGCTTTCTGGCGCTCACGCAAGTGCCGCAGGAAATCGCCATTTGGGTGGTGGAGGGCGATCTGAACCCGTGGCTGGTATTGGTGTTCATACTGGTGTTTTACCTGCTGCTCGGCTGCCTGATGGACAGCCTGTCGATGATCCTGCTGACCATCCCGATTTTTTGGCCGGTGGTGCAGGAGCTTGATTTCGGCTTTGTCACCATGGCGCAACTGCACGCTGACCGCGCCAGTGCGGCGCTGGCCAAAGGGGTGACGCTGGCGCCGGATATGCTGCGCGCCATTCAGGCCGCGTTGGCCGATGGGCTGGAGCTGACCCGTGAGCAGATCAAGGCGCTGGAGTTGCGCGGGGTGAGCCAAGGCAGCCTCAACAGGATCAACATCGAGCAGGTGGCGATCTGGTTCGGCATTCTGGTGCTGATCGTGGTCGAAGTGGGCCTGATCACCCCGCCGGTGGGCATGAACCTGTTTATCATCAGCGCGATTGATCGCAAAACCCCGATGATGGATACCTATAAAGCCGTGCTTTTCTTTGTGGCGTCAGACCTCGTGCGCGTGGCCTTGCTGGTCGCCTTCCCGGTGATCACGCTGGTCCTGATCCCGTGGTAGCTTAACGCGGCCTGCTTGACGGGTAGGGTAGTTATAGAATATAACCATTATGGCAATCCATTCCCTGTCGAAAGCCCGATATGCCTGAAAATGACCTGAAAATCGACATTGCAGGCGAAATCGCCACCCTGACCATGAACCGCCCGCACAAGCGCAACGCCATGTGTGACCGCTTGCTGGGCGAGATTGATGCCTTTTTTGCCGCACCGCCGAAAGAGGTGAAAGCGGTGGTGCTCACCGGTACGGCAGGGCATTTTTGCGCCGGGCTGGACCTTTCCGAGCATGTGGCGCGCGACGCCGAGGGGACCATGCGCCACTCGCGCAACTGGCACAGCGTGATGGACCGCATCCAGTTTGGCGGCTTGCCGGTGGTTTCCGCGATGTGCGGCGCGGTGATCGGAGGCGGGCTGGAGCTGGCGGCGGCAACCCATGTGCGCCTTGCCGAGCCTTCGACCATTTTTCAGCTGCCCGAGGGGCGACGCGGCATTTTTGTCGGCGGCGGGGCCAGCGTGCGGGTTGGGCGTATTCTCGGCGCTGACCGGTTGACCGAGATGATGCTGACCGGTCGTAAATATAGCGCCGGAGAGGGCTACGCGCTGGGGCTGGCGCATTATCTGGTTGATGAAGGCAAAGCGCTGGACGAGGCCCGGAAAATGGCGGCGAAAATTGCGCAAAACGCACCTCTGTCCAATTATATCATGATACAGGCGCTGGCGCGCATCGAAGATATGTCCAAAACCGACGGGTTGTTCACCGAAAGCCTATGCGCCGCCCTCACCCAGACCAGCCCCGACGCGGTGGAAGGGCTGGCGGCGTTTCTGGAAAAACGTCCGCCGGCATTTGGTTAGCCGATGGCCGATGAGCAACAGCCAGCGGCACATGAGGGTTTTGCCGGCACGGTGTCGGCGCACTCCCTGCGCGGGCTGGTTGGCTATAATATGAAACGCGCCTTCAACGAGGTGCAGGCAGATCTAAACCGGATATTGCAGCCGTTTGATCTGCGCATGCTAAGCTATGCCGCGCTGGTGCTGATTGCTGATAACCCCGGCTTGCGGCCCTCGCAACTGGCGGCGGCGCTGGCGGTTGAGCGGCCCAACCTGGTGACTCTGATCGAGGCGTTGGCGCAGCGCGGCCTGATCAAGCGCGAAAGGCTGGCCAGCGATCGCCGCGCCCATGCGCTGCTGGCCACCCCGGCTGGCCGCGCGCTTTATGAAAGAGCCATCCGCGCCGTGGCCGACCACGAAGCCCGGATATTCGGCACCGAAGCGCAAAGCCTGATCGTGGCCCTGCAACGGGTTGAGCAAAAGGCGAGAGCGCGTTGAGCATGGCCCCCCAACCCGGATATGCCCCGCACCGGGTTTCGCAGGAAAACCGTGCCGATGGCTGCATCATTTTGCGTGCCACCGGCAAGCTCGGGCCGGTGGCCGAAAAAACCGGCATCTGGCTGCATCACTGGGCAGCGCAAACCCCGGAGGCGGTATTTCTGGCCGAGCGCTCTGGCGCTGGCTGGCGCTGTGAAACATATGCCTCCACTTTGCAAAAGGTGCGCGCCCTCGCGGCGGCTCTCTTGGGGCGCGGCCTAAGCGCTGACACCCCGGTTATGATGCTGTCGGGCAACGGGGTTGACCACGGCCTGCTGGCGCTGGCGGCGCACTATATCGGGGTGCCAACTGTGCCGGTGGCCGAGCAATATGCGCTGATCCCCGGTGCCCATGCGCGGCTTTGCGAGGTCATAGACTTGGTGCGGCCCAAAATGGCCTTTGTCGATAACGCCGAACTTTATAAAGAGGCCATTGCTCTGCCGGCGCTTTCGGGGGTCGAGATTGTGGCCAGCCAGTGCGCGGGCAGGGGAATTACCGGTTTCAAGAGCCTGCTTTTGGGCGATAGTGGCACCAATATTGATACCGCCAACGCACAGGTCGGGCCAGATACCGTTGCCAAAATCCTGATGACCTCGGGCTCGGCCGGCCGCCCAAAAGGCGTGCTGACCACCCATAAAATGATGTGCACCAATCAAGCCCAAATCGCGCAGGCCCTGCCTTTTCTGGGTGCCAAACCGCCTCGCATTGTTGATTGGCTACCATGGAACCATGTTTTTGGTGGCAGCCATAACTTCAATATGATGCTGGCCAATGGCGGCAGCCTATATATTGATGACGGCAAGCCAACCAAAGACGCTTTTGCCCGCACATTGGAAAACCTGTCACTGGTTACCGGCACGCTGGCCTTCAATGTGCCGATCGGGTTTTCGATGCTGTTGGGTGCGTTGCAGCGTGACGAACCCCTGCGCAAGCGTTTCTTTTCGGGGCTTGATCTGGTGTTTTATGCCGGAGCCTCGTTGCCACAGGATGTGTGGCGCGGGTTTGAGGCAATGGCGCAGGCAGTGCAGGGCCATGTGCCATTGATGACCACAAGCTGGGGCCTGACAGAAACCGCGCCCGCCTGCCTGATGCAACACCAGCCGGTTGGCTGCCCCGGCGTTGTCGGTGTGCCGCTTAAGGGCATTACCGCCAAGCTGGTCCCGCTCGGGACCGAGCGTTATGAGGTGCGGGTTAAAGGCCCGAGCATCACCAAAGGCTATTTCAAAGACCCGGCCAAAACCCGTGAAAACATTGATGATGAGGGCTATTTCATCACCGGAGATGCCTTGAGGTTTGTTGATATCGAAAAGCCCGAACTGGGCCTGCGCTTTGATGGTCGCCTCTCGGATGATTTCAAGCTCCTGTCGGGCACATGGGTGCGGGCCACCGATATTCGTGCCGATATGCTGGCCTGCCTTGCGCCTCTGGTGGCCGATATTGTGGTCACCGGCCATGATCGCGCCGAGCTTGGCGTGCTGGTTTTTCCCGCTGGCGGGGTTGCGCCGCAGCTGGTTAAAAACGGCGCGGTGCACAGCCCCAAACTGGCAGCGGAGCTGGCCAGCCGCCTCAGCACGCAGGCGGCGCGGCATTCGGGCTCGTCACGCCGTGTTTCTCGCGCGCTGGTGCTGTCCGAGCCTCCTTCGCTGATCGCGGGCGAGGCCACCGCTAAAGGCAACCTGAACTTTCGCAAAATACTGTCGCGGCGGGCCGATCTGCTGGCGCGGCTATATGATGATGACGACCCGGCCGTGATCAAGATTGAAGGGAATTAACGTGATAGACCTGAATAAAATCAAAGCGATTGATTTTCACACCCACGCTGAAGAGCCCTGCGGCTGCCATAGCGATGACGGCTATGATGATCTGCAAGCCACCATGGCGAAATACTTTCGCGCCCCGTGGTCGCACCCGCCGACCATCCCCGAAACCGCCGCCCATTACCGCGCGCAAAACATTGCGGCGGTGATCTTCCCCGTCGATTCAGAGCGCGAAACCGGCTATCGCCGCTACAAAAACGAGGAGGTTGCTGCCCTTGCTGCCGAAAATGCCGATGTGCTCATTCCTTTCGCCTCGATTGACCCCCATAAAGGTAAGCTGGGTGCCCGCGAGGCGCGGCGGCTGGTCGCCGATTTCGGCATCAAGGGTTTCAAATTCCACCCGACCATGCAGGGCTTTTACCCCAATGACCGCATGGCCTACGGGCTTTACGAGGCCATAGCCGAGGCTGGCGGCATTGCGCTGTTTCATACCGGCCAAACCGGAGTTGGCAGCGGTATGCCGGGCGGTAACGGCATGCGGCTGAAATATTCCAATCCGATGTTTCTGGACGATGTGGCGGTTGATTTCCCCGATATGAAAATCGTTCTCGCGCACCCGTCATTTCCTTGGCAGGAAGAGGCGCTCGCGGTCGCGCAGCACAAGCCCAATGTCTATATTGATCTCAGCGGCTGGTCGCCAAAATACTTCCCTGACATTCTGGTGAAATACTGCAATTCGATCCTGCGCAAAAAGGTGCTGTTTGGCTCGGATTGGCCGATGATCACCCCCGAGCGCTGGCTGGCGGATTTTGAGCAAATCGCGATCAAGGATGACATTCGCCCCGACATTATTAAAAATAACGCGGCCCGGCTGCTGGGGCTGCTGCCGTGAATATCCGGCCGGCCTGAGCGCGGCAGTAATGAAGAAAAGGAGGGCGCGATGCGCACACAAGTCTGTATTATCGGCGGCGGCCCTTCGGGGCTGCTTTTGGCCCAGCTTTTGCAGAAAAAGGGCATAGAGGCCGTGGTGCTGGAAGCCAAAACCCGCGCTTATGTGCTGGGCCGTATCCGCGCCGGTGTGCTTGAATCCGGCTTTGCTGATCTGATGCGGCAGGCGGGGGTTGGCGCGCGGATGGATGCCGGGGGCATTGCCCATAAAGGTGCCGTTATCAGCAGCGGCAACACCCCGTTTCGGATAGACTTTCAGGGCCTCACATCCACCTCGGTGCTGATCTATGGTCAAACCGAGCTTACCCGTGATCTTTATGATGCCCGTGCGCAATCCGGCGGCGAGATCGTGTTTAATGTCGAAAATGTGGAAATCAATGACCCCACCTCGGATGCGCCCTTTGTGACCTATAGGGCCGATGGCACCGCACAGCGGATCGACTGTGATTTCATTGCAGGCTGTGATGGCTTCCACGGGGTTTCGCGCCACAGTATCCCGGCCGGCATCCGCACCGAGTATGAAAAAATCTACCCGTTTGGATGGCTTGGCGTGCTTTCCGAAACCCCGCCGGTGCACCATGAATTGATCTATGCCGATTCCGCGCGCGGCTTTGCGCTTTGCTCGATGCGCAGTGACCATCTTAGCCGCTACTATATCCAGTGCCCGCTTTCTGACCATGTGGAAGACTGGAGCGACGCCGCCTTTTGGGCCGAGCTCAAGCGCCGCATTCCCGAAGGGGCCGCCGACCGGCTTATCACCGGCACGTCGATCGAAAAAAGCATCGCGCCGCTGCGCTCGTTTGTGAGCGAGCCGATGCGCTGGGGGCGGCTTTTTTTATGTGGAGATGCCGCGCATATTGTGCCGCCAACCGGGGCAAAGGGGCTTAATACCGCCGCGTCGGATATTCATTACCTCTTCCACGGCTTGGTCCAGCATTATCAGGATAGGGATGACAGCGGCTTGGAACGCTATTCCGAAAAGGCGCTGGCCCGGGTCTGGAAGGCCGAGCGCTTTAGCTGGTGGATGACCAATCTTTTACACCGTTTCCCCGACCAATCCGCGTTTGACCTGAAAATACAGGCGGCAGATGTGGCGTTTTTACGCGAAAACCAAAGCGCGCAACGGGTTTTTGCCGAAAACTATGTCGGCCTGCCCTATTAGCGGGGGCGCGCTCATCAAAGAGATTTTTCGATCATATCCAGCGTTTCCATCGCGGCCAGCACTTGCTGGGCTGAGCCGTTGGGCGCGCGCTTTTCGGTAATGGCGGCGATAAACTCGCGGTCTATCAGCTCTATCCCGTTATTTGAGACCGCCACACCGGACAGGTCAATCGGGGTATCATAGCCGTCAAAAAGGTCATCATAGCGCGCGATATAGGTGCCTTTATCGCAGATATAACGAAAAACCGTGCCCAGCGGGCCGTTATTATTGAACGAGAGCGACAGAGTGCAAATTGCGCCGCCGGGGGTTTTCATAGCAATCGCCATATCCATGGCGATGCCAAGCTCGGGGTGCATTGGCCCTTGCAGGCCAAAGGCCTGAACAGCGGCCTCGCCGGTTTGATATTGAAACAGGTCCACCGTGTGGCAGGCGTGGTGCCAGAGCAGGTGGTCGGTCCAGCTGCGCGGCTCGCCCTTGGCGTTTGTATTTGTGCGGCGAAAGAAATAGGTCTGCACATCCATCTGCTGGATTTTCAGCTCTCCGGCGGCAATTTTAGCGTGAATCCACTGGTGGCTGGGGTTAAAGCGGCGCACTTGCCCGACCATACACAGCACTCCGGTTTCTTGCTGCACCCGCACAATTTCGCGGCTGTCCGCCAAGCTGTCGGCCATCGGAATTTCAACCAGCACCGGCTTGCCGGCCCGCATGCAGGCAATAGCCTGCGCGGCGTGTTGCTGGGTGGGCGTTGACAGAATAACCGCGTCAATATCATCGCGGGCAAGGCACTCGGCCAGATCAGTGGCCGCGTGCGGTATGCCCCGCGCCGCCGCCAGCGCCTCGATTTTGCTGCGGTTCGGCCCCATTACCGAGCGGACCTCACCCCCCTCTATTTGCGCCAGCGCCTCCAGATGTTTTATCCCGAAGGCACCATAAGCCCCCGCCACACAAATTCTCATACCTTGGCCCCATTTCCCTTGTTTTCAAGAATAATATGGCCCACAGCCGTATTTGAAG
>Ga0316205_10005266_pt1 | contig 10829 bp, 11 predicted proteins | sample 3monthpyrite_MG_FD_204941 | JGI IMG/M metagenome (GOLD analysis project Ga0316205, IMG submission 204941) | Microbial mat bacterial communities from mineral coupon in-situ incubated in ocean water Damariscotta River, Maine, United States -... | ecosystem: Environmental > Aquatic > Marine >...
GATGAAAGTATAACGCTAAATATTTATTATAGAGATTCTGATTTATTAACCAAGTTAAAATATTATCCAGTTGCTTTAATTCTTATTTTAGTGTTATTTGCAAGTGTAATTTACTTGTTTTTTAAATCGAATAAAGTTGCAGAACAAAACAAACTTTGGACTGGAATGGCCAAAGAAACTGCTCATCAAATTGGTACACCTTTATCTTCACTTTTAGGCTGGATTGAAATTTTACGATTAGAAAATACCGATGAGAATACCGTAAAAGAAATTGAAAATGATGTATTTAGATTAAATACAATTGCTGAACGATTTTCAAAAATTGGCTCCATTCCTAAATTAAAACCTTTAGACATTGTTTATGTAACTAGTAGCTCTTTTGATTATCTAAAATCAAGAAGTTCTAAACAGGTTGAGTTTATCTTTGAAGCGCCAAAAAATGAAATTTTAGTGAATATAAATCTTCAATTATTTAGTTGGGTAATAGAAAATTTGGTGAAAAATGCTATTGATGCTATGGAAGGAAAAGGAAAAATAGCTCTCAATATTTTAGATACACAAAAAAATATAACCATTACAATTACTGATAACGGAAAAGGAATTCCTAAAAACTTACAGCATAAAATATTTTCTCCTGGTTTTACAACTAAAAAACGAGGTTGGGGATTAGGCCTATCACTTGCTAAAAGAATTATTGAAGATTACCACAATGGTAAAATTTCAGTTCAAAAATCTGAGATAAATAAAGGAACTACTTTTGCTATAATACTAAAAAAATAAGTTTATATATTTTCTGAAATTGCTTTTGCAATGGCTTCAAATTCAGCTGGTTCTAACGATACTTTTTTAATAAACTGAATATCTTCCATGTTTTGTAAAGGAATTAAATGTACGTGTACGTGAGGTACTTCTAAACCTATTACACTCATTCCAATTCGCTCACAAGGAATTACTTTTTCAATGCCTAACGCTATTTTTTTCGAAAAACTCATTAATTCATTATAAGTTTCTTCATCTAAATCAAATAGTTTATTTACTTCCTTTTTAGGAACAACTAACGTATGCCCTTTTGCATTTGGATTGATATCTAAAAACGCATAAAATTGATCGTTTTCAGCAACTTTATACGAAGGTATTTCTCCTTTAATAATTTTTGTAAATATTGACATATTTTTATTTTTAATCAAAAATAACAAACCCTTCTCAATTAAAAAACTGAAAAGGGTATTACTAATATTTGTACAGTTTTAACTTCTTGAAATCTCTAAAATTTCAAAATTCATAACACCGCTAGGAACTTGAATATCGGCAATTTCACCAACTTCTTTACCAAGTAAACCTTTTCCAATTGGAGAATTTACAGAAAGTTTCCCTTCTTTAATATTTGTTTCAGAATCTGCTACTAACGTGTATGTAAACTCCATATTGTTAGCAGTATTCTTTATTTTTACAATAGAATGAATCAATATTTTAGAAGTATCTAACAAAGATTCATCAATAATTCTAGCATTTGAAACTACTTCTTTTAATTTTGCTATTTTTAATTCTAAATGCGATTGTTCTTCTTTTGCGGCATGATATTCTGCATTTTCACTTAAATCACCCTTGTCTCTTGCTTCAGCAATATCATTACTAACTCTAGGACGCTCAACATGTTCTAAATGTTCTAATTCTTCCTTGAGTTTTTTCATTCCTTCTACTGAATAGTACGAAATTTTACTCATAACTTATCATTTTAATAAATACAAAAAATCCCAAAACTGATACCAGAATGAGATTTAACACAAATGTACAAAATATTTGTAAATTGCACCCGTTTACTTATAAACTTGATATTATAACTATGCGAAAGCTTCTTTTATTGTTTTCAATTATTGTTCTTTTTTCGTGTGAAAAAAATGAAACTAACGATATTTTACCTGATGTTCCTGTAAATATTACTATTAACTTAGACTTGCCTCAGTTTATAAATTTACATACTCCAACAGGTTATGCCGAAACAAGTGGGGGAGTTAAAGGAATATTAATATTAAATACAGGTTCATCACCTACATATAAAGCTTATGACAGAGCCTGTCCTAACAACGATTGTGCTTCAGCAATGGTATTTGATGGAAGTTTAAGAATGAAATGCCCCTGTGATGATAGTGAGTATAGCATTTTAGATGGTTCACCACAAACTTCTGGTAATTTACATTTTGCAAGAGAATATAGAGTAAGTCAAATTAACCCTTCAACAATAAATATTACTAATTTTTAACTTTCTAATTAAAAACAGATTGCTATTTTTGTACGAAACTAACAAAAAGTGAATAATTATTTCTCATCAAATTTTAAACTTGGCGTTTTAGGCGGAGGTCAGTTAGGTAAAATGTTACTTGCTGAAACTCAAAAGTTTGATATTTACACTTCAATTTTAGACAATTCATTAGATGCTCCTTGCTCACAAATTTGTAACGAATTTCACCAAGGAAATTTGTTAGATTTTGATGCTGTTTACAATTTTGGAAAAACAGTTGATTTGCTAACAATTGAAATTGAGCACGTAAATATTGAAGCGCTTTTAAAACTAGAAAAAGAAGGGTTAGAAATTTATCCTCAACCAAGTGTTTTAAAAACTATTCAACATAAAGGAAAACAAAAAGATTTTTTTGTTAAACATCACATTCCTACATCACCACACAAACGATTTTCAAGTTTAAGTGATTTAAAAAACGAAACTTTTACATTTCCTTTTGTTTGGAAATCAGCTCAATTTGGGTATGATGGTACCGGTGTTAAAGTTGTAAAAAACCAAAACGATTTAAATTTATTGGATGATACTGAATGTATTGTTGAAAATTTAATTCCTTTTAAAAATGAATTAGCTGTAATAGTTGCTAGGAATAAAAATGGAGAAGTAAAAACATATCCTGTTGTTGAAATGGAATTTCACCCAGAAGCAAATCAAGTTGAATATGTAATTTGCCCTGCAAGAATTTCAAATGAAGTTGCTGAAAAAGCTAGAAATATTGCTTTAAAAGTTGCTGAATCTTTTCAGCATATTGGATTATTAGCTGTTGAATTATTTCAAACAGAAGATGATAAAATTTTAGTAAATGAAGTAGCTCCAAGAACTCATAATAGTGGCCATTACAGTATTGAAGCTTCATACACCAATCAGTTTGAACAACATTTAAGAAGCATTTTAAACCTTCCGCTAGGAAATACAAATAGTAAACTTGCAGGAATTATGGTAAATTTGGTAGGTGAAGAAGGGTTTTCAGGAAATGTTGTTTATGAAAACATGAATGAAATATTAAAAATGGATGGTGTTACACCTCATATTTATGGAAAAAAACAAACAAGGCCTTTCAGAAAAATGGGCCATGTTACAGTTGTTAATGAAGATATAATTAAGGCTAGAAAAATAGCTGAAAAAGTAAAAAACACGATTAGAGTAATTAGTAAATAAAACTATTATGAGCAAAGTAGGAATTATTATGGGAAGCAATTCAGACCTTCCAATTATGCAACAAGCAATTGATATTTTACAAAATTTTAATATAGAAACTGAGGTTGATATCGTTTCAGCACATAGAACTCCTGAAAAATTATTTGAATATGCCAAAAATGCTCATACACACGGAATTTCAGTCATAATTGCTGGTGCAGGTGGCGCAGCACATTTACCTGGAATGGTAGCTTCTTTGAGTCCGCTTCCTGTAATTGGAGTTCCTGTAAAATCTAGAAATTCTATAGATGGGTGGGATTCTATTTTGTCAATCCTTCAAATGCCTGGAGGAGTTCCTGTAGCAACAGTTGCGCTTGATGGCGCACAAAATGCAGGTATTTTAGCAGCTCAAATTATTGGAAGCTCCAATAAAAATATTCAAGCCCAAATTCTTCAATATAAAGAAGAACTAAAAATAAAAGTGAATAAAGCTGCTAAAGAAATAAATAAAAATTTATAAAAATAAACACGTGTTTGGTAAAATAACTTCACCAACATGGTTTTTATAACTAAAATTAGGCATTAAAGTATTCACACATGTTCTTTGAACAGACCCTTTTACTTTTACAACTAACTTAGGGTTTTCAGAAATTTTAGTTTTTGTTTCGTAGAAATAACTTTGAATTGAGGTTGTTTTCATTATATTTTAATTTATTAATTAAGGTATTTTTAAAACGTATAAATTATTGTTTAGTATATTTTTTAACAAAAAATAATGTTAAAATTTATATCTAAAATTTCAAATTAATAATCATCTCCTACTTTTAAAATTTCAATACATTATAATACCTTTACACTTTAACTAATATTTCTAAAACAAAACATGAAAAATCCGTTATTAAATAATTTCGACACACCATATTCAACAGCTCCTTTTTCAATTATAAAAAATGAACATTTTAAACCTGCATTTGTTGAAGCTATTAAAATTTCAAAAGAAGAAATTAATAATATTACTGATAATAAAGAAGTACCTACTTTTGAAAACACCATTGAAACTTTAGATTTTAGCGGACAAATTTTAGATAGAATTTCAAGTATTTTTTTTAATTTAAACTCGGCTGAAACCAATGATGAAATTCAAAAAATAGCACAAGAGGTTTCACCAATGCTTAGCAAATTTGCAAATGATGTTACATTAAATAAGCAACTTTTTAAAAGAGTACAATTAATTTACGACATTAAAGACGAATTAAATTTAACTGTTGAACAGGACACTTTATTAACAAAAAAATATAAAAGTTTTGTTAGAAATGGAGCTAATTTAAATGGAATAGACAAATTAGAATTACGTGAAATTGATGCTGAACTCTCAAAATTAAAATTAAAGTTTGGTGAAAATGTTTTAGCAGAAACAAATGCTTTTGAACTTCATTTAACTAAAAAAAATGACTTAAAAGGACTGCCAGAAACAACAATTGAAGCTGCTGAAATGCTTGCAAAACAACATAACAAAAAAGGTTGGGTATTCACCTTAGATTATCCAAGCTATATTCCTTTTATGACCTATGCAGACAATAGAGCTTTAAGAGAAAAAATGGCAATAGCTTTTGGAAAAAAAGCTTTTCAAGATAACGATAATGACAATCAACAAATTGTTTTAGGTTTGGTGAAATTACGTCATAAAAGAGCACAATTGTTAGGGTATAAATCACATTCACATTTTGTTCTTGAAGAACGTATGGCAGAATCACCACAAAATGTAACTACCTTTTTAGATGATTTACTTGATAAAGCAAAACCTGCTGCCATAAAAGAGTTTGAAAACCTTTCAAATTTTGCTAAAAAAGATAGTGTTCAACAACTAGAAAAATGGGATAGCGCTTATTATTCTGAAAAACTAAAAAAAGAATTATTCGACTTAGAAGAAGAACAACTAAAACCATATTTTAAACTAGAAAATGTAATTGACGGCGTATTTTCAGTTTCAAATAAGTTATTTGACTTAAACTTTGAAGAAATTAACACTATTGATATTTATCACTCTGATGTTAAAACTTATAAAGTAACAGATTCACTTGGAGCGTATATTGCAGTTTTATACGCTGATTTTTTCCCTAGAAAAGGGAAAAGAAATGGTGCTTGGATGACTTCCTTTAAAGGACAATGGAAACGAGATGGTGAAAATTCAAGACCACACATATCAATTGTTTGTAATCTTACAAAACCTACTGAAACAAAACCTTCATTATTAACTTTTAATGAAGTTACAACCTTATTTCATGAATTTGGACATGCGTTACACGGAATGTTAGCAAATACCACCTACCAAAGTTTATCTGGCACAAATGTTTATTGGGATTTTGTAGAGCTCCCAAGTCAATTATTAGAAAATTGGTGTTATGAAAAAGAAGCTTTAAATCTATTTGCAAAACATTATGAAACTCAGGAAACTATTCCAATGGATTTTATAGAAAAAATTAAAAAATCATCTAATTTTTTGGAAGGAATGCAAACTTTACGTCAGCTTAGTTTTGGAATTTTAGATATGAATTGGCACAGTAAAAACCCTTCCGAGATAAAAAATGTAAAGGAATTTGAGAATTTAGCTTTTAAAAACACACAATTATTTCCTGATGTAAAAGAAAATTGTATGAGTACCTCCTTTTCACATATTTTTCAAGGTGGTTATTCTTCTGGTTATTATTCTTATAAGTGGGCCGAAGTTTTAGACGCAGATGCTTTTGCTTTATTTTTAGAAAATGGAATTTTTGATAAAATAACTGCAACAAAATTTAAAGACACTATTTTAACAAAAGGAGGTACAAAAAAACCAATGGAATTATATCATAATTTTAGAGGGAAAAAGCCAACTAATTATGCTTTATTAAAACGAGCTGGACTCGTAAAATAATTTTACTAAATCTCTAAAAAAATAATTTCCAGAAGGTTATTCGAACTTTTTATGTTAGTTTTACATAATAAATTGTGTGATTTATATAATAAACGGCAATTATCTTGATGTAAAACACATTAACTACACATATAAAATGCTTGTTTCAAGCTATATACAGCTTGTTTTTATGAATAAACAGTAAAATATTTAATTTTTTATTTGTTTTATAACAAATATTTTGTAATTTAGAGGAGTTATAATTTCATAAACCCCAAAATAAGTTCAATGAAATTTGATTGACATTTTGCCCCTAAATTAATCAACCCCAAAATAAGTTGATTAATAACAATAAAATTATCACGCTTACTTTTGTACAAAAGTAAGCGTGATAATTTTAAAAAAGATTAAACCTTTAAAACCCCAAACCCATTAATTTAATTATAATAGTATTTTTTAATAAGAATGGTAATTCAGATGTGATTATACCAAAATGTTTTGCCAGTTACAATTTATAGTATGGTCACTCTAAATTAATTTAACCCCAAACCTCCAAACCATGAAATCATTCCCTTTAAAACCCCTAATCCTAATTCTTTTTATGCTTGTTTTCTTTTCATGTTCAAAAGAAGAAGATGGTATATATTTTAATGAAACAACTGAAGTAATAAACACTAATGTTTCCTATTCTGCAATTGAAAGCGAAATTTTAGATTTAGTAAATGAATATAGACAAGATAAAGGGTTAAACAGTTTAACTGCTTTAACCATTATTTCTGGGGTAGCAGATGGTCACACAAATTATATGGTAGAAACAGGCGAAGTAAGCCACGATAATTTTAGCCAACGTGCAGAAACATTAATAAACAATGCAGGTGCAAAAGAAGTTGCTGAAAATGTGGCTTATGGCTATAACTCTGCCCAAGGAGTTTTAAATGGCTGGCTAAATAGTGAAGAACATAAACAAATTATAGAAAACGAACAATATACACATTTTGGAATTTCAACTGAATCCAATAATGAGGGCAGAAATTATTTTACTCAAATATTTATAAAAAAATAATAGTTAATTAGTAATTAATATAAACAAAAAATTACTGTATCATGAAAGCAATACCTTTACAAAATAGCACTCAAAAGTCTCATTTAAAAGTAATTAAAAGAACTCCTAAACAAAAGAAAACTTCTAGAATTTATATTAACACACTAATCCCAGGTTTTAACTACACAAATAGTTTAGGACAAACTATTACACCAAAAAAATGTACTATGTTATAAAACACTTTAAAATATTGTTTTACCAACGAAAAATACTCATTATATATAAGAAAGCAGTCGCAAATAATAACTTGAGAAAATTGTCGTCCCCACAACGGTAGTATAATCAAAGTTTACTATTTTACGACTGCTAGGTTTTTATTTCATTTTAATAATAACAAATTCAGTTCTTCTATTTAATTGATGTTCGTCTTTAGAACATTTAACTCCATTTGAACATTTGTTCACTAACTGAGTTTCTCCAAAACCTTCATATTTCGTAATTCTTTCAGCAGCTATTCCATTAGAAATAATATACTCATACGTAGATTTTGCTCTTCTGTTTGATAGTGCAATATTGTATTGATCGTTAGCTCTACTGTCAGTATGTGACTCTAATCTTATTACCATTCCTGGGTATTTATTCATTAAAGCAACAACCTTATCTAATTCTAACGCAGCATCTGGTCTAATATTGGATTTATCAAGATCAAAATAAATAGTTTCTAAGTCGGCTAATAACACAACATCTTCTATTGGTTTTAAACCAACATTTAAATTAACTACTAATTCCTTTTCTCTATCTAAATTAAATGAATCAAATTCTTTTGTAATATTTGTGTATTTTTCTTTTGAGCCTTCTAAAGTAAAATTAGCATCTCTATCAACAATATGTTCATAATAACCATCAGTTTCAGTAATGAAATAAGCAATTTCTTCTCCTTTATCTCCCTTTAAAACAACTTTAGCATTTGCAATAGGTTCATTATTTGCATCATCAAAAATTTGACCTTTTAGCATTAAAGGAGGTATTCTGGTAAATTTATAAATATCATCATCACCTACTCCACCTTCTCTGTTTGAAGAAATATACCCATCAAAGCCTTCTTCTGATAAATAATAAGAAAAATCATCTTTAGAACTATTTATTGGTTCTCCTAGATTCAAAATATTTACAACTTTATTTTTATCATCAGAAATTGTAGCAAAAACATCTAACAACCCAAATCCAACATGACCATCAGAAGAGAAGAATAAAGTTCCTTCATTGTGGATAAAAGGAAACATTTCATTTCCTTCTGTATTAACAATGTTCCCCATGTTTTTTGGTGTTCCTAATGTACCATCTTCATTCACATCAACAACATAAATATCAGAACCTCCAATTCCTCCAGGCATGTCTGAAGTGAAATATAGTTTTTTACCATCATCACTTATTGAAGGGTGACCAACAGAGTATTCATCATTATTAAAATGAACTCCTTTTATATTTGTCCAACTTCCATTAACTAAATCAGCAGTATAAATTTTAAGGTTATTTACGCCTTTTTTATCTGCCCCTTTTTCACCTTCATAAAAATTATTTCTAGTGAAATACATTTTATTCCCATCTGAAGAAAAAGAAGCTGGTCCTTCGTGATAAATAGAGTTTACTTCTCCATTAATTTTTTCAGATTGTTCAACAGTTCCACTTTTATCAACACTATAGATGTCTAAAAAAGGTTGTGCATTCCAAGCATATTTTCTCTTAGTTGAAACTCCTTCATCTTTTGAAGAAACAAATACTACATCGTTATTATACTCTACAGCGCCAAAATCACTAAATGGTGTATTTAAATTAGTAGTAGCTATAGAGTATTGTTTTTTTAAATTAAACATAGCACTTATAAAATCTTCTTTGTCTAAAAATTCAATAACTCTAGAATCTTTACTAGCTGATTTCTTAAACTTTTTCATCCAAATTTTGGATTCATCATAGTTGCCGATACCTCTTAATGCTTGTGCATAAAAATAATAATATTCTTCAGGTACATTTTCTTGCTCAACAACATACTTATAAATTTCAACAGCTTCATCAGGTTTTCTTAAATACATATAAGAATCACCTAATTTTCGCATTGCATAACTTTTATTGAAATTTGTATCAATTAATTTTTCATACTTTTCAATAGCTTTCACAAAAGAAAAACTATTAAATTGTCTATCTGCTCTTTTTAATTTTCCTGATTGCCCAAATGAAGATGAACATATCAATAAAAAAACAATAACTAATGGTTTTAAAATTTTCATAATATTACTTCTATTTGGTTAAAAATATCTAGGTGATTTCATTCTTCCTTTCGTGTATTTAAACTCATACATTAATAAAATCTCATGAGACCCTGTAGTATATGGTCTAATTTCACCTGTTGGAATTTCATATGTATAACCTATTCTAAATTGTTCTGAAACTTGAAAATCTACAAGAGCTCCTATTGCTCTTTGCTCTCCATTAAACCTATATGAACCTCCTAACCAAAACTTTTCATCAAATAATAAATTAGCTGTTAAATCTGTTGACAAAGCTGCTCCTTTAGTATATTTCAGCATAAATGAAGGCTTTAATTTTAAATTTTTATTTAAATCAAAAACATACCCACCTATACCATAATAATGAACCACTTCTAAAGCTGCATATTCTGTATCATTTAGATCATTCGTTAAAAGTTTTGGGATTGACAAACCTAAATACCATCTATTACTGTGAAATAATATACCTGCACCAAAATTTGGATTAACTCTATCTAATCTATCATTAAAATATTGATCCCCACCATTAACTGCAGAATTATATAATTCACTTGCAAGCTTGTAAGTAGTTAAACCAGCTTTTAATCCAAAACTAACATTAAATTTATCATTACCTTTAATTGTATATGAGAAATCTCCATAGATATATGTCAAGTTTTCATAACCAGTCTTATCATTAATTATTGATAATCCCAATCCTACTTTTTTATTTCTTAATGGTGAATGAATAGATAAAGTTTGTGTTTGTGGTCCTCCATCAAAACCAGCCCACTGATTTCTATTTAAACCAACTATACTCAATGCTTCTCTACTACCAGCATATGCCGGATTGATAGCAATTGTATTATACATATATTGTGTAAATTGTGGTAATTGCTGTGCATTAGAATATTCATACCCTAGAATTAGCAATACTATAATTATAATTAAACGCTTCATAGTTTTATTTGTATTAGTTAGTTCCTAAATAAATATATCCTGTTATTGGTCTATAACCACTTCCAATTATATTAACAACATAATAGTAAGTTCCTGCTGGTAATTTATTATTTGTACCTATTGTTAAACCAGAGTTGTTATGATATCCTCCCCAATTATTTTCGTAATTATCTGATTGGTATACTATTTTACCCCAACGATTAAAGATGGTAACTTCTGCAATAAATCCACAAGAAG
>Ga0316205_10005268_pt1 | contig 10825 bp, 9 predicted proteins | sample 3monthpyrite_MG_FD_204941 | JGI IMG/M metagenome (GOLD analysis project Ga0316205, IMG submission 204941) | Microbial mat bacterial communities from mineral coupon in-situ incubated in ocean water Damariscotta River, Maine, United States -... | ecosystem: Environmental > Aquatic > Marine >...
ACATACTAGGAATTGAGTCATCTTGTGATGATACGGCTGCTTCTGTAATACAAAACGGACGTATTTTAAGCAATGTTGTTGCTACTCAAAAAATACACGAAGAATATGGAGGTGTTGTACCAGAATTAGCATCCAGGGCACACCAACAAAATATTGTTCCAGTCGTGCATCAAGCCATAGAAAAAGCTGGAATTACAAAAGAACAGCTTAATGCTATTGCATTTACCAGAGGTCCAGGTTTAATGGGTTCGTTACTAGTTGGTACTTCCTTTGCAAAATCGTTTGCTTACGGTTTAAACATTCCGCTAATAGATGTAAACCACATGCAAGCTCACATTTTGGCACATTTTATAGACGAAGAAGGATTTGATAAACCAGAATTCCCATTTTTGGCAATGACCATTTCTGGAGGCCATACACAAATAGTAAAAGTGAATGACTATTTTGATATGGAAGTTATTGGAGAAACCATTGATGATGCTGTTGGCGAAGCATACGACAAAAGCGGGAAAATTTTAGGGCTTGGTTATCCAGCAGGTCCAGAAATAGACAAACGTGCGCAACTAGGCAATCCAAAAGCTTTTAAGTTTACAAAACCAAAAGTAGGTGGTTTAAATTTTAGTTTTTCTGGGCTAAAAACAGCCATACTCTATTTTATACAACGTGAAACCAAAAAGCATCCTAAATTTATTGAAGAAAACCTAAATGACATTTGCGCTTCTATTCAATACACTATTAGTGGTATTCTAATTGACAAATTAAAACTTGCCACTAAACAAACAGGAATTAGGCAAATAGCTATTGGTGGTGGTGTATCGGCAAATTCTGGAATTAGAAAAGCGTTACAAGAGGGCGAACAAAAATTTGGTTGGAAAACATATGTGCCAAAATTTGAATTCACTACAGATAATGCAGCGATGATAGCCATTGTTGGTTATTTAAAATATTTGGAACAAGATTTTGCAAAGCAGGATATTACAGCTTCGGCGAGGTTGAAAATTTAATTAATGAAATTAAATAATCTATACATTTATTTTTTTGGAACAAGCATCCTCGCTTTAATTATAAGCTTATTCTACTACAATTCTAACAAGAATACTGTTTTTAGCATTAAAGATACGTATTATGTTATTTCGAATTTTCATCTAACAATTTTGATTGCAATTATAATTCTAATCTTCTCTTTACTTATATTTATCTACTCAAAATTCAAGAATAATTAATGCAACTTTTCTATAATCCAGAGCTAAACGAAATTACCTCACAATTCTCTTTTCCTAAAGATGAAAGCAAGCATATTGCCAAAGTACTACGTAAAAAGAAAGGTGATACACTATATATAACCAATGGTAAAGGTTGGCAGTTTGAAGCTAGAATTGAAATGGCAGATTTAAAAAATTGCGTAGTATCAATTATTTCAAAAACATTCCAAAAGCCAAAAGATTACAAGTTGCATCTAGCAGTTGCGCCAACTAAAATAAACGATCGTTACGAATGGTTTCTTGAAAAAGCTACCGAAATTGGTATAGACTACATCACACCTATTATTTGCGATCATAGCGAGCGAAAAGTGATTAAACCTGAACGCTTTGAGAAGATATTGCAATCTGCTATGAAACAATCTCTGCATTATTATTTACCAAAACTACACGAAGCAATGTCTTTTAATGAATTTATGAAACAAAACCATCAAGGACAGCTATTTATAGCCCATTGTGAAGACACTAAAAAACAATCTTTAAAAAGTCAATTAAAGGCAAATAATAATGTTACAATTTTAATTGGTCCCGAAGGTGATTTTAGTGTTAAAGAAATTGCAATGGCTTTGAAGCATCAATTTATTCCTGTAACTTTGGGAGCAACCAGATTGCGTACAGAAACCGCTGCTATAGTAGCTTGCCATTCGGTTGCATATACTAATGAAAAATTATGAAGCTAGTATTTTTTATTGCCTTTTGCCTTATGACTTGCGTTACATTCTCGCAAGAAATTGCTATACTTAAATATCGTGGTGGTGGCGATTGGTATAGTAATCCTACTGCATTGCCTAACTTAATTGCCTTTTGCAACGAGAATATCAACACAAAAATTAAAGCAAAACCTGAAACAGTCGAAACCAATAGTGTTGACATTTTTCAGTATCCATTTTTACACATGACAGGCCATGGCAATGTGTTTTTTAATGATGATGATGCTAAAAACCTAAGAGATTATTTAATTTCGGGAGGGTTTTTACATATTGATGATAATTATGGCATGCAGCCTTATATTGTAAAAGAGTTAAAAAAAGTATTTCCAAATACCAATTTGGTTGAAATTTCTGCCAATCACAAACTATTTAATATTGTATATGCTTTTCCACAAGGGTTACCAAAAATTCATGAACATGATGGCAAACGTCCACAAGCGTTAGGTATATTTTACGAATTGCGATTAGTAGTGTTATTTACTTACGAAAGCGATTTAGGCGATGGTTGGGAAGATCCACAAGTGCACAACGATCCTGAAGATGTTCGCGAAAAGGCCTTAAAAATGGGTGCAAATATCATTAAATACGCTTTTGAAAATTAATAATGCAACGCACTCATTATAATACCAATTTTAAACAACACACTTTTCCAATTACCCTTATATGTGATAACATTACCAATGCTTTAAATATTGGTAGTTTGTTTAGAATTGCTGATGCCTTTGGAGTAAAAGAACTTATATTTTGCGGTGAACACATTCCGTTAGGCAGAAAAATGACAAAAACCTCACGAGCTACCGAAAAAGTTGTGAAACATAGAGTAAATACATCTACTATTAATGTTGTTAGTGAGCTAAAAGCGAGTGGTTATTATATCGTGTCTTTGGAAATAACTACAAATAGCAAGCCAATTCATAAATTTAATTTCCCTAAATCACAACCTATTGTATTGGTAGTTGGTGATGAAAATTTTGGCGTATCTGATGCTATTTTAAAACTATCAAATGCAATAATCCATATAAATATGTTTGGACAAAACAGCAGCATGAATGTCGTTCAAGCAGCAAATATTGCATTATTTGAAATTACTAAGCAATTAATGTAAAATGTCATTGTTAATTTAATGAAGCAATCTTTTAATAATAATTTTTTCTTTAATAAGATTATTACATGTCATCCTTCGCTCGTAAAGACAAATTATTATCTTTACTAAATGAATTCCAAAATCATCTCAAATGGCATACTAAGAGCTTTAGCAATTATTCTTGGCCTAGCATTATTGCTTTACTTTTTATATAAAATACAGTCGGTTATAGTATATATAGCCATTGCTTCGGTTATATCATTAATAGGCTTGCCAATAGTTAGGTTTTTAAAGTCTAAGCTTAAATTTAAAAATACATTTGCCGTTGTTACAACAATGGTAATCTTAATAGCATTGCTAGTTGGTCTTGTGCGTATGTTTATTCCACTGGTTGTGGAACAAAGCCATAATTTATCTCTATTAAATATTGAGCAATTACAAGGAAATATCGAAGACTTATACTTTCAACTAACTGATTACTTTGGTATTAATAGTTATGATGTTGAACGCTCTTTAAAAGAATCTAATTTGCTTACAAAGTTAGATTATTCAATTATACCAAACTTTATAAATTCGGTTGTAAGTGGTTTTGGTAGTTTTAGCATTGGCTTATTTTCGGTGATATTTATCGCATTCTTCTTGCTAAAGGATAGTAAATTAATGGAACAAGGGATTATGGTTTTGGTGCCTGATAGTAAAGAAGCACGTTCAAAAAAATCTTTCGAAAAAATAAAAACACTATTGTCTCGCTATTTTGTTGGCTTAATATTTCAAATATTAATTCTATTTGTAATTTATACAATTGTGCTATTTGTTTTTGGTGTAAAAAATGCCATCGTTATTGCGTTTTTATGTGCATTGCTCAACCTTATTCCTTATGTTGGACCATTGGTTGGTGGTGTTTTAATGCTCACATTAACTATGTCTAGTTTTTTAGGCGAAAGTTTTAGCAACGTTATATTACCAAAAACAACTTATGTAATGATTGGATTTATTTTTGGCCAACTTGTTGATAATTTTTTTAGTCAGCCATTTATCTTTTCAAAAAGCGTAAAATCCCATCCTTTAGAAATTTTTCTGGTCATCATTATTGCTGGTATTTTATTTGGTGTTGTTGGTATGATCGTGGCAATACCAACTTATACAGCTATTAAAGTGATTTTAAAAGAATTTTTATCAGAAAACAAAATCGTGAAGCAACTTACCAAAGACATATAGTATCCATTTGAATAAACATGTTTTAAATACTGTAATTCAGGAATATATTGATAAAAATATTGATTCAGAAATAGCTTCCTTATTATTAACAAAAACCTCTTTTAGCAATATTGAATTAAAAGAGATTATAGAACAGATCGAATCTAAAAAAAGGTGTAAAACAAAGCTAACAACTTGGTATAATACACCCAATATTTATTACCCTAATAAGCTTAATATTGAGCAGACATCATCTGAAACTACTGCGAGTTATAAATCTAAAATTATAAGCGGTAAAACTATTATTGACCTTACAGGTGGCTTTGGTGTTGATAGTTTCTACTTCTCTAAAGTATTTAAAGAAGTTACGCATTGTGAGATTGACAAAAACCTTTCGAAGATTGTTTCACATAATTACACACAGCTTGGAATTGATAACATTAAAATTGTTAGTAATGACGGAATAAACTATTTAAAACAGACTGATAAAACCTATGATTGGATTTATGTGGATCCATCCAGAAGACACGACAGTAAAGGAAAAGTATTCTATCTAAAAGATTGTTTACCAAATATTCCGGAGCATTTAAACATATTGTTTGAACATACAAACAACATTTTAGTAAAGACCTCTCCAATGTTGGATATTTCTATTGGAATGTCCGAATTAAAGCACACTAAAGCCATTCATATAATTGCGATAAATAATGACGTGAAAGAATTACTTTTTCTATTATCAAATGGTTATTATGGCAATATCCAAATAAATACACTTAATATTAAAGGTGAAAAAAGTGAAGAATTTAAGTTTATATATTCGACAGAATCAAACTCAAAAGTCAATTTCTCTTTACCTCTAACCTATCTTTATGAGCCCAATGCAGCGGTATTAAAATCTGGTGCTTTTAAAACTATAGCTAAGGAACTTAATATCCATAAATTACATATACACTCTCATTTGTACACTTCCAATAAATTAATGAATTTTCCTGGTAGAGCTTTTAAAATAATTGAACAGATTTCTTATAACAAAAAAACAGTAAAAAAAGTTTTAGGTAATACAAAAGCAAACATTACTACTAGAAATTTTCCAGAATCCGTTAATCAGCTAAGAAAAAAATTCAACATTAAAGATGGTGGAGAAACCTTTATATTCTTTACAATAAATGTGAATGAAGAAAAAATCGCGATTATTTGCAAAAAGACATAAAAAAAGGGTTGCCAAAAGACAACCCAAAAAAAATCCTTTATTGCTAATGACATTAACCTTAAACTATAGCTTTTTGTAAAGGATTTATTCTATAATTATCACTAAAAATTTTATAGACTGTTAAAATACTTGAAATAATTTAAATTCTACACGTATAAACTCATAAATTAAGTAGAAATTAACAGTTCAATTAAGATAAAAATAATTTAAATATAGTACCAAAAACATATACTTTTAATAATTAGCACATTAGAGTATATTCGAAAAAAACCAGAAATGTGATAAAAGCAGTTATATTCGATATGGATGGCGTTATAGTCAACTCTGAACCATTACATAAAAAAGCCTATAACAAAATGTTCGACACCATTGGTATTGATGTGTCCAACAAATTGTACGAGTCTTTCACAGGAAAATCAACCTACAGCATTTGTAAAACGTTATGCTCTAAATTCGATTTAAAAAACAATCCACAAGAGCTGGTAAATTTAAAGCGTGAGTATTTTAAAAACATTTTTCAAAATGATAAAGATCTAGATCTTATTGATGGTGTTCGAGATACCATAGAAGATTATTATGCAAATAATTTAACCTTGGTACTAGCCTCTTCGGCATCAATGAGCACTATTAACAATGTTTTTAACCGTTTTAATTTAGAAAAATATTTTAAAGCAAAACACAGTGGTGCCAATTTAAAGGCATCAAAGCCGCACCCAGAAATTTTTATCAATGCGGCAAAATCTTCTGGCTTTAATAAAAACCAATGTATTGTTATAGAAGATTCCACTAACGGAATTAAAGCAGCTAATTCAGCAAATATTTACTGCATAGGTTACAAAAGCAAGCACTCCAAAAATCAAGATTACAGTACTGCCAATAAAGTGGTTGATACTTTTGAGGATATTACATTTAATAAAATTAAAGACTTGATTTAAAATGGTTTATCTGTCTATTTTAAAATTACTTAAATTAATATCGTCCAAACCTTTCTCATCAAAAGGATATTCCATATCATCTTGGATATTGTAAAGAGATATTAAAATAAACTCACTTAAAATAACCACGAAATAGGTAATCCATATAGTGGTCTCAAGACCAATTCTATTTATAATAGTAGGCGTATAAATTAAAGGGAAAATATAAATAAATATAAGGCAATACGCTTTTAAGCTAATAGGCGTACGATGTGCATGGATAGCATGCAAATTCTCAACAGATTCGTGCAAGTCGTTCATAAACCTAATTACTTTATCTTTTAGCCTTTTTGGAATGATTTCAGTGTTTTCGGCAATAAAGAGGTAAACCTTATTAACCGCATCATCCAAGTTGCTTGTGCTATAATCTCTATTCTTGCTTAAATGAGCAATTGTATTTTCGCTAATTTCAATTAAGATGATGGATATTTCCTGTTTTTTTTCATCAGTTAGCGTTTCAGCAGTCATAAAAAAATAATCCACAGTTTTAATTGCCGCTCTAAACTGGCTTAAATGCTCTAAAGCCTTTTCTCTTCTCCTAAAAGAGCTTCTAATGGTGAAAACCAACGGAAACACGATGGCAATACTTATCATGGTAAGATCAATATTGTAATTGATATTATATCGATATGCAAAAAACAAAGTAGCAAATGATATAATTAGTGCAATAAAAGTTCTTTGGTTTATAACTGTAATATATTGATTCATAGATACCTATTAAAATGTTATATTTGCTTAACAACTCACAATATAATGAAAAAACAAATTTCTTACGTTTTCTTGATTATAAGTTTTCTAATTTGTAATATCATTATTGCGCAAGAAACTTCAAATTCAAATAAAGAAAATAAAACTAGCAAGCTTTTTAGAAACAAAGAAGCACTTTCAATAAAACTAAAATATTCGAATAGAAATATAAAAAAGAAAACAAACGACAGCACCTATATCACAACAAACCTTTCTTACCAAAATGAAGATGAAACTTGGGATTCATTAAAAGTTGAAATTAGAGCTAGGGGCAACTTTAGAAAAGACAATTGCTATTACACTCCAGTAAAACTAAAAATTAAAAAATCTATAGCCAAAGGAACTGTTTTTAAAGGAAATAAAAAACTAAAGCTTGTAATCCCTTGCAAAAATGATAAAGAAAGTAATGACAACGTCATTAAAGAATATCTTGCTTATAAATTCTACGAACACATCTCACCTTATAATTTTAAAACACGATTGGTTAACATTGAATATGAAGAATTAAGAGGAAAAAAAATAAAATCGCATTATTTAAAAGGTTTTTTTATTGAAGATGATAAAGAAGTGGCAGACACACATGATGCAAAAATTTTAGAGAGCAAGGTACATCCATTAGAACAGGAGCCTATAATATGTGTAAAACATGCGTTATTTCAATATATGATAGGTAATACCGATTTTTCTACAACCTATCAACACAATGCTAAGCTAATGTATAAAGACAAGCAAATGTTTCCCATACCTTACGATTTTGATATGTCTGGTCTGGTAAATCCTAGTTATGCCATTTTGTCCACACCACATTTAGAAAGAATGAATATTAGTTCGGTTAAAGAAAGAAAATATAGAGGGTTTAAAAGAGACATAAGTATATTCAATCAAGCTAAAAGCGATTATTTAAGTATAAAACCTCAAATTACAGAATGTCTTTTTAGTTTGGAATCATCTTTTGATAACCCTAAAGAATATGAACGCATTCAGATATATATTCTAGATTTTTATAAAATTTTAGAAAATGATGTTTTATTTAATAAAAATATAGTTGAAAAAGCAAGGATGAACTAAAAAGCAGTTTTTATAGTTAAATTAAAAAAAAGAACATCGTTCCACAAACCAACAAAACCCTGCATTTCTGCAAGGTTTTATGTTGTGATCGCACTAGGATTCGAACCTAGGACCGCCTGCTTAGAAGGCAGGTGCTCTATCCAGCTGAGCTATGCGACCATTATAAAGTCGGGGTGGCAGGATTCGAACCTGCGACCTCCGCGTCCCAAACGCGGCGCGATAACCGGGCTACGCTACACCCCGAAACGATTATCTAAAAAATGCGGAGAGACGGGGATTCGAACCCCGGGTACCCGTTAGGGTACGCTTGTTTAGCAAACAAGTCCTTTCGGCCACTCAGGCACCTCTCCTATTCTAATATAAAAGAACGTCGCATTATTTTTAAATGCGGATGCAAATGTAACTTTTCATCTTAAAGAACGCAAACTATTTTTTTACTTTTTTAAAGTAATATTGCTATTCTGGGTATTCAATACGTAAGTGGTAGATATTAGCCAGCTTATGCTTTAATACTTTTTTTATGGATTGAATTTCTTTGAAGGTAATATTTGCATTCAAAAATTGATCGTTTTCAATTTGTTTACTAATAATACTTTCAACAAATACGTCAATTTTAGTAGATGTAGGTTCTTTTAAGCTTTTTGAAGCTGCTTCAACACTATCACACATCATTAATATGGCAGTTTCCTTACTAAATGGACTAGGTCCTGGGTATCTAAAATCATTAATATCGATACCTCCATCCATGCCTTTTTCTTTGCTGTAAAAATAATAGACTAGACTCGTTCCGTGATGTGTTCTAATAAAATCTATAACACGGTCTGGTAGGTTATTCTTTTTTGCTAATTCGATACCGTCTATTACATGATTAATTATAATTGCTGCACTTTCTTTAGGAGATAGTTCATCATGAGGGTTAATTCCCGTGGCCTGATTTTCTGTAAAGTATGTGGGATTCTTCATTTTTCCAATATCGTGATATAAAGCACCTACGCGAACCAGCATAGCATTTGCGCCAATTTCATTAGCAGAAGCTTCAGCTAAGTTTGCAACATTCAAAGAATGGTGAAATGTTCCTGGTGCTTTATTGGATAACTCTTTTAATAGTTTTGAGTTTGTATCAGAAAGTTCTAATAATGACACGTCCGAAACTAATCCAAAAAGTTTTTCATAAGCATATATTAAAGGCTGTACAAATAATGTTGCTAAACCACTAAGTATAAAAAGAATAAATGTTTCTCCTTTTAAGTTGTCAACACCACCTTCATGTATAACAAAAAAAGCAAAATATGCTACTATATATATTAAGGTGATTTGTCCAACAGATATAAAAAGATTGGCTCTTTTATAAAGCTCTGATACTGTAAGTATAGTAACAATACCTGCAATAATTTGCAAGAACATATACTCGTAGTTATTTGTAACGACAAACCCAAGTAATAATACCGTAACAACATGTGCAAACAATCCTAATCGTGCGTCAAAAAAGGCTTTTAAGACTAAAGGTAAAATACATATAGGAACAATATATATGTATGACGAGTTATAATTTACCACCAAAGTGGTTAGCAATACCATTAATAAGATATTAAAAAAGATAAATGTGACCTTAGTATTGTTTTTAAATACTTCTGGTCTGTATTTTCTTATAAAAAGAAGCAACATTAACAATGTTAATGCCACTAACAAGGTATATGCAGCTAAAATCCAATTATAGTTTGTCTCACTCCATATTTGCGATTCATATTCAGACTCTAATGATTTTAAAATTTCGAATTTATCTCCTTCTACAACTTCTCCTTTGGATATAATAATAGTGCCTTGAGCAATACGGCCTCTAACCAAAGATATTTTTTCTAGCTCTTCTTGCAATGAATTATCAGTAATACTAATATTTAAAGAGATATTTGGTTTTATTATATCAAAAAACAATGAGATTAATTTTTGTGAATTTTTAGGTGTAAGATTTAATTCACCAATGCTCTTTTCGGCAAAAGCCCTAAAGTTAGGCTTAATAAAGTTTGAATAATTTGTGTTATCAATTTGGTTTCTATCTTCTAAAAGGATTACAATTCTACTGTTTGAATAATCGTAATCTTTATCAAGTACACCTTTTGAGTACATTTGATTTAATACAGATAAACCTTGATTGAATAATAATGTTTTTTCTAATTTAGATAAAGAATCTGAAAATACTAAAGGAAATTGAACTTTATAATTTTTAATTACTTCTAAAGCCACTTCGTTATCAATATCAAAATATATTGAAGCATTTTCTTGTATTGCTTGTTGTTCTTGTTGTATTTCTTCTTCAGCTTTTTTAATTGCAAAATCGAAAGGTGCATACAAGTTTTCAGACTGCCATGGCTTGCCCTTTTCAAAACTATACTTAAATTTTCCACTCTTTGGAAATAAGTAAACTATTAAAAAAGAAGTTGCTATAAAAAGGAGTACCTTATATATTAAGGAATGGTTTTTATATAACCTGTTTATAAAATCCTTCATGAATTATATTAATATTATTTCAAAAGTAATAAAAATAAAGGTGCAACATAGATAATGATATTGACATAATC
>Ga0316205_10005269_pt1 | contig 10825 bp, 8 predicted proteins | sample 3monthpyrite_MG_FD_204941 | JGI IMG/M metagenome (GOLD analysis project Ga0316205, IMG submission 204941) | Microbial mat bacterial communities from mineral coupon in-situ incubated in ocean water Damariscotta River, Maine, United States -... | ecosystem: Environmental > Aquatic > Marine >...
ATCCGTACATTCGTTTTCAAATATTTAATGGAATGATAGAGGTTTCAGATTTGCGCAAAGAGTTTATTCTTTCAAAACAACAACGCAAAGAACTAAATACAAAAGATACAAAGGCTGTCGCCGTTGATGGCGTGAGCTTTACTTGCCAACCAGGAAGAGTTTTTTCACTCCTCGGCCCGAACGGAGCTGGAAAGACAACCACGCTTCGAATGCTATCCACTGTGTTCAAGCCAACATCGGGAACGATAAAAATTGCTGGGGTAGATGCCGTTGCCCATCCTGCCGAAGCGCGGAAGAAAATTGGTTTTCTCACAGGATCCACTGGATTGTATGCGCGCCTAACTCCCAACGAGGTAATCAAGTACTTCGCTGACCTCTACTCTGTTCCAAAAGAAGTATTTGAAGAGCGAAAGGAGCGACTTTACACGCTTCTGGACATGCATGACTTTCAAGGAAAAAGAATTGGGAAGCTTTCTACTGGGATGAAGCAAAAAGTATCGATTTGCAGAACTATGATTCACGACCCTGAAGTTGTCATTTTTGACGAGCCAACAAGTGGTCTAGACGTGATTACCGCTGAAAATATTATTCAACTGATTCACAATTGTCGAGAAGAAGGCAAAACAGTAATTTTCTCAAGCCACATAATGAGTGAAGTAGATTTGCTCTGTGATGATATGGCAATCATTCACAAGGGGAAAATGCTCTTTGACGGAACCATGGACGCATTCAAATCTCAAATGCAAGCCGAAAATCTCACAGCAGAATTTATCAGAATTGTAAACGCATCAAAAGAAGTAAACGCATGATTTTTACAATATTCAAAAAAGAACTGAAGGACACACTTCGCGATAAGCGTACCCTGATGATGATGTTGGTAATTCCAATTCTCATCTTCCCGATAATACTGAGCATCTTTGTCAGCGTATCCGCTTCATTTACTGAAGAAGCCATCGCTAAAGAAGTCAAGATTGGATATGTTGGAACCGAGGACAGTTATGTACTTGAAAAGTTAACCAACCTACCCGAGACTTTTGGTAAGAAGAAAATAATATTTTATTCCAACACAGCACAAATGCAGCAAGACCTGCGCATTGATTCTGTTCAAATGGGAATCTATGTACCCAGTGATTTCTCCAAATATATGACGGCGAAAGAACCCGCTCCAGTAACCGTATTTTTCAATGCAACGGATTTGGGAATGGAAGATCGTGCGGAAACGTATATGGCAGCCATTGAAGACATTGCGCAACAAGAACGTTACCTAGACCTTGATCTCTCTGTAGAAGAGTTGACACCAATCGTTACGGAATATAGTAACGTGGCATCCAGCAAAGAAATGATTGGCAAATTGGCCGGTGGTATTCTTCCGTATATATTTATCGCCTTTGGATTCCTTGGATGTATGTACCCAGCAATTGATCTATTTACTGGAGAAAAGGAACGTGGAACAATTGAAACGCTCCTTACAACTCCAGTTGCACGCTGGCAGATTCTCTTTGGGAAAATGGGCGTTGTTGTACTTTCAGGACTACTGGCAGCTTCGGCCGCCTTGCTAGGTCTATTTATTTCAATTGAAGTACTCAACATTGTTGAAAATGAGGAACTATTGACTGTAATTCATGGAATATTGAGCTTCAAATTTATTCTTCTGCTTTTTGCACTCTTGTTCCCATTAACCGTATTCTTTGCTGGAGTAATGATTCCAGTTGCCGTTTACGCGAAAAGTTTCAAGGAGGCACAAAGTATTATTACCCCACTGAACATCGTAATGGTTCTTCCAGCGATGATTGGTTTCTTCCCTGGCGTGGAGTTAAACCTTGTTACCGCCTGCATACCTGTGGTAAACGTCGTATTGGCAACGAAGGAATTAATTGCTGGAACTTTAGAATTGTACTTACTTGGCTTGAGTTTTGCTGTGATGCTCGCGCTCGCTATGTTGGCGGTACTCGTTTCTTACAAACGTTTCGACAAAGAAGGAAACGTCGTTATGTGATCGAGGTTCTGAAAAACACTTATTAGGCACTATGAAGTCATTTGCTTTAGTTCTTTTACTCATCCTCAGCTATACAGGATATAGCCAAAATCTGCGCACCACCTTCTCCAAGGATTACGCGCGATGGAAATTCGATGGAAATGATTTTCGAACTACATTCATAGACGACTACGATGACTGGCGCTTCAAAGGCATGAACATTCGCACCACTTTTGCCAATGACTGGGATAGTTGGAAAGTGGATTCTGATGTACGAATGCGTACTATTTTTGCCAATGATTTTGACCAATGGGAGATTAAAGGACACAATTTTCTCGTGCGGGTAGAAACGGTATTTCATGGCGACTTTTCACGTTGGAAAATTTCAGGCGATGCGGATGGAGAAATGCGCACAATTTTCTCTAACGACTACGAGCGCTGGGACGTAGATATTGATTTTGGTGATCTCCCAGAAGACATGCAGGCAGCAGTTGTATTCATTGCTATTTTCACTTCATTTAGAAACAATAACTAATTCAACCGTTCATTCTTAGGGAATTTTCATTTTTCGTAACTTGGCTTCGATAAACAAATCACTATGAAAAAAATCTACTCAATTACGGCACTCTTCTTTCTATCTATGAGTGCATTCGGTCAATTCGGTCAAATTTCAAACGGGGACTTTGAGTCCTGGGAAGATCAAACACTCTATGAGAATCCTACAGATTGGCAGAGTTCAAACAACGTTGAGTTTTATGGCGCCCCTGCTGTTAGTCAATCTTCAGACGCACAAGACGGTTCCTCTTCAGTTCAAATAAGCTCAATTTTAATTGGACAGGATACGCTTTCAGGCTATGTGTTTCATGGAAGTGTTGGTCAAATGGGACCTGATGCTGGAATTCCATACACTGACAATTTTGAAGCCGTTAGCTTTCAGTACAAATCGAGTTTACCAGCAGGAGATACAATGCACTTGATAATGATCCGATTTAATGCAGGAGTCATGGTCGAGTTCTTGACCTTACCAGCTGCCTATGGATCAGTAAATGTTTGGACCCCAAACCTCTTGTATGTTGGAAACACCGTTCAAGATTCCCTTTTCATTGGATTTAGTTTAGGAAATCCTGTAAATGATGTCGCGGCGGCACCTGGTGCTTGGGCTTTGGTAGATAACGTTGAACTCCTCTCTGGAGGTGTCACTACAACACCACTTCCGAACCCCAGTTTTGAAACGTGGACAAGCGAAACCGTTGAAGTCGCTTCTGATTGGTATTCTCTAAATTTTTTCTTAGCAGGTTTTGGTTTGGAAAATGCGAATAAAACAACCGATGCAAACACAGGAACTTATGCAATGGAAATGACGACTATTCTTAATGACCAAGATACCATGGCCTCATTCCTAACTATGGGACCAATTAATCTGTTTTCATTCGTTAACCCTTTTGAAAACGCCCCCTATAATGCCTCACCTACAAACTTCTCTGGAGCGTATAAATATGCACCTGTCAACGGAGATCAGGGAATTATCACAATGACCTTCTTTCAGGCTGGCGTGCCAATCGGTATGCATAATGAATATTTTACCGCACAAGGTTCATACACGACTTTTAACTCAGCATTGACAATTACTGGAACACCTGATTCAATTAATTTTCTTGCCTATTCAGGTGACAACCCTGGATCTGTTTTAAAATTAGATGATCTTCAATTTACGGGTGGAAATGTAGGTGTTGATGAAAACCTCATGAATGATTTTGAAATGTATCCAAATCCGGCAAGTGATCTAGTAACAATTGCTTTACCTGATGAAGGAACTTTCACACTTACCGTTACTTCCTTGGATGGAAAAGTAATGATGAGTAATGAGAATATTACTGGAAATCAACTGATTAAACTCGCTAATTTCAACAAAGGAATCTACATCGTCGGCATTTCAAACGGTCAACTTTATAAAACGAAAAAATTGATTGTTCGTTAGTCAATCTTAGTTAAAAAAACCTCGCTCAGCTGGATTTATAATCCTACGGAGTACTATTCTAAACAAAGAATGTAATGTGTTCTTACGGCTCAATGCTTGTAGATCTATTATACTTGTTTGATAGTGCAGGATTGCAAATCCTGCGCAGCATTTTGAAACATTCACACTATTTTATTCAGATTCTCGCTCCGCAGGATTTGCAACCCTGTGGAGTACTATTCTAAACAAAGAATGTAATGTCTTCGGACTAACGCTTAATAGCGAATCATTGCAAGCCCTATGCAGCGTTTTTATTAGAAACAAAAAAGTCCCGATCAAATGATCGAGACTTGTACCCACGATGGGAGTCGAACCCACACGTCCTAGGACACACGCCCCTCAAGCGTGCACGTCTACCAATTCCGCCACATGGGTATTCTTAAAGGGATTGCAAATATAGTTGATTGTTACGTATTGTAAAAGGGTTCTGACCTAAAAGCGATAATATTCATGAAATTAGTTGAAACTTAAGATATATTGCGCCTCAAGCGAGTGTTTCACACATACCATATCTGTTTAAATACTTCGTATTTAGTTTTTTCTCTATTTATTCTTCAAATTTCATTTCTAGCCAACTGGTGTATCATCTGCAGGTGGATCTGTAGGTGTCGAAGCTTCTGGCGCTGGCGCTGGTGCTGAAGCTGAAGCTGGCGGAGCTGAAGGTTCTGGTACAATTGTCGGTGGTGGGGCTGGTGTTGCCGCTGCTGTGTCTTCCGGAGCGTCTACAACTCCCAAACCTTCAAAAATCGAATTAATGGTATCGCTGATGTCCTTTTTTATTTCTTCCGGATCGCCCTTTTGATTAATCTTACTTTGTAGTGCTGATAATTTTCCTGTTAAATTCAATTGCATCTGTGACAATTGAATGTCCGAATCATTCTTCGCTTTATCAAGATCAGAACTCGCCTTGGCCTCTGCTCCACCTGTAATCAAGGATTCTACAGCGACAATCAATTTGTTCAGAACGTTGTAAACTAACCTCGAAGAGAATCCCCCGAGTAGTGCGTACAACATTTTATTGTTCACGTAACCCTCGGTAACTTTTTTAGGATCTACATCAATTGTAATTATTTCACTCATGATAATTCCACCGATTATTCCGAGTAAAATTGTAATCCAAAATGAACTGTCCTGATCAGGATGATAAGTTCCATCCGAAAATTTGGATTTAATATTCGACAAAACAAGGAATGAGGCTCCAATAGCAGCTGCCGAACTTAGGAACAAAAAATTATTCAGCAAAACCAACCCTGAAGAATGCAAAATTCCTTTAGCCAATTGATAAGGAGAAACGGTTGAGGATAAACTCGTAAGAATCAGTGCCATCGTTGAGCAAAAGGCAAAAACCAATAATTTTCGCAACATTGGAAATTTACTCTGCCAACTGTGCTGTCTTTTCGCATACACTTTTTCTCGCTCTGCAAGGTAGACCACATTCTTTGGCAAAGCAGGCTGAATAAGTTTAGATAAAGAGTTGTGGTGATTAACTATACTCTTTAACTGCTGAGGAGTTGGTGACTCACTATTAGTGATTTGCTCCAATGTAAGTAATATAGATGGACTCACTCTAAACCCTTTCGACATCGCAAACTTGACCATTGCATCTACCTCATGGATAATCTGAGCACTTACGTCATTGTATATTATTGAGGATGAATCAAATGACTCACGTTTTATAGTTGATTCCACAGTGTTTTAGTATAAGGTTCGTTCCAATATAGTTTATTTCTTCTCTACAACTTACGAAAGACATGCCTTAAAGTTTCAATAGCGTTTTTCAGGACTTTCATCATACCCGTTGATAATTCGATATCACCACCTCTAAGCCATTCATACGGAAAACTAAACATAGAAGAACTAATTGTAAGTCGACACTACTCCCTTCGTCCAAACGAATACAACCAAGATGAAGAACATGAACGACAAGCTTACTTTTCAAAATGACCAAGGCCAGTATCTCTCCGCCAGAATTGAATTTCCCGTAAATCAAAAACCTGTTGCTTTTGCACTTTTTGCGCATTGCTTCACATGTAATAAAAACCTCACTGCCATAAAAAACATTAGTCGAGCACTTACCCAGCGAGGAATTGCCGTTATGCGCTTTGATTTTACTGGACTGGGGGAAAGTGAAGGAGATTTTGCGGACACGAATTTTTCGTCCAATGTGCAAGATCTAATTTGTGCAGCGAATAAATTAGCTGAAGATTATGAAGCTCCAAAGTTGCTGATTGGACATTCCTTGGGTGGCGCCGCAGTTATATTTGCAGGAAAACAAATCGCATCCATTCAGGCAATTGCCACAGTAGGTGCGCCCTCCTCTCCTGATCATGTTCAACACATTTTCCAAAGCAGTATTGAGGAAATAAAGAAAAATGACGTTGCTGAAGTGAACATTGGCGGACAAAGTTTTTCCATAAAAAAACAGTTCATTGATGACCTGACCAGTAAAAACATGGCAGCAACGTTAAAGGAATTGCGCATGCCACTGCTTGTTATGCATTCTCCGCAAGACACAACTGTGGGAATTGAAAATGCTGGAGAGATTTATCAAGCTGCGATGCACCCAAAGAGTTTCATTTCATTGGATGGAGCAGATCATCTACTGAGCAATAAAGACGACTCACGCTATGTCGGAAATGTTATTGCTGAATGGGCATCACGCTATTTAGATCTTCCAGAAAGTGAAGATTTACGCGCGGAAAAACAAGTTGCCGTTCGCATAGGAAATGAAGGATACACCACAGAAATAATGGCAGGAAAACACGCACTTCAAGCCGATGAACCTAAATCCGTTGGCGGGAATAATTTCGGACCAACACCCTATGATTTACTTCTAGCTTCCATTGGTGCTTGTACAGCGATGACACTCAGAATGTACGCAGATAGGAAAAAATGGGACTTGACCGAAGTCGTGGTGCATTTACAACACAGTAAAGAACATGCTGTCGATTGCAACAATTGTACAACAAACTCAGGAAAAATAGACCAAATTGAACGGGTAATTCACCTAAAAGGAGACCTTGATGAACCCCAATCCAAACGCCTGCTGGAAATTGCGGATAAATGTCCTGTACACAAAACATTGCACAACGAGGTGAATGTGTTAACAACACTTCACGATTAAACGACACTTGGAACAAAAATTAACAGCTAAATAAAAAGCTATGAATACAAAACTTAAACTTTGCACCCTTTCCGAAATTCAGGAGAAGGAACCAACTCACAAACTTATCAATGAATTGGATTTGGTTCTTGTAAAATATGAGGACTCCATTTCTGTACTCTATGGAAGATGTCTCCACCGAGGGGCATTGATGTCTGATGGTCACATTGATGGTCACAACCTCATTTGTGGAGTTCACGGATGGGATTATCGTTACGACACAGGTGTTAGCGAATACAACAACAAAGAAGTTCTCCATAAATTTTCAACTTTAATCGAAGACGGAATTGTTTATGTTGATGCCGATGAAATCAACGATTTTCTGCTAGAACATCCACAACCTTTTAACCGAGATGGATATCTGGGACAATATGCAGATACCCATCCTGAAGACACCGAACCATATACAGGATACATTCAGGAGCTTTCACGAAATGGATTAAAAAACTTTGGACATCATGGGCCTTCTGCGTCTATGGGCGTTGATCGTAATACCTTGCCAAAATGGGAACAGATTCAATTTTTACCAGCGCAACTGGCATCACGCCCATTGCTCGATCATGAAGAAGTGCAAACAAAAGTTATCATCGGTGGGAACGCAAAGAAGCCACTGGAATTAGACATCCCCATTTTTGTGTCCGACATGAGCTTTGGTGCATTATCGCGCGAAGCGAAGATTTCACTTTCCAAAGGAGCAGAATTGGCTGGTACAGGGATTTGTAGTGGTGAAGGTGGCATGTTGCCCCAAGAACAGGAAAATAACTCGCGCTATTTTTATGAATTGGCCTCTGGAAAATTTGGATTCTCTTGGGACAAAGTGAAAAAAGCCCAAGCATTTCATTTTAAAGGTGGTCAAGGCGCAAAAACAGGGACTGGGGGACATCTTCCAGGAAACAAAGTAACCAAAGAGATTGCCGAAGTCCGCGGTCTGAAGGAAGGAGAAACTGCCATCTCCCCTGCTGCCTTTCCCGATTTATTTACGACTGACGATTTCAAAGCTTTTGCGGAAGAAGTCAGAGCGCAAACAGGAGGAATTCCAATTGGATTTAAAATTGCCGCCAGTCATATAGAAAAAGACATTGACTTTGCTTTAGAGGTTGGTGTAGACTACATCATCCTTGATGGAAGAGGCGGCGGAACAGGTTCAGCACCTACCATTTTGAGGGACAACATCAACGTACCGACAATCCCAGCTTTAGCACGTGCGCGAAAGCATTTGGACAAAGTTGGAGCGCAAGGCGTGACACTCATTATTACAGGTGGACTTCGTGTTGCAGAGGATTTCGCAAAAGCTATGATGCTCGGAGCGGATGCCATCGCGGTTTCAAACTCAGCACTTCAAGCAATCGGTTGTTTGGGAATGAGGGCTTGTAGTACAAACAATTGTCCTGTAGGAATTGCTACACAGAAAGAAAGTTTGAGACAACGGATAATTATTGATCAATCAGCAAAGCAACTTCACAATTTCTTTGTTGCCTCGAATGACTTGATTAAAGTTGTAGCGCGTTCATGTGGGCATAATGATATAGCGAAATTCAATCAAGATGACCTAAGTACTTTAGATTATGAAACACATCGATTGACGGGAATTCACTACGCCGGAGTTCACTAAAAGAATTATATTTTGGAGAAGTCATGGAGCTGAAAAATATTTTACACGAAATTTCCGAATGCACGATCTGTTCAACGTTTTTGGATCTTGGACCAAGACCTGTACTCACTGCTCACGAGAAAAGTAAAATTGTAATCATTGGACAGGCACCTGGAAGCGTTGTTCACAGAACTGGAATTCCCTGGGACGATAAAAGCGGTGAAAACCTACGGAAATGGATGCAAGTCGATAAGTCTACTTTTTACGACCCTGAAAAAATTGCGCTGATTCCTATGGGGTTTTGCTACCCAGGAAAGGGAAAGTCGGGTGATTTACCACCACGAAAAGAATGCGCTCCTCTCTGGCATGGAAAACTCATCGAACGACTGGCAGAAGTACAATTAGTCTTACTAATCGGCAAGTACGCGCAAGATCAATACCTCAAAGAAAGAAGTAAGAAAAATTTGACCGAAACTGTTAGGAGTTACGAGGATTATTTACCCGATTACTTTGTTCTCCCTCACCCTTCACCAAGAAATAATATTTGGCAGGCAAAAAATGACTGGTTCCCAAAAGAAGTGCTTCCTGCACTTCAAAAACGTATTCGTGAAATATTAGACTAAGTTGCTTAGCGTTTCTCTTGCATTTTATCCTTCTTTCGCTCTAGCTGAACGGACAATTCTCCAATCACCGCGTGAATCGCTTTTGAAATAGTTGTGTCGTTGTTACTTGCAAAGATCTGTGGTCCAGGAACAGACAACTTAATTTCACACTCATGATTTTTCTCTTCTGGGCGTTTTTCTTCTTTGATGAAAACAGCCGCGTTTGTAATCCAACTGTATTTCTCACTCAACTTATCCAATTTAGCATGTAAAAGTTCCTCTACTGCTGCCGTCTTATCCGTGTTTATATATCTAATTTCTCTACTCATCTGATCTCATTTATATCTCTAGAACTAAAGTTAAAACTAAAAACCAAAAGGACTTTAAATTTTCGGTAAGAATGCCCGATTATTTTAAAAAAAATGAATAAACCGATCATACAATTAACATTATCGCTTTCCATTCTTTCTAAAGTTCTATTAATCCGTATTTTTCGCCAATGAAATTGAACACTACAAAAATCATGAACAGTTGGCCCTTTCTTTTGGGCCTGGTGCTGGGCTTGTATTTTGTCACTTTTAATATCGTAGGTTTTGATTTTTCTTTCTTCCCTGGTGATTTGGGAGACGCACGTTTCAACACGTACATTCTAGAACATGGGCACAAATATCTAACTGGACAAGAAGCCTCTTTATGGAATGCTCCATTTATGGTTCCAGAAGCGAACGTAATAACCTATTCTGACAATCTTATAGGCACCGCTCCAATTTATTCAGTTTTTAGGGGGTTCGGATATGATCGTGAAACCGCCTTTCAATTTTGGTTTATTGCACTTGCCATTTTAAACTTCACCTCTTGTTATTTATTTCTCAAGTGGCTTTTCAAAAATCGATACGCTGCGGTACTGGGAGCCTTCGTGTTCGCCTTTTCCATTGCGCTACAATCGCAAATGACGCATGCGCAAGTCTTTCCACGTTTTTTTATTCCGCTGGCAATTTGGATGTTACTCCTTTTTAAGGAAGAATTAAGTCCCAAGTATTTGTTCTTAGCAGTGTTCTTTTTGGTCATGCAATTTTACGCAGGAATTTATCTTGGTTTCATATTGGTAATCCCCTTCGGAATACTTCTACTACTGATTGTATTTGTTTCCAAATTCAAAATCTTCCTTGAGAAAATTAAACAATTGAAATGGTGGATCTATGTTCTGGTTGGAGGAGCTATCAATCTTGTCCTTCTTGGAACACTAATGCACCCGTACTATTCTCGCTCTCTTCTGGTTGGTGGAAATAGTTATGAAAATGTCGTTGGGACTTTACCGACCTTCGGGGACTTTTTCTTCAGTCAGTCAGGTAGTTTGTTTTGGGATCAACTCTCCAGAGGCAAAGCTGATTATGGTGATCTATGGAATGAGTTCGCATTGTGGGATCATCAGATTTTCCCTGGAGGAATTGCCATACTATCCGTCTTGGTCATAATT
>Ga0316205_10005270_pt1 | contig 10820 bp, 12 predicted proteins | sample 3monthpyrite_MG_FD_204941 | JGI IMG/M metagenome (GOLD analysis project Ga0316205, IMG submission 204941) | Microbial mat bacterial communities from mineral coupon in-situ incubated in ocean water Damariscotta River, Maine, United States -... | ecosystem: Environmental > Aquatic > Marine >...
CTAACTTCTTGTCGAACTTGCTTGCTGGTTTAGCCGCGTACTCCTTCTTTCCTAAAAAACCCGCCATCAAGTACAATCCAGTCCATTCGAATCAATTGAGCATGATTTAATAATCGAACTCAGGTTATGAATGAATGGGGTTTCGGTGGTCAGGATATATTGGTGGAGATTGGAAAGTCCGCCACAAGTACTAAATTTAAATCAAGGCGTGGCTATGTGCGATACGAGGGGTTAGTGCTTTCTAATCCCCACTCATCATAGCTGTGCGTTAGGTGCCATTTGAACAAACATTGTGCAAAGAATGAAAAACGGAATTGAATTTTGTAAATTGACGACCAAAAAAGAAACAAAACTGAATGGCTAAAAAAGCATTAAATAATAATTTTCATAACGCTTCAAAAGCAAAAGAGGACGAATTTTACACTCAACTTTCTGACATAGAAAGAGAGTTAAAATATTACAAAAAGCATTTTAAGAATAAGGTTGTTTACTGCAATTGTGATGACCCAAGAGTTAGTAACTTCTTTCATTATTTTTCTTACAACTTCGAAAAATTAGGACTAAAAAAACTAATTGCTACTTGCTATAAAAACCAAAGTATGGACTTGTTCAGTCAAAACGACAAAGAACAAGCGATTTATTTAGAATATGATGGCGACAAAAACGGAAATTTTGAACCAGACCCAGAAGAAATTGGAATAAAGAATTTAAAAGGCAATGGAGATTTTAGAAGTGAAGAAAGCATTGAACTTTTAAAACAAGCAGATATTGTAGTTACAAATCCGCCTTTTTCATTATTTCGAGATTATATCGCTCAACTGATTGAGTTTGACAAAAAGTTTTTAATTATTGGAAGTCAAAATGCAATTACTTACAAAGACGTTTTTCAACATTTTAAAGAAAATAAAGTTTGGTTAGGTTACAAAAACGGAGATATGGCTTTTCAAGTTCCTGAACATTACGAACCAAGAGAAACAAGATATTGGGAAGATGATGAAGGACAAAAATGGAGAAGTTTAGGTAATATTTGTTGGTTTACAAATCTTGACATTTCAAAACGTGATGAAGATTTAATTCTTTACAAAACTTACAACGAAGAAGAATATCCAACTTATGATGATTATGATGCAATAAATGTTGGTAAAGTTGCAGAAATACCAATGGACTATAAAGGTAAAATGGGTGTTCCAATTACTTTTTTAGGCAAATACAATCCTGCTCAATTTGAAATAATCGGACTTGACAGATATGTAGAGGATAACACAAATTATGGCAAAAGATTTTCGGTCAATGGTAGAGAAACTTACGCAAGAATAATCATTAAGAACAAAAAAATATGAATATAGAACTCAAAGAAATTACTGTCCGAGAATTGACGAATGGTTATGAAGATAATGAAGAAGGTGGAGTAATTGGGTTTGACGGAAAATTAGATATTCGTCCACCTTACCAAAGAGAATTTATATATAAAGAAAAACAGAGAGACGCAGTAATTGACACCATTTCAAAAGACTTTCCTTTAAACGTAATGTATTGGGCAGTTCAAGAAGATGGAAATTTTGAGGTTATAGATGGACAACAAAGAACTATATCAATTTGTCAATATGTAGAAGGCGATTTTGCTTTTAATAATAGATATTTTCACAATCTACAAAAAGACAAAAAAGAACAGATTTTAAACTATAAATTAATGGTTTATCTCTGTACAGGTTCGGATAGTGAAAAATTGGAATGGTTCGAGACAATAAACATTGCAGGAGAAAAATTAACAGACCAAGAATTAAGAAATGCAGTTTATTCCGGTTCTTGGGTTTCAGATGCAAAGAGACATTTTAGTAAAAGTAATTGTCCTGCTTATGGTTTAGGAAGTGATTATTTGAATGGTTCTGCAATCAGACAAGAATATTTAGAAACAACAATAAAATGGATTAGCAATAATGACATTAATGGTTATATGGCTAAAAACCAACACGAACCAAATTCAAACGAAATTTGGCTTTATTTCCAAGCAGTTATTAGTTGGGTAAAGATTGTTTTTCCAAAATATCGCAGAGAAATGAAAGGTATTGATTGGGGATTTTTATACAACGAATATAAAAACGAGAAATTTGACTCAAAGAAACTCGAAATAGAAATTGCCGAATTAATGGAGGACGAAGATGTTGGAAGTAAAAAAGGAATTTATACTTATGTTCTAACTCGAAAAGAAAAGCATTTGAATATTAGAGCATTTAGCCCAAATCAAAAAAGAGAATCTTACGAAAGACAAAAAGGAATTTGCGTAGAATGTAAAGAACATTTTGAAATTGAGGAAATGGAGGCTGACCACATTACACCTTGGCACGAAGGAGGAAAAACGACAGCGGAAAATTGCCAAATGTTATGCAGAGAAGATAACCGAAGAAAAAGCGGAAAATAAAAAACGGCACCTAACACCGCGTATAATTAATTGCTTGTTTATTACATACTTACGAAAGTTCTCGCAGATTTTAAATGTAGTGTTTATTAACTAAAATCCGTGCTTAATACACGCAACTAATCATACACAATCACGTCGGAGAAGAATTCGCTACTCTCTTCTTCTCCAACGTGGCTATACGTCATGGCAGCAGGAATAATTATTTATGGGTCTGAAGTAATAGTTATCAACAGACTTTTTCAAAGTAACCGTACTGTGATTAGATTGGAAAACTTAAGGAAAACACATTATCCTCTTATAACCTGATTTCTCCCAAAGTCATGCCTGTGGCAGATTCTAAAAAGAGTTACGTAGACCGTTTAAATCCTATTTATGATGAGTCGCTCCGATCCGCCAGCTGACGGAGAGGAATGACATATTCATCGTTTGCGAGTAGCTTAACGATGTATTAAGAATCGACCTCAAGTTTATAGGAATAGTAAAATCGGAATTGGATAATCTTTTTGAAGAGAAAGTACGAATGCACAACGCTGTTTATAATTCATAAAAGTTATCGGCACTTAGCCAGGTTCTTCTCAGAGAAACAGAAAAGTGCCTCGAAAACAGCCACATACCAAATACGAGACTGCTACTCCAACCCCTGCCATTCTTCTTCGGTAGCTCTCGCTTTTTGATATTCCATGAGCGTTTTCCACTCACCGCCGGACTTGGTTAATAAGGCTTCAAAGTGAATGTACACTTCCTGCGCTTCTTCTCCTCCATTTTGCCATTTATATAAGAAAATACCGGTTTGATGAGCCGTGGTTTCGCTAATAGCATCTTTTGAAAATCGAAAATCGACAGATGCCGTCATGGTTCCTACTTTTGTATTATCAAAGCCTTCTTTCCAGCCATCTAATGCAAACTTAATTGGAATACTACTCCCTGAAATTCCATTTACAAGAATGGCCTCTTTATGAAAGGAAGCCGCGTATGCTTCATAATCGCCTTCTGCCACTGTTCGGGATGCTTCTACCCAAAAGGCATTAATTTCTTCGGTAACACTTGTCTGTGCCATCAAATTAGAAATCAGAAAAAGAGAAATAAATAGAATGCGCATAGTTTTTTTTACTGAAGATAGAAACTCAGCATTTAAATGCTTGTCTAAACTTTGTTCTTGCGTATTTTCTGAGATGCAAAAAGGAAGAGTCATCCAGTCCACAGGTAGTTGGTATAAAGTAAAAACAGAGTCGGATCTTATTAAAAGTCGATTGCCGGGTAGATTTCGCTTGGAAGGTAAAGAAGTTACCAATCCCATTGCCGTTGGTGATATGGTGGATATATCAATGAATGACGACGGAACCGGATCGATTGAATTTATTCACGAGCGCGCAAATTATATCACTCGTCAGGCCACACATGGCAGACGAGGTGAACATATTTTGGTCTCCAACCTAGATCGAGCATTTGTTGTGCAGTCAATCCAAAAACCTAAAATGAAAGAAGGTTTTGTAGATCGGTTTTTGGTTACTTGCGAAGCTTATGATGTGGAAGCGAGTATTATAATTAATAAGATGGATTTGGCGAATAAAAAAGCTGAATCGTATGTTGACGATGTGAGGGAGTTGTACGAATCTTTGGGATATTCAGTATTCACTACCAATGCTCTAGATTATACTTCATTATCAGATTTAAAAAATGAAATTGCAGGAATAACAACTGCATTTATTGGCCCTTCGGGTGTTGGAAAAACCAGTTTGTTAAACGCCATTGATCCAAATTTCTCAGAGAAAGTCGGCGAAGTTTCCAATTATTCAAATAAGGGTAAACATACTACAACCTTCGCTAAGCTCATTGAAATCGAGAATGGAGGTTTTATTGTGGATACTCCCGGAATTCGTGAATTTGGATTGTTTAATATTGAACCGTGGGAGTTGTCATTGTACTTCCCTGAAATGCTTGATGGACGAAAAAAATGTAAATTTAATACTTGTACACATATTCATGAACCGGGTTGTGGAGTTATTGAAGCATTCGAAGAAGGGAAAATTGATGCCGGGCGTTACAATTCTTATATAAATATGTTGGAATCAATTAAAAATTAAACCTCTATAATCACTCTATAAAGGTATATGTTTTCCGAATATAATTGCTATTATCTACCAATCAATCTATCGAAACTAAGGAGAATTTTTATGTTTAAACAATTAACACGCCTATCTACCGCATTAGCTTTTGTAGTGGTTCTGGTTATTAACTCAAATCCGGCTCAGGCTCAGTTAAGTGATATTGAAGCATTTCTTGGAGTATTGAGTGAAGGCGAACAAAACGCCTCTGCATTAACAAAGGCGTATTTAGCACCAATGGCTACTGGTCTAAGTACTGCATTGAATTCAGGTTGGACTAACAAAGCTGCACCTACAAAAAAATTAGGCTTTAGTGTTCAGTTTAGAACGGCAGTAACTGCTGTTCCATCAAGTGGTCAAAATTTTGATGCAACCACAATCGGTTTGTCATCAGGGATAAATGTTTCAGCGGGTGAATCAAATACAATTTCTGGAGCAAAAGGTAACGGCCAAACACTAACTTTGCCAGGTGGAAGCCAGATTGTGCTTCCTGGTGGAACAGGCTTCGAATATGTACCAGCTGCTATGCTACAGGGAAATGTTGGCCTTATTAAAGGAACTGATGTTACCGTTAGATATATCCCGGAAACTGCATTGGGTGATTTTGGCGACATGTCGATGGTTGGTGCGGGTATAAAACATGGACTAAACCAGTGGTTACCAGGTGGAAAATTGCTCCCTGTAGATATCTCTATTCTTGCCGCATTTTCTCAGACAACTTTAAATGCCGATTTGAGATTTAATGGTGGCAATGGCCAACGATTAGAAACAACTACCAATACTTTTGTATTGAACGCGCTCGTGGGTAAAACTCTACCATTCCTTTCTGCTTATGCAGGTCTTGGAATACAAACAGGTACTTTTGAGTTAGATATGCTTGGCGATTATACCATTGGTTCTGGCGCACTTTCAGAAACATATACAAATCCTGTTTCTTACACGCAAGATTCAGATGCAGCTATTCATGCATTAGCAGGTGCACAATTTAAGATTGCAATACTTCGCATTTATGCTGAAGTAACCGTTGCCGAATACACCACATACAATGTTGGTGTTGGAATAGGTTTACGAAACTAAGCAGAACATTTGTTCAAAAAAAAAGACGCTTAATGGCGTCTTTTTTTGTTTAAACCAACTCTTTTTGGGCGAGTTTGGGATTTTCAACTTCAGTATCTGATTCAATTACACCATCCCGAAGTCGAACTATTCTTCGTGAATAATCGGCAATTTCGTTTTCGTGAGTAACCAATATTATGGTATTACCTTGACGATAAAGCTCCTCGAACAACAACATTATCTCAACACCTGTCTTACTATCCAGATTACCTGTCGGCTCATCAGCCAGCAAAATTGAAGGATTATTAACCAAAGCTCGTGCAATAGCTACACGTTGTCTTTGACCACCAGAAAGTTCATTTGGTTTGTGATCAACACGATCGCCTAAACCAACTTTCGTTAGAACATCTGTGGCTTGTTCCTTCCTTTCTGCAGATTTCATTCCGGCATATATTAACGGAAGTTCTACGTTTGCAAGGCAGCTAGTTCTGGGTAACAAATTAAATGTCTGAAATACGAAGCCAATTTCACGATTCCGGACTTCAGCTAAATCAGCATCATTCATTTCAGAAACTCGGTTATTGTTTAGTACATATTCACCGGAAGTTGGAGTATCTAAACATCCTATCATATTCATTAATGTAGATTTACCTGATCCCGAAGGTCCCATTATGGCCAAATACTCATTTTTATGAATATCAAAAGTAACACCATTTAAAGCCTTTACTGTAGTATCGCCCATCTGGTAAAAACGGGTCAGATCAGTAATTTGGATTACAGGTTGCTCCATTATTCATCACCTTGATTTTGTTTATTCGTGATCTCCAATGCATCACCATTCACAAGTGTTCTCGAAAGTACTCTATATCCACCTATTACTATTTCATCGCCGGCAGAAAGTCCATTGGTTATTTGGATATGTGTATTGTCTGAAATTCCTGTTTCTACTTCAGTTCTTACTGCAACTCCATCAATTACTTTGAACACTACCTTTCGGATATCTTCTCTTTGTACTAATAAATCATCCTCCTGATCTGAAGCAATTTGATCATTAGATTCATCATCTTCAGAGCTTTTTCCCTTTTCTTCTGCATCTTCCTCATCTTTGGCAAAATCACGTACTGTCACAGATTGAATTGGTACAGAAACTACATTTACAGCTGTCTCAGTCTCAATATCTACCGTGGCCGACATACCGGGTTTAAAATTAGGTACAAAAGCTTGCTCCGGGTTTTCAGGTGCAACACTGGCAACTAACTGATCTCCACTTGAGTCCAAGTTGTGCGGTGTAACAATTCGTACTTTCACTTGGTAATTAGTTACTTGTTCGCTGGAACCTGCACCGGTTACTTGTGCTGAATTCGCTATTTCCGTTACTATGCCATTGAATAGGCGCTCAGGGTAAGCATCAACTTCAATGCGAGTAGTATCTTCTAAAGTTACATTTACAATGTCATTCTCATTTACTTCTACAAGAACCTCCATGCGATCGAGTAATGATACACGCATCATTTCGGTTCCTGCTGTTTGAGAATTTCCTAAAACACGTTCCCCTCCTTCAACACCTAGTCCGGTTACAGTTCCATCTTGCGGAGCTCTAATTACTGTTTGCTCTAATTCTTCCTCTGCCCTTCTAAGTTGAGCTTCCGCCGCTTCGATCTGATACTGTGCAGCTTTTAGATTTGCTTGCTCAGCAGCATACGCTGATTTCGTTTGGATATAATCCAATTCTGAAATCACATTCTTTTCATACAGTTCTTCATTTTTCGAATGTGCAGCTTCAGCTTGAATTAAGCTAGCTCTTGTTTGTTCGAATCGAGCTTTCTGAGTTAGTAATGTAGCAGTTAAATTATCGATGGTCGCTTGATAAATGTCTGGCTTTATACGAACCAATAAATCGCCTTTACGAACAAAATCACCTTCTTTCACCGGTAATTCGATGATCTCACCTGATACGTCCGGTCGTATAATTACTTCAACTTCGGGTTGAATTTTTCCTGATGCGGAGACTATCTGAGTAATTGTTTTTAACTTTGCAGTTTCGGTTTCCACTGCAACTCCTTTAAGTCCACCACCGATAATTCCTGCTTTCCTAAGGCCAAAACCACCTACTAATAGGATCACTAATACCACTACAATCCATATTACTAACTTTCTTGTTGATGACTTTTTCTTAGCCATAATTCCTATTCTCTAAATATTTATATTAAAATTCTATGGTATCGCCACTTAGTTTACCTAAGTAGAAATCAAGTAATTTTTCTTGAAAAATCAGACTAAACACTGTTTGTGTAAAATTCGATTGAGCACTTACGTAATTTGCTTGCGCCTGGCTTAATTCTATCAATGTGCTTGCACCGACGTTGTAACGCTCCTGTTGTGTTTCAAATGATTTTCCCGAAGCGAATAAAGACTTTTCAGTAGCTTCTTTCTGTTTCAAAAGGCTTATGTAATCGTTATACGACTGAGTAACTTCTTGTACTACTTGCAGTTTAGAATTATCTAAGTTTAACTCAGCATTTTTCAATTGAACCCTATTAAACTGAATAGTATATAAGCGATTATAATTTTGAAAAATTGGAATTGAAATTGATATACCTATCGATCGGTTAACTTGTTGGTCAAAAAACTGTTCACCAAAACTTACACTTTCACCTAAAAGAGTGTATTGATCGCTAAATCTTGATGAGATGGACGCTGACCCGTTAATACTGGGTAATAAAGCAGCGCGCGCGTTCAACACCTGAAACTCAAGACTTTTGATAGAAGCTTCCTCGCTTCTTATGTCACTTCTGGCTTGCATCGCTTGATCGATTAGCTCTCGTAAACTATAATTTTCTACCGCAGTAAAGTTCTTTTCTTCATCAATTTCAGGAACAACAAATTCATATTCCGCTACCGGGTCAATTTGTAATGTCCGTATCAGTAAAAGCTGATTTAGAGCAATCGCATTTTCTCTTTGGGTAATAGCTAATTCTAGATTGGCAACTTGGGCTTGCTGATCATATAATTCAACAACTGGCCGCGTACCTACTTCAACGCCTGCTTGAATTAACTCTAACTGTCTAAGTGCAGTTTCAAGGTTTTCTTGGTCAATTTCCAATAACTCCCCATCAAGAATTACTTGTAGAAAACGAGTCACCGTATCAAATATAATTTGCTCTCTGGCACGTTGTAGATTTTCTTCTCTAGAAATTTGTTCCTGCTGACTTTGTCTCAGAGTTATGATGTTATCAAATCCATTAAAAATTCTAATGTTAGCATTTAAATTTCCGCTAAATGATTTTGATTTTACATCAACAAAAGGATTTAGCCCTTCATTAAAACGTTCAAAGATAAACTGCTGACCAGTAGTTTGACTTCCGTTAAAATTTGTACTGAGAGATGGGAGAAAATCTGCCATTTCATTCCGGATACTTTCGTCCGCTAGACTTAGACTGTTTTCGGCCTGTTTTAGAAGGTAATTGTTTTCAAGTGATATTCGGACTGCATCCTCTAATGTGATACGTTGAATGCTTTGCCCTAGAATTGATCCACTTGTAAATAGTACTGCGCATAGTACAACAAGAATCGTTTTCTTCATGTCTGTATTTAGTTTTTTTGTTGATGATAGCCTTGCACGAACAGGGCTAATAATAGTTACGAAATTGTTGATATAGAGTAGATTTTCAAAAGCTTTTACAACTAGTTAGCTTTCAGAGTCGTTCGAGGCGCCAGACTTTGTGCTAATTCGATGTTCTATGTAGTCAAGTAGCATGTCTGTCGCTTTTTTTGATAGTCTTTTTTTCAGTGAAGATGTTATAGAATCTGCGATTACGCTTTTTGATGATGTTTTTTTATTTGATTTCCTGCCGCCGATTCTGCTTAGTAAAAAACCAGTAATAATAGCTGCACTAACTACCGGTAATGGATACTTTTTAACCACTTCGACCGGACTAATACTTTGAGTAACATCCGTTTTAACATGAGCTAAATTTGACTCTAACCCAGATTGTAAACGCGCTAAATTAGCTTCCAATTCTCTCTTTTTAGCTTCTATTCGATCAATCTTTTTGCTCATTGGTCTGTGTTAGAACTTTTTGATTTGAAGCCGATATTTGTTCTTGACCATTTTGTTCATTTTTATCGATGGATTTCATTATTCCATCCATAAATTTATTTTGAATATTCTTGGCCAATCCTTTTGGTTTTGCTGAAGCTAATAGTAATCCTACAAGTATTAGTGGCGTTGCAATTAACAGATAACCAAGAGCCTCGTTTTCCATTAATTCACCAAGAAAAATTGCAAGTGCAATCATTCCGAAAAAAAGACCAATTCCAAGAATTGTGAATCCAATTAGTTTTTGAATGGATTCACCCAACCACTTGGTTACTTGTTCACCTATATTTAGAACCATTAAGTCTAATCGAGCTTCCACATATTCTTTTAACTCGTTAGTAATTTGCTTAATTCTGGAATTTAATTGATCCATTTTAATCGTCTGAGCCTATTATTGCTCCAAGAAGAAGTCCAAAAGCAAGACCAGCGAGCACACTTTTAATTGGATGATTTTTAATAGTTTTTTCAGCTTTAGTCTTTAAATCTTCAACCTGTTTTTGAAGTTTCTCATCAGCTAAGATGTGCTTCCCTTTTACGATGCTTCGATCTAATCGTTCGTTTAAATTCTGGATGATTTCTTCATTCATTACTTTGCCCTTTTTTATTGTAAATATAAGGGAACCTACACTGTTCCTCACTAAAATCTTATTCGTATCGCAAACTTTCGATAGGATCGAGCTGTGCAGCTTTATAGGCAGGATAAACTCCAAAAAGCAACCCGATAAACACCATACCAAAGAAGCTGCCAAATACCCACTCCATTGGAACAACCATATCCGTTTCTATCCAAACTGCAACCATATTTCCACCAAGTATTCCCAAAAACAATCCAATTAGTCCACCCAGCTGACAAATAAACACAGCTTCCATCAAAAATTGATTAATGATGGCTTTTTTAGTCGCGCCAACAGTTTTACGGATTCCAATTTCACGCGTTCGTTCGGTAACAGAAACTAACATGATATTCATCACACCTATTCCGGCTCCTGCCAATGTTATGAAGCCCACAACAAAGCCCAGACCATAGAGAAGTGCTGTAAATCCATCGAAAGTTCCTGCGAGTGAATCATTAGTGGTAATTTCAAAATCATTATCATCAAGTGGACTAACTTCACGAATAACGCGCATTATCCCGGTTACT